>JAALOO010002350.1_pt1 | contig 10585 bp, 8 predicted proteins | sample 7257641 | NCBI WGS metagenome assembly JAALOO01 (sample SAMN14085613, study PRJNA598686) | mite metagenome | biome: ENVO:01001000; feature: ENVO:01001002; material: ENVO:01001226; isolation source: single female mite from University of Michigan culture on fish food culture... ... | reverse complement strand
GAGTGAGTGCGGAGAGAGAGAGAAACTGTTGGATTTTAGGGGTTGTAGGGATGATATCAGTCTAAAAAGAGAAACGGCAATCTCAGCAAGTCGAAAATCATGAGAGTATAAAGCCTAAACTGTTGTGGGTGCAGAATATATTCTAGAATAGCTGTAGAGTAGCAGTTGAACTATCCATCTCATAAACTCTGACACTGCAGGGAGCGCATTCTATAAATAGTCTAATGAGAAGAAAACACATGTGGCAACACGGGTGGTATTACCAGCAATTATTTGGTAGCCACGAACACACTCGCACAAGTATTCTTAGCTGCTTCTTGGATACTTGAACAATATAAAAAACTATCACTTTAGTTACAACCAAAGATTATACCAAAACTTACCTTAAGAGTGGACACATCGGAGAAGTGCATGTAAGCAAAAGGAAGCAGTAACCAAAGGATGCAAGAAAAGAAGACGATGATGACCGTTGTTGATAGTAAGAAGAAAGGAAGAAAACAAGCAATTTGTTGCGCCAACCGGCAAAGTTGCCTTGTTCGTTTATTCTCTGTTTGCTGTGTTTCACTCTTCAAAGCAGTATTCTCTTGCGCGCTCCACTATTTATCTGGTTGTGTTTGGCCACCGGAGAAAAAGAGAAAGTAGAAAGGAGCGTGTCTGCGAACGGGCGATTAACCAGGAGAGAGAGAGTGTGTGTGTCAGTGGGAGCCACGACCAGAACCAGAACAGGCAACGGTGGTACTACAAGTGCCAGTGTGCAGTACTAGTTTCAACCACTTCTGGCGATCTGGGAGGACGTGCCCAGACGGCGTCTGTTCCTCTAGTTCTTCTAACTTTGCTGCCTCCTCTGAGTTGGCCGGCAAATCAAATCAGTTCGAGGGAAGATGGTTCTGGAAGTGCTAATAGTGATGGCGGTGGTGCAATATGCTGGAGAGAAGAGAAAGTAATGCCCGTTTAAACTTAAGAATCCTGAATCCTGGACTCTGACACTGAACACAAGGCGCTGTCAGAGAGCGACCGACCATGTGGCACTGTCAACAAACGGCTGCTCAGGTGAGTGAAGAAAGAGGAGAGCAGGCGGTGAAGACGGACAGAAAAGCCAACCGCGCAAGTTGTTGAGAGCACCTGCGAACAGTACTGATATGGGAAACCGGTTCTTCTCATCTTCTGCAAAACTATTTAGTTTGTTTGCACTGTATTAGGACTCTCGCCTACTCCAGGTAGAACTGTTTAGGACCACTTTAGTGATATACTTATTAATGACTGTAAAACAATGCCTAGCATTAGAATAATTGAGTGAAGTTGAAATTGAATAGTTTAGCAAGAATCTATGCTTTACAAAACACCAGCAAATTAGTGGAAGTTGTTGCCTGAGCAAACATCAGTGTCTTTTTAGAAAATTAAATTTTTTTTGCTGCGTAAAATGAAATTACAAAATTATCGATAGAGAAGACCAAGGGCGATTTTCCTTTTTTCTGCTACAGAATTGCACTAATCGAGAATTTCACGTTGATTAATTGCAGTCAAAGTGGTAGAGTAACAGCAGTAACAGTGTCAGTGTATATCAAATCACAACTGACTGGAAGACTGAATCGCCTTTAGGGCACAATCGATGGCCGCCAATAATGTGTGTGATAAAGTAAAAGATGGTCCACGTTAGACAAGGCGAGAAGAAGAAGAAACAATAACCCAAAAGAAAATGAAGAAATGAGAAAACTAGTTTTTTATTTTTTAAAACTTTTTTTTAGTTGTCAGTCGTAAAACCCTTTTCTCCTTCAACTTTCTTTTTTTTGTTGTGCGCAAACTTTTAATTATTTAAAAAGACTATCACACATACAAAAGTCGACAAACACTTGAATTTTTTCATTATTTGTGTAAAAGGCAAACACACACACACACAATGCAGGCACTTCTAAGTCAAAGTCACCCTCTCAGTGAGAACTGGCGAATTGATCGGTGCCAGTTAGCTGGCTCACTCAACTTGCCTTCTTTTACTCTATTGTAATTGACACTGCTCGATTAGAGAAATAAATTGATTTTGCGATTAACTCGATTAGATCTCCTTTCGATTTAGCGCGGCTGTGTGTGTGTGTGATTTGGGATTGTTGCTGTTCTTGTTGGTGCCCTTTCTTTTCTATCAAGTCGATGTGCCAGATACAATCGAATCTTATATCCAGTGCTGCAGCGCTGAGATGTAAATGTGTTTTGCTGGCACTTCACAATCTATTTTAGCAAAATGATTTAGTCGCTAAAGAAATGCAGGAAAAAGTCAAACCTTGCACACCGTTCTTTACTGTTTTTCCATTAAACAACGGTGACGGTGGCAGAACTTAGCGCGCGTTTTTCCGGCAAACCGGATATTGAATTTTTTCCTTTTTTTCGAGCCAAGTTTTCAAAATAACAAGCTAGTGTTTAAACGGTAAACATAAACGTGCTATAAAAAACGTTTTAAAATGCTGAAAATGAAAAGGAAACAAGTAAAAGTAAAAATTTAAAACTAAAATAATAAGCAAAATAAAGAAAAAACACATTCAAGAAAAAGTGACAAAAGAAAGTGAAAGACAAAAACTGCGAGTGTGTCTTCGATAGCATTTTGTTGTGTGTCATAATTGCCGCTGTTTGCGGTACAGTTTGATGCGCAGTTCTCGTCTAGTTGGGAATTGAGCAATTGACACAATACAATAATACAACATACAAAAAAGAGAAATCGATCGAACTTTATTGACTAGACGGCAGCAGCAGTTGGGGCCCGAAATTTGGGTGTCCATGTGGACACCACTGCTCAAACAATTGGTCGCACACACACCGCTAACTGGCAAACATGGTCACTTTAATTAACTGTCTTTAGTGTGCCTCGGCAGCATTGCAGCCATTCTAGTTTCTTCTCATTCTTGTGCAGTCATTTGGTGGGTGACACTCGTTAGTTGCAGCATCGAACACAACCACCGCCATTGATGATGCTCACTGCTCGCTTTCTCTCAATTTAGACGAGCAATTTCTCAAACTGCAGCCCATTTTAAAACTGTCTACAGTCTGCTGTGGCACTTTCACAATCACTTCTAATTATTGGGAACAGTAGTGAATGTCGGTGAGCAGTGCACCACTGAATTGACCACTTTATTGGCTTTATTTAAGGTTTCCGACATTGCATTTTTTCAACCATATGGTGACAGAACAGCGAAATGGAAACACTAATGGACGACCATTTTGTATCAAAGTTTTGAACAACGACACAAATTCATCTATATTCATTTTTAGCTAAAAAAAGAGATAGTTTTATAAAGCAAATCTTTTGTTCAAGTTTGGGCAAACACTGTATCCGATCAAACATAATAATAACTGAAGAACAAAAGAAACAAAAATGTTTTGGTAAATATAAGCAAAAAACAAAATAATATTGTCCAATCTCCGGTGTTTGTTAATTGTTATTTGGCTTATCTCTAATTCTCATTAATTAGCCAAATGTTGACAATAATGGCATATAAATAAATTTGAAAAATATATTTGATTATAAACTGTTTTAAAATGGTAAAATAAATAAGCGGTAAGAGAAAAATCTTTAAGACTACGTTTAAAACTGCCACTTGCAGATGGCGATGTTTTCGCAAAAGAAAAATCAAATTGAATTGATACGAATGTTGCAAAAATTGCTAATGCAATCTCCAAAACATTATCTAGCAGTAAGTGAAGGCAAATCAAAGATAATCATAGATAAAAATATTTTTATATATATTAACAGACAACAACAGATAAAGGTATATATTTGAAGAATAATAAAAAAAGCAAGTAAAAAGACGGAAGAAGGCACGGTATGAGACAAATGAAAAGAGGGGAAGACAAAGTTAAAGGCACTGATGAAAGGAAAAAAATGAGATCAAACGATAGACATAAAACAAATGGGGAAAGAAAGTGAAAGATATATCTGTGTGGTGAGTTCTCGGGGCATCCATTAACTTGACAGGAAACTTCAAGAATCGAGAATGAAAGTTCTCTGCAGACAACTCGGGTAGAGCATTTCATGAAGGCCAAAAGTCCAATCTTCCAGTCCATAGATTAAAAAGAAACAAAATCACTGTCATCTTTTGCTTTGACAAACAAACAAGATGACGAGAACAGACATCAGGAATAGGCATTTAGTTTTCAATAAAACTTTTTCTTTATATCGGGAGATCTGCTTTTACTGCTACTGCTGCTCCATGAACCATAGTTTTCTGAAAAGAGAAAAAAGAAGCATATGATTAGTTAACCGTTTAAAAATTAGTGTTTTTTGTTTCCCCAGCAATCACTCACAAACCGCCAACTTAAACCATTAACCACAGAACAAAACTACACAACAACTAGGTCCCTTTTTTCTGCTACAAAATTAGAGAGCACCTACGCTGCAGCTGCAGCAGCAGCAAGTGCACACTGCAGCGTTTGCTTCTTTTCCATTTGCAATTGCTCGCTTTCTTTCCTTCTTTTTTATTCTCACTTCTTTTTTATTGCATTGCACAAAATCACATCAAATCGAGATCAGAGTAAAAGAGGGCTGCACAATTGAACGTCTAAACGAATGAACAAACGTAAGGGCGCACTCTGCTCTTAAGCGGGTCTCAATGACGAAAAAAGAAAGAAAAAGAGAGAGAGAGAGAGAGACTGCAACAAAAAAGCGAGGGAGAGAAGTCGCGCGCAGTTCAGCAGCAGCCGCAACCGTAGCCAGAAGAGCACCCCAAGATCAGCAGCAGCAGTCTGCCCGTCTGCCAACGCCACTGACCTTTGCCCTGCCTGCTTGGTCAGTGGCCTTGGGATTTGTCCGGGCTTGGAAATTGCCACTCTGCTGTGGGCACGTCAACCAACATTAGCAGGAGAAACAGCAGCAGCAGCATCAGCCATCGAGTAAGTGCGAGTGCTCATTGAGCAGTCGGTCGCGCGCGCGACCGAGTGCCCTCGGCAACAGCAGACCAGTGCGGGGAGAAAGAGCAGGGCCAGCAAATCTCGCCCTGACTATAGTGATTGCGTGACAGTACACTGAGCCAGTGGGCCCGAGACACATTTAGATCAGCAGAGGAGGAGTAGTCGTAGTGGGGAGAGGGAAGAAGAGTAGCAGGGCAAGAAAGAGGGAGAGGGAGAGGGAGAGTAAGTTTACCCGATCAGACAGAAGGTGCGACAGAGTGCGGTGATTGTCAATCTGTGGTTGGCGACAATCACCGGCAATAATCGCCCATTTGCTGACAGTGCTTGTCCTTTCTACCCACACGAGTAGTTGCCTAGTCTAATCAAACCAAACAGTTGCAAGTCAAACAGGTTTCAGTTCAGCTCGGAAAGTCATAATTGGGCTGAAAATGAAGAAAAAAAGGAAGAAAGTGAAATTAAACAGAATTTATTTTTTTTCTTCAAGAAGTTCATTGCACTGCGACACCGACTACTGCCAATGCTGCAGCTGTTTCCAGTAGTGCTCGACCTTAACTGGCACCTCTTCATTCGGTCTAGGCTGACTTGTTCAGTGGCCAGGACGACTAGTGTCGCCTGAGCGTAAAGAAATGTTGCTCAGTGCTTAGTGCTGGGCAACCAGCAGCATCAGCGGCAACCAAACGGACACCTGTTTCTTCTACAACTGTCAGACAAAGTGTCAGCGTAGCTGCTGCTGTTGCTGTTCAAAAATGAAAATGCAAACCTGATCTAAGTCGCAGTTTGCAAAATGTACACACTCACTACCAACAACAAGCAACTTTTTCCCAGTTTTCCCGCCACAATCAGCCTATTTTGTGACTTAAAAAAGAAGAAAAAGCTAGCCGTACAGGAGGCAACAACAGGCTCTACAGGCTCTATTAGAGTTGACAACGTTGGCTGCACCTGCACAAAGCGACGCTAATGAAGCGAGAACCGCAAAAGGAGAAATAAAGTGTAGCGGAAAAGCGGGCAGCAAATGAGAGGAGGCGACAGGGAAGAGAGAAAGAGAGAAAAGGGGAATAGACAGAAGGAACCGCACACTGTACAGACACACACTAATGGAAGGTAAGACGTCACAAGACAGTAGTCTCTGTCTGCCGGTACCTTCCCTGTGCTACGTTTTTGGCGCGCAAAACTACGAGATTTAGTTTCGCCAGCAGAACGAGCAGTGAAATGAAGCACACGGGCAGGTGGCAGCAAAGAACAAGATCAGAGGCGAGGAGGTAGGAGGGAAACTGAGAGAAAAGAGCACGAGTTGCAGACACACACAGACATGCGCAGACAAGTGTGTGCGTGTGTTCAAAATAAACAAGTCCACATGGTTGCTGCTGTCGCTGTTGCTAATGTTGCCGTGCACTGATTCTCTCCTTTTCCTATTTATCCTGCTCTCTTCTACGACGCACACTTTCCCAATACTGGTAATTTTGTTTTTAACACAGTTTAAAATTGAAGTAAATAAGAAAAATCAATGATAACTCACCTTCACTGGAGAAAAGTGAACTGGGACTCTTGCTGCCAGAGCGGTCCTGTTTCCCCGGGCCCACCTTGCACCAGTCGTACCGGCCGGCAATTGGTTTCTCCTTGTGAAAGTCAAAGTTCCATCGACTGCTGTCGCCCAGGCGCTGAGAGCGAAACTCGTCTCGCTCCAGACGGCGACTTTCCCGCGGATCAGAGGCGCCAAAGAGTGACCGGGAAACGGAGGAAGAGGAAGAGGAGGAGGAGGAGGAAGAGGAAGCAGAAGATGACGAAGAGGAGTACGCAGAAGGCGAACGACAGGAGGTGAAAGAAGCGGTAGAGGTGAAGGCAGAGGATGAAGAGGTGGAGAAGGCAGAGGGCTTGGAAGAGTACGAAGAGTAGTACGATCCACGACAGGTGCTCGGCTCCTCTCGTGGTTGACAGTTGACCGGGTAGAAGAGGTTCTCCTTGGATCGCTGCTTTGAAGAGGAGTAGTACCAGGAGCTTTGATCAGAAGGCCAGCAGCCAGAGCCGCCACCAATGTCAGCGATTGCCTTCATGATGATGATTTCTTGGTTTTTTCTTAGTGAAAAGTAAAGCAAAAATATTTTGTAGCTGCGACTTTTTGTGGTGAAGTCTGAACGGCTTCTGAAGGTGATGAGGAAAAGACAAGATCGGCAGTTTCTTAACAGAAGAGGCACCGAAGAGTGGATTTGTGGGTCCAAACGAGAGAGAGAGAGAGAGAGAGAGAGAGAGAGAGAGAGAGAGAAAGGAAAGACTTGAAGAAGCGGTTGTCACAGTTAACTGTTGAAGTTAGTAGCCTGTTAAAGTTAAAGTTGGCGCCGTTCAGCCTGTTTGGCGTGTGTATGTCTTGTAGCAAGTGGTGTCAGTCTTCGAATGAAGTGTCGACAAAATTGCGCGCGCAAAAAAGTCAACTTCAGATTTGGCTGCTGATGTTGCTGTTGTAGACAACCATGCACCTTAAGAAGCAACTGGCAAGTGTGTGCTAGGAAGGAGCGAAGAGGAGAGTGGAAGGAGGCAGCTACCATGTGGTGCTGTTTGGCTGCTGCACTTGCTGCTGAAGAAGGTGGAGCAGTGCCGCTGCAATGGACGGGCAGAAGAGTGCAGTGGAGGAGTTTTCCACTTGCTAGCTCTTCTCAGTGCACACTGCACACTTGGCCATCAGCAACACTGTTAGAGCACTACTGCCAGCACTACTCTCTGGTCCTGGTCAGTCTAATTGTGGTCCCGGACGGCGAGTGCTCAAGGAGAAGAAATTGAAGTGAGCGCGGGTTTTCTCTCTCCTCTCTTTCTGCTCAAGAGTTGCAAGAGCCCCAACCATTGCAACAATACACACACACATGCAGACACAATTGAGTGAGATGAATCTGCAGCAAGGTGAAAGGGAAGGGAGAAGAATAATAATAAAAGAAAGCAAACGACACAGCAACACAATAGTCAGTGTTGTGTCTCGGTCTGTGACAATTTCTACCTGCTGAAAACGAAACGTCGTAAATTGGAGTGAGACTCAGGGGCCCTAGGCAGTGGGCAATGAGTCATGATCATGGTGGGATCATGCAGTAGACAGTGGTCTTGATCAGCAGTGTCTGAACGTGAAGTCGCAGTGTGTATTTGGAGGTCATCACTGCAGTTAGGCAGAAAGGATTGCCCAGTTAGTGAGTCGATTAGTGAAGTTGTAGTGTAATAGAGATCGACACAGAGCGCACTTCACTAGGTCAGTGCCAATCACTCGAAGCCCTTTTTCCCTGGGTGCCTCTTTACTACTCACTTACTGACTAACTGACTCTTTTACTCGCACCACTCTACTCCACACACAACCATCAAGCTCTAATTGCCCCTTTGGCACTCTACTTTCTTTAAAGTCTACACACTTCTTATTCTCATTCTCATCTAACATCGGTGTCGAAAGAGAGGCCTGATTTTTGTTGTTTGCAATTGATAGTGCAGCTATGGCAGTTGTGGTGGTGATGATGGTGGCAGTGAGTTAGCAAGTCTGTAGTAAGCCTCCTTCACAATGTCATGTGATAGCTCGAAAGTGGTCTTCAAAATGCTGCTGCTGTTGTTGCTGCTGCTGCCGTTTTTCAGAGGAAAACGACTGGCAGTAATCTTGTAGAATCTTTTTTCAACCGACTGTCAGTATGAATTCAACTAAAGCAGCGACAGCAACCTTCAGCAGTAACACAGAAAAGTTAGCCACCGTAACGGGCAGTTTGTAGTGCCATTTTTGAGTCGCTTGATCCATGGAAATGTGCGATGCACACACACTCACTCTGGCGCTGCATTCGATGGAAGGAAAAAGTGGCACCTGCAAGGGCAAACTGTGCAGTGTCGAAGTTCAGCCACTGCAGCAACATCAGCAACACACAACGTCAATTCTCGACCTGGACGGTTGCAATCTGTGCTCACTGTGAGAGTGTGTGAGTGTGAGTGTGTGTTTGGAATCGGGGGAGAGACTGAGAAAGTCCAATTAGCAAAGTGAAGTCAGTGGCAGCTTAGCAACAGCAGCCACTGCAGGTGTAGAGGAGAAAATGATGCAGAAAACAAAAACGAAGAAGAAGGTTGCCGAGGCTGATATTGGCAGTTTTCAGTTTGACTAGTAGTAAAAACAAACGAACAGCCACCTGTTGCTGCTGTTTTTACTGATGCTTCCATTGCCGATCTGAATTTCTCACCTTTGCTTGAGTGCACAGAGATTTATGTGTGTGTGTGCGAGCGCGTACGCTGAGCTTCAACACAGGTGACAGGTAAAATGCAAAGAAGGTAATCTTCATCATCAACAGCAGCAGCAGCTAATCGTGGTGGTGTGTTAGTGCGAATTAGCATCTCAGTAGCTTGTTAAGTTCAGCACTAGTTCAAAGGGAGGTAAAGATTATCGACAGTGTGTCTGGGGGCACTGAAAGCAAGGTGCAGTGTATATGTGCCCTGTCTGTACTGTTTACTTAGCCAGTACCATCACCACCATCACCACTACCATCATCATCTTCACCTTTACTCATCATTAGAGAGTTTGTGTGTTGGCAGAAGCACCACTGGAGGGTGTTTATTTATTGGCGATCGGTGACAGGCGCGTTCAACGGTGGCTGCCAAGCACAAGAGGAAAGTCAGCAGCTCACCGCAACCATTGCTGCACACCTGTTGAAGAGGTGAAATGGGAGAGGGAAAGATAGTGAAAAATAAAGAGAGAAAGAGCAAAGTATAGTCAGGTAAGGTAAAATAAAGTGAAGGTGCAAGTCACGTCAGGGGTCCCCACTCAAAAGTCATCTCTCTCCGCCCTTCTTTTTCTGCAGTGGGCAATCATCATTTTTTTCTTTACTTTTAGCACCAACACCACCACCACCACCACCACCACCACCATCATCATCATCACCAGGCCACTCATCTTTCTCTTTCTCTCTCTCTCTCTCTCTCTCTCTCTCTCTCTTTCACTTTTTATCCCCTCTCTGCCTAATGGTCAACAAGCAGTGGCTGTTGATTTAATTACTCTTCAGAAGTCGATTGCAGAGCCTTCCCCTCCCTCTTCACCTCAATTGGGCCTCGATGATGATGATGCTGCTGCTGCTGTTAAAACTGCAGCTATCTATTGAAAAAGACAGGCACAGTAGTGCTGCTGCTGCTGGTGCTGGTGACCTGTGAGTTGGTTGGGGCTAATCATCGCCATCGGCCAGAACTCGGCTACTGTTTGCTAAGGCCGTAATCTCTGCTCCTCTTCACTATCAGAGAGCGCGATGACTCAACTGAAAGCTTGATTCAATCTAGAGAGCTCACAGATCTGGCCTGCTAGCTGGCAAACGCAGCATTTGGTCAGTGCGACCTGTCACTAAGCTGCTAAAGCAATGAACTTTATTTTAGGAAAAAAGTCCGCAGAAGAAACTACAAAACTGTCCCCTATCTTCAGCGCTAATGGCGTTGTGGTTGTGGTGTAATGTGCAAAGCGGCTGTCGTCGCGTCGTCTTCCAGCCAGCAAAAATAGAGGCAAAAGACCAAAAGGGAAAAAGTTGACACTGTCATCGTTCTCCCTTGGAAGTTTGGCACTTGTCTCGGTTGCAGTTCAGTCTTCGAAGTCTCAGCAGCACATCTGTTCGACCAAATTTGACTGTCCTGTTGCCACTTGTTGCCTGACTCCATTCGACCTTTCTCTCTCTCTCTCTCTCTCTCTCTCTCTCTCTCTCTCTCTCTCTCTCTC
>JAALOO010002349.1_pt1 | contig 10585 bp, 7 predicted proteins | sample 7257641 | NCBI WGS metagenome assembly JAALOO01 (sample SAMN14085613, study PRJNA598686) | mite metagenome | biome: ENVO:01001000; feature: ENVO:01001002; material: ENVO:01001226; isolation source: single female mite from University of Michigan culture on fish food culture... ... | reverse complement strand
AAAGAGTCAGTGCGGAGAGAGGGAGAAAAATCATTTTTTTAGGGATAGGCTGATTATCTTTAATGTGCTGTTTTGCGCCTTTTCTGTTTCTGGACTTTTGAATTAGTTTAATTCTAGTTTGGTTTCTCTGGGAAGTTACCTGCACTAACACACACACTGACAACGGTTGATCATCCAATTAATTGATTTGTTTGATAACGCTTAATTAAAATATAGAATTGAGCAGTGATAAACTAATAAAGCCGATCACTCTAGAGTGTTTTAGTGTTGCTTACTTGTGATTAATGATTTAGGTCTTTTTTTAACTTTTTCCAACTACCTTTGATTTGTTAGACTCAAATTAGCTTTAACGAGTTTCAAAATAATTGTGAAAATAAAATCAACAGCATTGGCGTTTTTTTGGTGAAACACCTGACTGCACACTGAGGCTACCATACAGACAGGTAATTGTGATTACTGACTGTTACACAGTACAGCACACTATCCACTAGACAATTGCACAAGTAAAGTGGTTTCAGTGGCTTTGACACCGTTTAATTGATTTAAAATCAACTCATTTAAAATCAACTCAATACATGAGGAAACAAAAGTACAGTAAAAGCACATGTAAAACACAGGCAAAATTGCTATTCGAAACTTCAGGTTTTAATGGATTGGGAAGTTGGTTGCAGGGGAAAAACGGTTTTCAATGGTTGTTGGCAATACTAGCGATAATGAGGTGTGTTTCTATGGACATTTTCTGGAGAGTTTGCATGTAGCTGGTGGCAGCGGCCATCATCGCTACTTCTTTGCTCGGGAGGATGGCGGCCAGAATTGGGTACTGAACTGAGCTGTTTTGAAGACTGACAATCAGATCACGGACCAAGGCGATAATTTGGTTGCGGGCGGCTATGACGTTCGGGCTGTGAAAGCGGTGCATCACCTCATTGTTGTTGACATTGTCCTCCTGGAAAACCGCTGCTCGGTTTACGACGAAGAACATGCTTCGATGCTGAAAATCGCCCCAGTAGTAGGTGGGCATGACGCCCTGTTGATAGTAGCCCATGAAGCCCTCAGCCTGGGCAATCAAGTGACGACGCATGCTGCTGTTCAGCTCAGTGAGACGGCTCACTAAAGCAAAATCCAAGATGTGTTGGCAGGAGATGACCAGCCGGCCCAGGGCGAGAAAGGCGGCCATCGCCTGTCGCCCGAGAGCAATCATCAACTCCTGAGGGACCTCATGCAGGTTGACGTGCATCTCTCTCTGTGTCAGTTGAAGGCGGTGTGTGTAGCTCATGGTGTGGGCAAGTTTGGCTGTTAGTCTGAATCGTGGTGGTCGATTGGTGAGCAGCAGGCTGCTAGACTGATTCCACTGGCAAACTTTGATAGCCTTTTTATGCTTGCCAATGTAGGAATGTCCGTTGTTGAATCAGAGTGGTAAATGAGGCTTGCTTTTTCTGCAGCAACCACTTTTTCCCTTGCCAACCCTACTAGAAATCACTCGCATCATCTAGCACAGAGTGTTGTTGCTGGTCAACAGCACTCAATTGAACAATGCCAATTGTTCATGCTTGGGCGACATAAACACCTGCAGTTGCCCTAGCGCAAACCAGAAAATTGCTTACATACACAAACAGGCAACTGTTTTTGAACTCTATGGGTGGCTACTCAGAGTCTTCTTTCACCTGCTGTAGACTGAATGCCCTTTCTCTAGACTCCTTCTGCTGGATCCACACCTTTTTCAGCGTTGGGAATGTCATTAGTAAGTCTGTTGAAGAATGAAGTGCTTTACCCGGGCGTGAACAAGTATGACAAGTGACACACCTGATGAGTATTGCGTCTATCACGTTTACTACCAGCGGGTCAACGTGGTGTTCTTCTTTTAGGCGCTCGCATTCTGCATGACCCTCTATTTGAGGAAGGAAAAAAAGCGGCTGCCTCCTTCTTCTGCTCAAGAACCTAGACAGACTGGGCCTGGTTAATTAGGACAAACGGAAGAAGATGGCTCAGTTCCTAAGCACGTATAGTTATCACAACAACCTTTTCTTCTTCCAAATCTAAGTGTTTTTCACTTGATGATTTGAAGGTAGCGTAGAGGTCAAACGGAAATTAAAAACGAGGTGAGATGTAATGAGGTGATAATACCCTTTTCCATTTTAAAAAAAGTAATTACTTTTAATTAGACGATTAAAACCAGTAATATTTAAAACTGACTAATAGTGAGCACTGCACTGTGCAACAGCAAAACAACAATCGTAAAGGGTAAACGGTGTTTAGCCTATTTCTAGTGCATGCAGACTGAGTCACCAGCAAAAGCAGTTTCGGTGTAACTGGTGATTACCTGTTTTATTGAAACAGAGAGCACATACTTCCATTGAAGCAGTAGTGCCCTGCACATCACTACTCATCAAATTTTCAGCTCAAGCAAAGCATCAGTACGACGCATTTTTCTGCTTTTTAATAGCCGGTCACTACTCGCTGCCCTTTACTTGCGACCAATCGTTACAGGAAGTAAAATCCAGAGACTTTTTCTGATTAAAAGAAAAAGAGTTGACTGCTGCCCTGCGTCACATTTGCTTCAACTCAACAACAACACCTCTATTGACTTTTTGAAGTTTGGGTGGCAGAAAAAGGAGAAGAGTGACAGCACCACCACCCAAATGACTGTTGAAGTGTGCACATTCAACTTTTGCTAACATTTTGCCAGATTGTCTCCCTTTTCTGTTTCAGAACCTCAATTTGATTCAGAAACATTCTTTCTCTTATTTTTCTTCAAACTTCACAAATCAAAAACATTTTTTGCGTTTGTTCAACTTTTTGCTGTTCGATTTTTGAAAGGCCTCAATAGGACACTGGCAGATGCACTCGTTGTCCAAACTGACTTTCAATGGTAAAGTGAAACTGCTTTCATACACAAACAGGCCTTTGGGCTGCAACTTTTTATAACTTTGAGTACTAAAGTTATTTTTTTAAACTGTAGCAGCCCAAATTCTTAGAACTTTGTCGACAGTTGATAAACAGCTGCTCTGCTCTGTTCCAACTCATTTAAGCTAGTAGTGTTCTTGGCAAGTTGTAGTGCGATTAAACTCTTCATCTTGCATAACGTTTTTTACCTGGCGCTCAGCCAAGACTCTACAAAATTAAAAATACAATCCCCTCAACATTTTATTCCGAGTAATGGACACTGACATATCCTCTGCTTTCCTTGTTGGTTTACTGAGTCACAGAGCTTTCCTTTTTCCCGCCTTTTTCTAAATGCCACTAATTTGTGGGCCTCTTCAATTCACTTTTACTCTAGCGCAATGAACACAGTTTTAGCGTCCTTGAGTTTTGTTTCCCACCAAACTTGTTACTGGGCACTGTCGACTACCGTCGTCTGCTGTGTGTTTCCTAGGAGCGCACTCAGCAGACACACATATGAAACTGCATGAGGCTGCACTGACATTTGCTCTTCTTGATTAACTGTTGCCTAGACTGTTGCTGTTTGAACATAATCCTTCTTTCCGTTCTCATTTGTTGGCCTTCATTGCCAGTGTGTTTACTGTGTTCACTTGGCTCATTTGCTTGCTGACTTTGCTTCAAGTCAGTTCTTTTTTGTTTTTGTTAAATCACTTCATAAAAGGGTACTTCGTTCCAGGTCTCCTCACTTTTTTCTCCTTTGCGTTCAAGGTTTGACTTTTGTATTAAATCAGTTTTGCATTTTGCTTAACCCATTGTATCTTTTTTAACTATTTGTAGCTTTATCACCGTCTTGTCATTCCTAAGTATGAATGCAATGAACACTGCTTCCGTTCCGTCGCTTCTGCCGTCTGTGCCTCTTACATCCGGCGACAGCAACAAAGGAAAAAAGCGATGTAAATAGAAATTTTATTTTCACAAAAACTTCTTTTTTACTCTAACATTCTGATCATTATCTTTACCTGCTCAACAGCGGCCAATGACGACAGCAAAAATGGAAAAGAAAACGAAGATGAAGAGCCTGAGCCCTTTGTCAACCTCTTCAACGATCTAATCTACGACATTGCCCACACAGTCCTCCTCTACGGCGAATACAACGTGACAGACGATGACCTCTTAGAGAAAGTATCGCAGTCTAAAGACCTGATGGCCATTCTTCCCCTCATGCGCATCAAGGTGAACCGCGCCAAGGCCAACTCGGTAGAGGCCACCGTAGAGCTGAAGAAGCAGGCGGAGAGCCTGGCCGTCTTTGTGGAAGATAGTGCCACTAGCAAAGAGGCAGCCGCCACTTCGGTGCTCTACCGGGCGATGAACCGCTTCGATGCCGGGCTGGCCGCCCTCCTCGACGCCGTCCGCGCTCGTCAGGTGCACCCCACAGCACTGCCCTACCTGAGCCATGGCATCGGAGAGAACAGCGGTAGCTCGCTGGCTCAGGGAATTGCCTTTGCCGGCGCCGCCTATGCCATCCACGTTCTGCCCGAGGTAGTCGACAAATGGTTTGGGGAAGGCTGCAGACGAGCAGGTGCATCCCCAACGGAAGCTCAGGAAAAACTGCCTGCTAAGGGGCAGCAGGAAAAGTTCTCCATTCCGGGCTTGTCAGAGGCGGTTAGCCGCGTGAAGATTGCCCTAGAGATGCTTCATGCGGTGATTGAAAACAGGGTGAGTGAATTCAGATCTCTTGCTGGTGGTGAACATCGTCGAGGACCAGGACCAGTTTGAGGGCAGGATGGAGGCAAGCGAGGCTCAAGTGGACAGATGAAAAAAACAAAAAGATAAAAAAGTAGAAACAGAAAAAGTTGCAATTCAACTTTTAACTTTCAACAAAACTTTCTTCTTTCACTTTTAACTATTCTTTGCCCTTTCCCCAATTTTTGTCAACATTTAAAACATATTATGTACTGCAACTTACAATTAAAACTGATTGAATAATCAACTAATTGTTTTAAATAAAGGTGTTTGAGTGGGCATAAGTTCTGTAGTAAGAGAAGGAGTAGTATCAGCAGCATTGGCTTCTCCGGCACACTGAGGCAGCTTTACAAACTGGCAGTTGAGTTCAAGTGCACCATTTATTAGACCATCACACAAGTAAAGTGGTTTTAGTAGTTGTGACGCCGTTTTATTGATTTAAACTCAACTCAATACAAAAGGAAACAGAAGTTCAAGAGAAATACATGTTAGTAGACAAATTGCTATTTAAAATTTCAGGTTCTAAAGAAACAAAGAGCAAGTTGCAGGAAAAGAAAGGTCTTCAATGGTTGTTGGCGATGGCAGTTGCGATGATCCGGTTTGTAGATATGGACATCATCTGAAGAGCTTGCATGTAGTTTGTGGCAACGGCCATCATCGCCTCTTCCTTGTTCTGAAAGGCGGCACTCATATTCTCTTCTTGGACGGGGCGGTCTCGAAGATTGCGAATCAATTCACGAATCAGGGTGATCATCTGGTTGCGAGCGGTTATCACAAGCGGACTGTTGAAACTGAACATTTCAGCGTATTGCACAAGAGTTGACAAATCGTTGTGGGAAACGTTGTCCTCGAACACCGCCGCTCGATTCACGATAAAGATTATGTTTCCAGACTGGAGATCGCCCCAGCAGAAGGTGGGCATGACGCCCTGTTGACTGTAGCGAATGAAGGCTTCAGCCTGGGCAAACATGTGACGGCGCAAGCTGGTCATCAGGTCCGCAAAACGGCTCACCAGAGCGGCGTCCATTGTTTCCAAATGCTCGTAGGTGAAAAGCAGCCAGCTTAGGGCCAGTTTGGCGGCCTGCTCTTCTTGTCGCAACTCATTGTACAGAGTCACCGGCGGGTCAAAAAGAGGCACTTCCACTTCTTCGAGCCGAGAGTTGCTCATAGCTGAAGTGAAAATAAAAGAGATGTGCTCTAAGCAAGTGTATCTGCTAAACTAATTCTACTGAAAGACTTCGCTAACCTTTTTTTGTGCTTGTCGATGTCAGTGAAAGAGTAAATGCATGAAGGTAAGTTTGGCCCTCTTCTCGACTCACTGCAATCATTGCCATGACAACGCCAGCCAGGCAGGAATGTCTGCTGACTAGGAGAGGACTCAAAGCCTTTCTCTCTTCTGTCTACAGCAACCTACCCCTTTGCCGTCCCCTCTCTTTGTGAGAAGACACGCATTGATGAGCACTGCTGTTAACGGCCAGCAGCACTCACAACTGAGGACAGCAGACTCGACAGGACCAATTGTTGTAGGTGAATGCTGGCAAATTGCGTCAGCTGCTGCTGCTTCTGCTGCTGTCGCCGCCCAGCACTAGTCAGAGAGTTGCACAGGTTGGAAATACATTGGGCAACTAAGTCAATGCAAAGTACGTTAAAAGTACGACACACAAATAGTTTTTAGCGGCCAAAACCAGTTTCTTCATTGGGGCTAACTAATTATGGAAAAATGAAAAATACAAATACTCTGGTGGTTTAATCAAAATTACTCTACTTTTTGCAAAAATGATACAAATAACAGAAAATGGTTAATACAGTGATGATAATGAAATGAATAAGTTACAGAAGTTAAACGTATCAGGTATTTAAGTCATGTTTCACTGTCTGCTACTTTGCCTTTCACATGACATCAATCCTTCACAGGGAGGGCATTCCAAAAGTAGAGCAGCATATGGTGGACGGCCACTCGAAAGTCGTCCACGGTGGTTCGTAGGGCGAGCATCTCCGCCGTGCGGGCGACAGCGTCGGAGAAAGTCTCCGGCGGTGACCAACGCCATTCGGTCCTCACAGCTTTGACGGCCAAATCGACTAGGCGGCACATGTGGGCCACCAGTTGAGAGCACTTCTCGACGAGCTGCATCCAAAGTGCCCGGTCCTCTTGCGCTGAGCTCTGCTGAGACACTGGGTAGATGGCAAAGTGGCTCTCCACGGCAGAGTAAAAGGCTCCCCACATCAGCAAGTGATAGTCGATTACTTGGGCGAGCAGAGAACGCCATTCATTCTGGACACGGCAGTCCTTGAAGGCCACTTTGGAGATGAGGACGAGTTGATCTAGAGTGGCCAGGGCTGTTGAAATCGGACAGTTGAAGCTGTAATGTTGGATGACTAGAAAAGCTTGAAGATTGTTGTTGGCTGGTGGAGCAAACTGCTGCTGAAATGGAGGTAGGTTCGGGTAGAAGAACATGTTGCTTTGTGGTGGCGAGTTGGCTGATGTTTGAAAGTGCAATTTGACTATTGCGATGAAGTTTATACTCGAGTTTGCGTTTGTTTTCAGTAGCTCGATGGCTGTCTGTTTCTTCTGAAAGAGGGTGAGAGACTGAATGCAAGTGTCCTGCTCTGTCTCTCAGTCTGGTGATTACTGGCTTGATGCTGACTTGCTGCCCTCGCTTTTCCCCAAAACAACAACAATAGAGTGAAAGAGAAGGGAGATGCAACAAAGCAGTGAGGAGGGCACTTCTGACTCAACTGCAGAGCAAGTGACAGTGAGTACTCTCCGAACCGAAGCAAACAACGCATTGCTAATAACTCTCCATCTCTTTTGTTTACATTACATCCAGTCATCATGGTGGCTGCGATATTTTCGTTGCCGCAACGACAGTCGTTAGCCGAACTCTATTATTTAATGGCAGGAAACAAATTGCTTAATTACTCAATGAGCAAAGTGTTTGTACAAGTTGTTTTTGATGCAGTCCAAACACCGGTCATCATTACTTTGCCATCTAAAATAATGAACACCAGAAAAGAATTACTGAAACCTTCAGACAGCAGTGAACCTGTAAGTTAATCATCAACCTCAACAACTGCTTCTGCTGGTAGTGATGCTGCTCTCACCGACTCTTTTAAACTGAAAAATAGTCCGTTTTGCTGACGGTAGCTATGTTTGCATTTATCCCCAATGCCCCGCATTGTTGCCTGTGAAGAAATTTATTTAGACTTAAAAGAAGAAGGTTGTGCAGAAAGTGCAGACCTCCACAGATGAATCGTGAGTGGACGCCAAGTCAGGCATTAGTTAGGCCTCCATTATTAAGTTTTTCAAGTGTTTTTTCTTTGACGTTTGCTCATTTGCTTTATTGTAATTGTCTCTAGTTTATGATTGTCTGATACTATTGGAAAAACGTTCTTTTACTCTTATCTTACAGCTCTGGTCATGTCACTATGCCTCTTTTGCCCTAGTAAACTAATAAAAAATTGAGTTGTTGTTTTGCTATTGCATCGTTTGACAGATAGGGCCACCAAAAAGTGGTTACAGTGGTTTACTGTTCAGTTGATTTCTCAGAAAACAGCAATGCCAGATGTGGCCTTGAGCACTTTCTGTTACCACGTCCGTTACTGCTCTCGCCAAAACAAGCCGCTAAAGCCTTTTTTCTTTTTTTAGCTGCTAATGACAACTTTTGAAACTTGTTCTCAGCCAGTGTTGCACACTGCTGTCATGTTTTGTCAGCACACCACAGACTAGCGGGAACAGCAGCACAAATAACAACAATCATCTGCCTGATCTAGTCTTTCAGCGTCTTCCCAGCAACCCCAGTTTCGATTGTTTGGTTGCAGTTTTAATTGAGCTTCTTTTTGGCTTTTCTATTCTACTTTGTCACAAACTAAGCAAGTTAAACACACATACTTGCCAGTTGCTCTGCTGAGCTCTTTCTGTGTTCCATCCAACTCACAATAAATCCATTTCCCGGCCAGGTTTTCACTGCCGTCCCCAGGCATTTTTTACACTCGACCAGCGCCCCAATTTGTGTTATCATCTTAACTAGCCAAGTTTGACCCCTGACCTTTACCTTAAACTAGTCTTTTTGTAATCAGCCTCCCCAGTGACTATACTCTTTCAGACTCTGCTATTCACTCCTTAGTACGCTACATAAAAGTTTTAAATCTTCATCATTAAATGATGAGTCTAACTTCTTAGCATTAGGTTCCACTGTAGACTGAAAAATAAAAAATAAATAAAAAAACTTAAACTTATAGGACAGTGTTAAAAGCAAAAAATGTTTTTGCGCAGTTGGAATTTGATGGCGACTAGCTACAGTGACAATCAGATCAGTGCCGTCTTCATCTGTTTAGACCAGCATGTTAAAATTAGGAAAAAACAAAAGGCAGAGCTAGCTGTTCCCAGCTGCAACTAAAATTGTAGGTCAGCGCAGCTGGCCAACAGAAAAGTAGTTTATGAAGTGTCGAAGTTGTGTTCTTCAAGTTTAACAGACGCAAAAAGCTGGCAGTTCATTATTTTATCTGTTTGTTTACGTTACAAAAACAAAAAAACTCTTATTTTTGTTCAGAATAAGAGCATCCAAGGCAGAAAGTCAGTGGTGCCATTTCAATAGGGATCTTTAAGATCTTTTTGCTGTAAGTGGTGCAGGCAGCACTTGATGAAGAGGAACGATTGACCTAACTGGTGTTTGTGCTAACGTGTGAGAGAGAAAAAATGCTGACAGCTGGCGCCAGAGTGATAGGCAAAAAGAGTTGTTTATTAACGTGATGGCGCAGTTTGTCAGAGAAGGCTCAGATTTCGTATAGAAACTCACCACCTCTACCGCCACCGCCAACATGGCCCTCACATGCATCACCGGACAGCCACCGTCGTTTACCAGCCAAGCAACAGCTATAACAGCAACAACAACGACCGAACTTCATCATCTTTCCTCAATTAAGCCATGCATCGGCAAGCTGCAGCACTTCGTCCTAACCTGGACTTCCTGCCAAGCAGACTGAGAACGGGGCTAACCCAAAAAAACTTCTCCGGAGAGGAGGCGTTGCAGCGTATGGCGAACGCTTACGGGCTCCAACAAAACGCCGTACAGCTAGGCCACTTCACCGAGGTCCTTCAAACAATGTACTGACACGTGGACAGCTTTTGTGATAAAGGCCATTACGCAGCCATTAAAAAACGTCATCCCGCTTGCACCCTACGAAGGAGAGCTTACTCCAAGCGACGCCTTCTTTGAGGTCAATCGGCATGTACTGGCGGACTACCAGGTCAGGCGCCAGCTGGGCGTACCACCGGAGCCGGTCGATCCAGGACGCTACAGTTTGCAGGTGAGGGATGCTCGGTGAGCCCTGGTCGCCTACGTTTTTGAGCTCGATGGGCCGCAGGCTGAATGACGGCGCCCATCACAACGGCACTACCAACGGCATCTGAACGCCACTTCTCTTTTGGGGGCACACCTCATACAGCACAGATATTTCATTGTACTGTTTTGTGCCTGTTCTTCTTAATCTTTTTTTCTAAACTTAATTTAAATAAAACGACTTTTAGCTATTAAAACTAGCATTTTTGTAAATATTTTTGTATATGAATGTTGTTGGTGTCATATATTCACAATACTACAATAAAAAGCAATTGTAGTGCCATTTGCACTGCACCAAGACATCACAGTCAACACTCACACAGTTCACCCTCTAAGTCACCTTCTATCTCTATTTCACCCGTTTCTCTCTCCCCTACATAAGCAGACCTCATGTAGAGACACTTCACCAGTCGGCTCCCAGTCTGCCACTGGTCACAAGTCACTTCCCATCACTTGTTTCCTCTCATCTCATACTTCTGTATTTGCTCATCCAGATCGTCCTCATCATTAAGGATCTCTACCACCACACAATGATTTTAATGCAGACTGTCGCGGATTTCTCCGCGAGTAGAGAGAAAGAGAGAGAGAGAGAGAGAGAGAGAGAGAGAGAGAGAGAGAGAGAG
>JAALOO010001427.1_pt1 | contig 10589 bp, 11 predicted proteins | sample 7257641 | NCBI WGS metagenome assembly JAALOO01 (sample SAMN14085613, study PRJNA598686) | mite metagenome | biome: ENVO:01001000; feature: ENVO:01001002; material: ENVO:01001226; isolation source: single female mite from University of Michigan culture on fish food culture... ... | reverse complement strand
AGAGAGAGAGAGAGAGAGAGCACTACTTGGATGTCAGTCAGTTTAATTATAACTGCCCCTTTACAGTCGGTGATCAGAGAGAATGGAGCAGCAGTAAGTGGTACTCGGCAGTGTGAACACTGAAAACACAGCTCTCCGCCAGATAAGAATGAAAATGAAATCGGTCTCCGTCGCTACGTCGTGCCGTCGTTCTTCGCACCACTTCAGGCCAAGTGAAGCACGACAATTTAAGCCTTTGAGCAAGAGAATGGACTCATCAGGCAGTGCTTTGCCCGCCAACGACAGGCGCCCCCTTCGATGCCCCCTTCGTTGCGCCAATGGCGTCAAGTGGTTCAGGGAGACATAGTCGGCCAAGTCATTCCGCTCACTCATCGCCATCAATGGTGCATCTTTCACACACACATACATACACACTTCCTCAGGCATGGTCGTTGCGCTGGACTCCTTTTCTTCTCATGTGTTCCCTTTGTCTGTGTCTCTGTTCGTCATTGCTCGCCACTGCATTCCTCTTGGCATTGAAGCATTCAATGGTTTGGGCTTAAACTAAATGCCTTTGATGTCGGGCTATGTGCCCAGTGCCTGGTCACAAGGTAGTTGTTTTGATGCAATTCAAAGAGATGTGCTCGTTAGTCCTGCCAGAGCAATAATAAGTAAGTGCATACAATTAAAAGAAAAAAGAAAAGATTGCGCCGACATGGTTTGAGCTACCTTGCACTACCATGGAATTGAGGAATGCAAATATGCCTTTCACTGTTTTTCACCAGCAAATAAACAATGAAATCTTGGTGCATGTGTGAGCGGCCTCTAGACCATTAAATGGTGTGCAAGTTGTGGAGAGAGGCTTGGGCGCAAAGTGGTTCGCCATGGACACACACACACAAGCACACAGTGGGTCTCCAAGTGAAATGGTGGCACCGAGTGGTCGACCAAGAAGCAACCAAGCAGCAGCAACCGAAAAGAAGACATTTATGAGTGTGCACTAAGGCGCAGTGCAGGCACTGGTCAGCTTCCGATCTACTTTTCCCATTTGTCTTTGCTTTCAATTGTTTAGCAATCGCAACACTAATTTAGCCATTTCAATTATTGGAACGGCATCTCCGCTGCCGCGAGAACTCTCTGACAAATGGCACTTTAAGCTGACGACAGCACTTACCGTCGCAAAGTGAGCAAATGTTCAGCGCCATGAGAAAATCGAATCAGCAGCAAATAGGAAGACACAGTAATTTGTGGCAAATTGAATTTGAAATTAGAATCTACATTGCAGATGATTGTCCTTAATAGTGCACCAAAGTGGTACCAGGCACCAAAGAGGAGTGATGGCAATATATGAAATATAGGAAATGGAAAAGTAGAAAACGAAGCCACTGGTCGAGTGCTCTGATATTGGCCTTCTCCACTGTGGCCTTCTGTGCACACGGCACACATAGCTCCGTAGTAATAAAGCATCTCAATGCGGTCGCCAGAATAGTGTAGCTTTCAGTAGCACACGCCGCAAAAGCTATCTGGGAAATGAACACTGGCTTGTGCCATCTCCAGAGACAATTGCACTGCCGTCGCTTGCCGTCTGTTGACAGTCGCCAACTGAAGAAGCAGACGAAGCAAACACGGCCGGACTTGTGGCCTAAGTTCACAATTTGACAAATGCAGAATGTAAGGTTTTTTGGTATTTACTGGCGTACTTTAATGAATATGTGTTGACATATTTGTCTAGCTTTTGCTATTGCCATTGTCACGTGCTTCCGATTTGTCAACTTGCGCAAAGTCTAATATCCACATACCCTACAATTAATAGTATTAAATTAATTTAAGCTAGTAAATTATAATAGTAGAAAAGGGGGCAAACCATGCCGTCTAGTCTGAGCTGATGCGGCTAGGCCAAGGATGGATATTGAGGAAACCGAAGGAGTAATGAAGCCATGGCCTGAAAGTGATGGCGATTGCTGCACTCAATCAATCGCCGACTTGTCGCCACTCAAAGGCACCGGCAATAGCACAGGCAGTGAACAGAGGGCCAAACGGAGCAGATGGGAAAACGCCTCCGCTATTCGACTATATTTAGCCGACTTTTGTTTGTTCAGAAAGGGAGCATTTTTTGCTATTCAATTGATTTGTTGCTTGATGGTAATATTCCTTTCTACTGAGTATACCCTACTTTCATTAAAATTGTTTAATCAATGAAGACTTTTTTTATTATTGCTAAAGTCATCTACATGAATGTCCTACTTGTATTTTTTGCTTGTCCAACGTAATGGGTTGAAAGTTTTGTGAAGTATATTACAAGACCATAATTGCAAAAAAAGAGAGTGCAAATGCGCTGCTTTTCCCACAACGTGTCTATCATCGATCGCATCGATTGCACAATATCCGATTCTACGAGTCAACAGAAGCCTAATCACAAATTGCAAATACACAGCAGACTTACTTTGAGTGGAACGCTTAGCAGTCATCAGTAACGTCAAATGAGAAAAGCCAATGAAACAAAAAGTCGACAAAATAGCACCATGAGAGGAGGACAATTTAATGATAATATATTGGCGGATGAAATGGACAAGCAGTAGCACAACAAGATTAGCAAAAGAAGAGCAATGTATATTTGCAGTATGACAGCCGCGTGTGCGACAATATTGTTTGTGTGGGCACACTAGTCTACGAAAGTGTCTAATAAGGGCGAGTGGAGAGACCACGGAGACTGCCTCCGTTGGAAGGGACAGCCGAACTGCCTGCTCCTCCTGTCGAAGACAAATTCGGTGGCGCGTTGGAAGAGAGCAGTCGGCGTTCGGTGGCTGCAGCACTGGCCAGTGCTAACCTGCACTCAGGTCTAACGGCGCTGCTCTGCTCTGCTCTGCTCCACCGTGAATACCGTAAGGAGAAGTAAATCAACGTAAATGTACTCGGGCAGTGTACGGCTGGAGAGAAGAGGCAGCGGCGGCAGCGACGGCGGCTCCAGGCAGACGAGGGCAACACGAGGGAGGTAGAGGCAAACGGTAGGCTTAGCCACTGTGGCAGAACAGATGTCGGCAACAGAGTCCCCGGTGCTGTGTCCAGTGCCGCCAGCACCAGCCACCAGTCTGTTTATCTCCGCAGACACTCGGTCTGCAACCAACTGAGGATAGGGCAAGCAGGAGCCCACTACTAATGTCGGTCGCTGTACAGCTGCGCACCGCAGATAATATCGATCACCGAAAGTGAAGCCAATATTTCCGTTGCCACCGCTGTCGGTGGCCTAGCAGGCATGCAGGCAGACACAGGGAAAGAGAGATATAGAGGCTGCCCAGCTACTGTTGTACACTCACCCACTCCGACCAGTGGCCAGGAGAGAGAGAGAGAGAAGGCAAGTTGCATCCGTGCGAAGGGAGGACAATCGCACGATTGCAATGTGCTGCTTCCAGCAATTCACAATCAAGGTGCATTTCACTCATACGAACCACACCGCAATGTCTCTCAGGCTTTCTAGTTCTCTCGAGCTATATACTCCACCATTCGACCAGGCCAGTAACAAAGTACAGAAAGAAAGAGAGAGAGAAAGGACTAAAGCACATGTACAGGTTCATTGCTGTGAGAGAGAGTTTGCAGCCAATTTACATGTGCAACCGTCTGTTTGGTGGCGAAGAAATGGGCATAAAGCTTAATTAATAATACTGCAATAGGAGACCAGTTCGACCACTTCCCATTACTGGTGGACTTGCAGCACCAATGGAGGGCCCGATTGAAAGTGCGACTGAGCGAGCAAGCAAACATTTGCAGAATCAATTGAAAAAATCACGCCATGTTAAGAGCAAAATGTTCGTCGAGGGAAAAGACACTGGCACGTATCTGGCGCAAAGAACACATCTTTAGCAGTGGCAGCACCTCGTCGAGTGAGCCAAGCACAATGGAGCAATTAGCAAATGAAATCAGCCCATTCCACGGACGATGGGCAACGGGTCTGCCGGGAGCCTATGAAAATGCCAGTAGACGACGGGGCTGGTTTCACTCTGTGAGAATGGAGAATGTTCCCGACGTGTTCTCGCAATGTCTTTCGAATTATGCTAATTAATTACCCTCCATGCGCCACTGGACCATCAATCTAATTATAAAGAAGGCATACTTGAATTGCCTCGTTCTTCGTTTATGTCTGCCAAAGTGCTTTGTGGAGACCAAAACTTCTGGTCCACTGACCTGGCTAATATCAAGTCTCTTAAGCCTTTGTTCGCAAACAAAACTCGGGATGATTCATTTGCTTCCATCGATTGTCCGCTGGCTTGAAAAAAATGAAAGTTAACACCGGAGTGAGCCACTTTGACATTTAGGGCTTTGCACTTGATACCACCTTGTCATCAAAGCAGTACTGTAACCGTACTTCTGAGCGACGTGTATAAGGCCATATAGAAAAGTCATCAGGTGATTTTTCATCAACTTGCACAAACTCAATTTAAGTTGATAATGAACTGAGCTGAAATGATAACACAAAAAATTAGTAAAAGATGATTTGCTTTTTATTGTAAAAAAATATATAGTCAACATTATACCAACAAGTATTAGACCTTACGAATTCGCTTTGAGCCTTTCTTTCCCAGCTTCTTCAAGTTGTTGATTGGCTGCACAATTTCAGCTTTTCGAGCATTTTCTTCGCGTCGTTTTTGGTTCTCCTCACGTCGTCTCTTCTTCTCGTCAAGAGCAGCCTGTTTTTCATCTTTGATACTTTGCTCAATTGCTTTGACGTTTCGCTTTTCATTTTTGAGTTGCATCTTCTTTTTCCAAGATGATTTGATGGGTTTACTAAGAACCATACTCCTATTGAATGGAGTCGATTTCTTATTGCGATTCAGCTTGGGCGCAATTGTGGCAATTGATTCGGTAGATTCTCCTGTAGAATTCTTCATTTTATAAATTGTTGTAGAAAAAACTTTTAAAAAAAGCTGATTCAAGTGACTTTTCAAAAACAAATATTTTTGGCAAACACGTGCGGCAAGCAAAAACACAAGCAAAAAATAAGGCCCATACGCAAATGACGATTCGAAATAAAAACAAACAAATTTTGTTTTTGACATTATCCAACTTGAAATCATGTCTGAATCCGACAAGCAAATCGGCCCTTGTTTACCTCCGAATTTCCAAATTAATAATCACCCAGAGGATGAAGATGATGAAGAGGAAGAACAAACTTTTGGTCCAACTTTTCCTGAATCGGTGCTGAAGAAGGATGGTTCTGACAAAACAAAAGAACTTATTTCAACAAACGATGATGACAGTGCTGATGATGATGCATTTGGGCCCGCGCTGCCACCAGGATTTTCTGGTAATCAAATTGGTCCGAGTTTGCCAAGCGGTTTCAATCTAGAAGATGATGACGATGAAACATTTGGGCCAGTTCCAGAAGGACTGGAAGATAAAAACCATCAATATGATGCTTCTCAGCGTTTACTGAAACAGAATGTCAAAAATATTACTAAAAGAGAAAAGTGGATGCTTGAACCAGGAAAAGCACTTGCCAAAACATTACAGACCAAATCGATTACGCAGTTCAGCCAAAAATCTTCTAAAAAAGACGGCCCACTTACTGAAAACGAGAAGAAAGAGCTCGCAGCGGTTGCTGATAAGGACAATAAGATGAAAGAGTTTCTTGAAAAATATGAAAAGGTTTTTTTAAAAAATTATTTTTGAAGTATTTTAATTGTTTTAAAATAATTTTAGGGCAACAAAAGAGATGTCTCACTTCTGGATAAACATCGTAATGACTTGAAGAAAAATAAGGTCTGAGATAATGCTCTCTTACATTAAAACTTACTAAATATTTTTTATCTAATTATAGAAATTGAAGCCAGAAAAAACAGAAAGACGTGAGTTTGATCGAGAAAAAGACTTGTTTACTCGATCAATCGATAATAAAAAGAAGAATGGCTTCATTAAAGAAGCCTCAACGACGTTTCCTTCTCGCTTTTCCAGTGGCAAGTTTGAAAAGTTTCTCTAGTTTTTTTCCAAGCCATTATCTGGTATGTTCATTGTCACTTATGATCTAATTTAAAATAAAAACTGGTTGAAAAAATGTTTTATTTCGAAAAATAATGTCGATCGTTATAAAAAGAGTATACAAAAAGTAAAAAATGTAAAAAACATCACAGTAATAATTTAGGATATTGAGATCAACAATAATGAGAATTTAGAGATCAACACCCTGATGAAGAGAAAAGGGTGAAAACAGATCAAATTGAGTTGGCATTGCCGTATTCCACTTCAATGGGAGATATTTCACTGCCATGAATGCTTTCCAGATACCGCTGGTGATTGTTCTCCAGCTGTGTGACGCATTCACGAAGTTTTCCAAGGGTGTGCGACAGAGTCTTGCGGTCTTCAATCACAAACTGAGAAGCATGAGTCTTTCCGTATCCCTTCCAGATCTTCACCGAGTTATAGCCTTTCTCACAAGCCTCCATGATTGCCTGCATATTCACCTGGTTTGAGACAAACAAGCAGTGCACCCGTTCCAGCTCGCGGTCGGGGTCTAGTTTTATCTTCAACTCTGAATCGAGTTCTTGCTCCAGCGGGAAGACACCGTCGACTGTTCCGTTTAATGGCAGTTTCTCTTGGCAGTTTAAGTTTTGTTCAATTTCAATCAGTTTACTGAGAGTGTCAACCCACTCTTTTTCCTGAACACAGTTTTTTGCTTGTATTTCCAAAATACACCGATTGTGCCTCACCTGGAACATCTGAAATGAAGACGGTCATTATCACAAAAATGCATTATCAAAATAGCACATACGTTCTTTGTGTTGATTCTGTCGGAAATTTTGTTCACACTAATTTCTTTAATTGGGAACTTGTAAAGTGGAGGTTTATTTTTGGCTTTGGCGTAGAAGAAATCAGTCGTGGTGATGCAGAAGTAGCGTTTCTTGTGGGCTTTTCCCAATACGATTCTTTTATGTTTTGAAATTTTATTCATAATACTAAAAAGTGTTGGCAACAATAAAATAATGAGAATTTAAAACAAAATATAATAAACGTACCCTTCTTTTAAAATAATTGGCTCTTGAACCACTTTGATTGGGGAACAACCCGACGAAGAGATCAGTTCGAGGAACTCTTTCGTTTTAGTTATGTACTGATCGGAAAGAAATTCTTTGTAAAGCAGCATCATGTATTTCTCTTTAATGAGAGGATTGTTCTGCAATTTGTTGATCATTATATTAAAAGAACAGAAAAACTTCGATATGAGACTGTTACCTTTTTTGAAAGAACCAAGTTTCCAATGCTTTGCACTGTTTTGGAAATTAAGGTGAATGTGCGGATTGTTTGCGTACTCTGTAATAAAGTAAAATGAGTTACAAATTGTTACTAGAGATTTGAATATTCAAATGCTTACTATATTCATATCTGTCAGCTCAAAAAGTCGAGGATTGAGTATGGCCGGTGCAAAGTAGCGAAGAAAAACAAAACTAGATATAATGTAGTAGCAGACTTCCTTGTTGCCCGGGAAAAACTTGATGGCAAGCTCTTTGAGGACAAAGAAAACTTCGCTCATAATAGCAGGACAACGAGTCATGGATGTGGTGATTGAGCGAAACACATTGGAAATGTATTGCTTCAAGTTTTCCAGGTTGCTCTCAAGTGATCCTTCTTTAATCCGATCCGGGTCAATTTCGCAGCATTTTTGCTCGATGATCACTGTCTCAACAAAGCTTTTTAAAGTTTCGTGCAAGTATCGAAGTCCCACAATCTTCATTAACTCGTCAATAATTTTGGAAACAAGACTGTTGTCGCGAAAAATTAAATTTTCATCGCTACATACAAACAAAGATTAAAAACTCTCATTAAATGCAATAATAAAAGTACTAACGTCACTTTGGATATTTCGTTTTCAGCCAAATGGCGGATCAATGGCACAAGTTTCCGATAGTGGAGAAAAATTTTGACTAAAGGCTGAGCGGCGTCGGCTTTGTTCAGAAGTAGTTCACCAAGAATGTAGGCAGTACTGGAGGTGATTGGCTAAAAACAAAATTTTATAGTTGGAGGGTACAAAATTAGGAAAGTAGTTTACCTTCATTTCAATAGATGATAGTAGCATGTTCCGAAGAGAAAAGTACAATTGACTAGGAAAGACATAATCAGACGTGTAGTTGAGCCGGAGACGAAGGGACCCGAGGTTGAGATTGCTTTTTGGTGATACGAAACTTTTTGGTTGTAAAAAATACCTAAAAGTATGAAAAACGTATTAATAAAAAACATGTGAACACAATTGCAATCATACCATGCTTTGTGCGATTCGTTCAACTCCAATTTGCTCATTTGAATTCGAATTTCCCCAAGAAAATTATTGCTCGAACGTCCGCATGAATCATGCATGACAAAGATTCTGAAATATTTAAAAACAGTGAGTACCAATTAAATTTATAAAATTCATAAGGTTCCTTACGATAATTCAGCGCCAGCAAGCATTCTCTGGCACATATATCGGCATTCAGTATTGTCATAGAAATACTGTTTGAGTGGAAACTGCGAAAGAATGCAACTTGTGGTAATTTGTATTTTTAAAACTACGAGAGATTACATACCTCAAAATAAAATGATTCATTGTATTGCGGGTTTGACGTTTTCTTTTTTACTTTTGATCGTTTGCTGTGTATCGTATCGTTAAGTCTCAACTCAATGGCCACATGAGAATCACAACATTCAGACAAATCTTGACATTCAATAACACTAAAATAAAATATTCGTCAGCTTTTTTGGTCAAAACTAAAGCTTGCGTCAACTTACTTGACTATAATGCACAGAGTGTTGGAGCTGAAATTGTATTTAGGTTCAATTCGCAAGTTGATTTTGCCTTGAATTTCCGAGTCAAGCGATGTGGGTGTCAAAGGAAACCAAGCTTCTTCGGAGGAGAACTTGCATAGCTGACTTCGCCGTATCGTTACTTTACCCAGAGGACGGTTTTTAACCGTGTTGACTGTTTTTTCTCGCTCGTACAAGTATACAGAGAGGTATCTAAACACGTGTGGAATATTTTCAGCAGAAAACTCTTCGCCAAAAAATGGACTGTAAGAAATGAAACGTCAAAAATAAATCAATTAAAGAGGCAAAATGTTGCTTACTGTGTTGTTTTCTCATTTGAACAATGAGTTTGAAAGAGCTCTTCATTTTTGTCAATCTTGATTGAACAGAAACAGTCTTTCAAAAAGTTTGAGCCATTCTTGGGCTGCAAGTTCTTTGCCTCTCCAATACGGATTTTAAGCTGCTGAACGAAACGGACGTTCAGGTTCTCCAAATCCGTTCTGTTGTAGCTCTGGTCCATTTCATTTCATTCTTTTGAATTTGGGCGTTTGAGCAAATATTCTGTCTTGACTGACTGGCCTCTGATTCTGAGCGTCATCGGAAGAGTAATTGGCAGTTGAATGGAGGGGAAATGTGGGTTACTTAAACGGTGGTGAGACATAAAGAAGGAAAATGTAAACAAAGTCGGATTAGTGCTTTTGTTGTCGGGTATATTGCCTGGTGAACGGAATCATGGACATTTGTTGCATTTGTTGCTTCTCGTTCATGCCGAACTGACATGCACAGACAGGCTCACTTGAGCACAATGACTGAAAATACTGACCCGATGTGTTTAGAAAACGGGATACAGGGTACTTCCACCAACTGCAGTGGCCTTACCATCATAAAACATGCGCATAATTTGCACACATTTACCATAAAAAATGCGGCAACGGAATTTCGACAAGTCAAAGTACTAAAACGAACTGTCACAGTCTTTAAAAATGATTATACTTTGAATACATTGCATTCTATTGTTAAATTACTGTCGTGCTTTATTGATATGTACTCATTTATAAATCATTCCCAGTGTGCTTTACAAAACAAAGAAAATAAGTGATACTATTCCCATTCACCAGGGGGCGAGTACGGGGCGATCCTGAATTATAAAAATTCAATAAATGGACAAACTAAAGATATGCGGTACCAAGATAGTGGGTGGCAGTGCCTGCACAAATAAAAAGCTGTGATAGACTGCGAAAATGCAAGGAAGAAGACAGTTTAATTGCAAATAAATTATTAGAATGTAACTTGAGTAGAAGGGGCATTACAGAGCCTGGTGATGGAATAAAGGCGCACTGAAAGCTGAACAGTGGGCGCGATAACTGCCTCGACTATGGACAGCATTCACAAAGACGGAGGCCTGATTAAATGCCGTTTGTGGGGCAATTGACGGTGGCTGGAGTGTGCACTTAGTCGTCTTCTGGGGACCCATAAAATTGCCATTGACACTGGGCAGTCATTTGCGCCTGCAATAAATATCAATTTAAGCCCTTCTAGACAAGTCAATATGCTGTTGTGAGGGGAAGAGAGTTGGCGAACACTTGTGCCAGCACCAGTGGCCAGAAGTGCAGCCAAGAACTTGCGATCAAATTAATATTTTATAAATATTTGCTTGGCGATAATTTATAAATAATGCATTACTGTTTGTGCTAGGTTTGCCCTATTGGGCACCCTTCAAAGTTTGCCGGGCTCCCTCCCTCTCTCCAGTGCCTCTACGAGGCCCTTATTAAACCCTTTCCATCGCATGAGCACTTCTCAATACTGCGCGAGGCCTATGACTGCAAAGAAACTGGCTGCCTTAA
>JAALOO010000837.1_pt4 | contig 10598 bp, 4 predicted proteins | sample 7257641 | NCBI WGS metagenome assembly JAALOO01 (sample SAMN14085613, study PRJNA598686) | mite metagenome | biome: ENVO:01001000; feature: ENVO:01001002; material: ENVO:01001226; isolation source: single female mite from University of Michigan culture on fish food culture... ... | reverse complement strand
CTTAATAGTTTTAAAATATAGCAAAAAATTAAACAATTTTGTTTTTACTCTTTACTTTATTGTGATTTCTTTTGAAAAATTGCAATTTTCTGAAAACAACTTTTATCTTGTTAGTTATCATAATTTATTGGTTTTTGTCATTTTGCTTACACAAATGATAAAAAGCGCGTGACAAAAAATGAATGTCACATTCCTAAAAGCGTAAAAGTAAAACGAAACGAGCGTTTAAGTTCAACATTTATGTTAGGAGTGACCATTTAAAGAGCAAAATTCTACCAATTATTAAAGGTGTTAGCGGTTGCACTCAATGGGAAAACCTTTATGTCTTGCAATAGTTTCTCTGACAAAGAATTTAACGTTTTTCTAAGAAAATTGTTTTCTAGTCCCTGATTAATGACCTTAATGTTCATGCTGATCCTTTGAAACAGATTGCTGTCTATGGCTGTTGGCGTTAGTTCAGGCCGCTGTACTTTGCCACTATGTAATGAGCTAAGGGGAAAGAGGGTGCAAACACAAACACAGAAAACAGGCTAAAATAAAAGTATCTAATCTCTGTTTCTAAGCAGGGGCAAAAAAATAAATATGTTCTAAAACACGTCATTAAAACTATACCACCACAAAATAGAATTTCGAATATTTATCGAAATTGGCCAGATAAGCTTCCTTCAGATCGGACTTGCTTACATTTTTTCTATTGTCACATTCCATTGCACAACTCTCCACAAAACATCATGCGAACTTGGGAAGAGGAATGGATGAAGTTCATCGACGGACTGGACCAGAAGGAGGCCAATACGGATATGCTTCAAGCGCACAACTACTACACCAGCGACACTGCAGCTTCCTTTCTTCCTTCAACTAGCAAGGTACCGTACTCCTTCCAGAACACCCTCAGCGTATCTGACCTGGAGAACGAGCAATCGACGGTGCTGCTGCTCTGCCACTCCTTCTCCTGCAATCTGCTGACCACGCTGTACCTCTACTCGACTCAATTCTGCCTCATTGGACTACTCCTCCTGTTGATCGCTTCCCTCGCTCTGGTGGCCCTCTGTCTGCTTCTCTGTCTGCACTCCTACCACCAGTGCTTTGACTTGAAAACGACCACCAAAGGTGGAGGCAGGAAAAAGGGTGAGGGCGGTAATCACTCTTTGTCACCTTCCGATGGCTGTCTTCAGTGCCAAGGTCAACGGGACATTATCATTCAGGTGAATCAGGCGCTGCCAGTACAGCAGCCACCGGCACCGGCTCCTTTACCGCCAAAACAAAAGTCACCGCCCAAGGCTTCTCCACCAAAATCCGCCATTTCTCAGCCAAACAGTGAGGTGAATCAGCACTTAGCTGATGACCATTTAGAAGAGGACACAAAAGCTGTGGAAGAAAGTGACCACCAGCAGCAGCCAGAAGAGGGGAACCATCAGCAGGAGCCGGAGCCATCAGCAGTGTCGGTAGAGCCATCAGTATCATCAACGTCGGCAGCTGAACCGAAAAACAAGTCTGCAGCTGAGGACAGCATCGAGGTGCTGGCCATGCACCTGGCCACCCACCTCAGCTCGGTGCAGTCCCTCCTGGAGTCCTCTGATCGGAAGATGGCACGCAGTGGTCGTCGTCGTGGTGGTGGCTCCAAGAAGAGCAGCTCCAGCAGCAGCCAAGGCAGTCTGAGCACTGGCAGCACTGGCAGCGGCAGCGACAAGAGCATCTACCTGAGCGACCTGCCGCCACTTTCCTCACTGGCCGGCACCAGCACCAGCAATAGCACCAGCAGCAGTAGCACCAGTGGCGGCTCAAAGAAGGCAAAGAGAATGAAAAGACAGCAGCAGCTGCGCCAGCGGAAGCGACGCTCCATCCTCTGCTTTCCACTGTCGGCGAACCAGAGCACGCTGCCGGCGGCACTGTTCAGCAAGGACCAGCAAGCTCTGGCTGCCTCCGCCACCACCGAGGACGAGTACCAGACGGCGGACGAGGAGGAGGAGGTGGCGGCGGAGATGGCCGCTCTGCTGCTCCTCCAACAACCGGCACCGCCCCCGCCGCCGGCCATTCCGCTGCCCAGCTGCCAGGTGCCGCCCTGTATGGTGCTCAATCGATACGCCCACCAGCTACTGCCGCCCGAGGAGGGCGAGGAGGAGGAGGAACAGGCAGTCTCCAGCAGCGAGTCACTATAAGTGTGTGGGTGTGCTTTATTTTACTTTTTTATTACAGGATGTAAATAATGTAAATAATGTATAGGAGAGAGTGAAGGGATCAAATCAGCATAATAATATATACTTTCAAATAATATTAATAAGAAAAGGGGTGTGATAAAATGCAAATGAAACCGCGCCAACCACCATCACCGCAAATGAAAGTTCGGTTCGAGTGGCTGTGTGTTGAACAGTTGAAAATGAAAAAAACGAGAGGTTGTCACTTTTTGAGTGGAGTCTTTCGAACGACCTTCTTCTTCTCCTCGGTCTTTCGGTCGGCAATCTTTTGGCGAATCTTCAGCATGGCGGCAGTCATCATGACGCCCCCGCCGTTGGTGCCCCCGCCATTGGTGGCGCCATTACTGCTGCCGCCGCGAGCTGGAGTGGATGATGAGTGGTTGCCGGCAGTGCCATTGCTCAACGCTGAGGTGGCGCTCTTTTTGCCGTTGGTGGTCGCCGTCGCCGTCTTTTTTGACGTGCCGGCGCCATTGGAGGTCATTGTTGCGGCAGCAGTCCGCTTCGCCGGACGCCGAGGTTTGCTGTCGATGAAGATCCGCGGTGAGCGCAATTTCCGCGCCTCTTCCCCCTCCTCGCTGCCCTTCATCACATTGTTCAGCTTCTTGGCGCTGCTGATGCGGTGATTGAGGTGCAGTTGATTCTCCTTGATGCTGTCGTCTACCTCAAATGGCCCAAAGAGTGGACTCTCGCCACCGTCTGGAGGTGTCATGCAGATGAGTGGAGTGCTAAGTCGAGGCGCCTTGGGCGTTGCAGGGTTGCGCGTCTTTTTGCCGTTGCTGTTCACGCCGTTTGAGTAAGTGGGCTGGTTGCCGTTCAGCCTGCCAATGTCCCTGAGAATGCTCCTCAGCTTGTCGTAATCAGGCTTTTCGTTGTACTCGAGAGCCTTCACGGCCTCAAAGAACTTATTCAGCCCCTTCGGTACTGTGGTGTTGATGGGAATGGTTCGCTTTCGGACGGCAGTCTCCTTTTCGGCGGTTTTGGACTTGCTTGACGATGCCTTTGAGTCGGAAATGAGGCCGCCATTAATGGGTTTATCACTGAACGCCTCCTTCAAAAACAGGTCAATGTGATCCATGGCCCAGTTCTTCTTCTCGAGAACTTGATCTGCATTTTTGAGCAAATTCTCCCAGGGGTGTCGTCCGTAGAACCAGAGGATGAGAGAGTAGCCGAAAGATTCAATATCACTCCTTCGTGAAATAACACCAAGGTGAGCATCACGGGATCGAAATTCACAGGTGCCGTTATTTGCTTTGCGCTTGTCGATTTCATTGTTTTTGTGATTTCCTTGAAACATGAAACGGTCGGCGAGACCGAAGTCAATCAGCACATATTTGTCATCTTCCAGAATTTCATTGTCGACAGTGGAATCGGTGATTGTTCTTTTGCTTGCTCGCTTGTTCTTTGGGGTCGCCTGAGCAGTGGACTGAGAACTTTTTAACCGAAGAATGTTCTGAGCCTTAATATCTGCGTGGATGTAGCCCGCGTTGTGGATGAACTCGAGAGCATCTGAAGAAGAAAAGATAGAAATTAGTCTTTTGTATTGTTTTGAAAAGAATGACATACCGATTATGCGACAGGCAATTCGTGAAGTCACACTAATACTAAGGCGATGTTTCTCAAGAACTGACTGCAGCTCTTCGCCGAGCAGCTCCATCACAAGGTACCGGTAAGAGCCGCTCTTGATGGTGTCGGTTCCGGATGCAATAAAACGAGGAATACCAAGGTAGTCCAGTCCCTTCTCTTCCATGAAGTTCTTGACGTTGGCATTGGCATTGGAGATGACACGAATAAAGAAGTTCACCTCCACGAAGAGTGGTCCATTGAGATTGTCGACCTTCATCACATATTGATTCTTTGGATTATCCTTCTCGTGACAGAGGTAGATCTCGCCAAAGCCACCACAGCCAACAGCGCGTCCTGGTTGAAGAAATGAATAAGATTAAGTTGTTGTGGTTGTTGTTGCGGCTGTTGCCATTGCATCATTACCGATAATCCATTGCTTGCCAATCACCTCTCCCTCCTTGATTGGATTACACAGGCGATAACCGTTAGCGGCGATTCGGCCTACAGTGAAGGGGGAAAAGAGATGAAGAAGACCAATTAATGTTAGCACCATCAACACAGCTGCCAGTGCCTCAGAAGCGGTCCTGGCCAGCCGAAGACCTACCCTTCGCCGTGTTACGGATCTTGTCAGTCATTCTTCTCCGACAGCGGATGTAGGAGATGCCCTGGAACTGACTCTTCAAGTTCCAGCTTCTCTTTGTTTGCAAGCTCTCTCTTTCTTTGCAGTCAGTGCGGCGGAGAAAACAGAAGAAACCGGTGAGCAGCTCACACTGAACAGATCGCCGAACAGGACAACTCTCCGAACAGCTGTTGAAGGCGGAGACGTCAACTGCCGTCGCTGCTGCTGCAGAAGAACAAAAATACTTGTTTGTCCAAAACTATCCACCAGTCAGCGACATTCCAAACGGTCGTGGCAAACAAAAAGTTTGCCAAAAGAAATTGGAGGTCACCTAAGTACTTGTAAATAGAGAAAGCAGAGACTCCTCTGATACCCTACCAATTCTTACTGAAGTTGTTGGCGCCTCAACGACACTGCAACTGTTGCCGACTGTCTTACACTAGAGTTTGAATTAGCGTTCTAGAATTTGACTGTGGTCCCCATGATGCAAGAACTTTGCCTTGTTAGCTAAGTTGCACTACTTTGTCCCAGACAAGTAGCGGGCATGGGTAGATGAAGACAGTGCAGGAGCACAATGCGCAACGACGCCGTCACGCAAAGGCGCTCAAGACTCTTGAGTCAAGACGTCTGCAAACTGATGGTCACTCCTACTTTCAGTGTGTCGTTGAGATGTCCTTCAGAAAAGGTGTCCTCGATTTTTTTTGAAAAAAGTTCAAACGGTGCGCATGCTCAAAGTCTTGTCAAGATTTTTAAAAACACCTGACCGTTAAAACGTCAAATTCCGATACAGCAACTCAAGTGCAAGGTTAGATCCTCAGAATAAGAAGATGTCTACTGCAGAATCAGGAAAACAACATGTTTCCGTTGGGCGAGACTTGCACCGATTGAACTGTGAATGCCGATACAGTGCAGCTTATGCACTGAAATTGGTAAACAAGAAGCACTTATTCTTTAAAATTCTCATCTAATATAATTTTTTTCAGAAGTATTTGGCAAAACTCCTATAACACTGAACAGCAGCAAGCACATCGCATCCCTTGAAGAAGTGCTTCACACAGAGTGACAGTGGTGGTGGCATCGTCTCCATCAGCGTCCGATACGGCTGTGAATTAGTGTCAATGTCAGCGCGCGCGAGCTCGATTTTCCAGCGCCCAATGCGCCGCATCAATCCTCGTCAAAAGTCTGCCGCCAGCTCAAATGACTGCTCTTGAAGAGCTGCTGATGAATATTTTGCCACCACCACTGCCGTTGAAGGTCTCGCGCAAAAATGGTGACATGGTCGTCGTTGTTTTGAAGTACTGAAAATGTGATTTTCTATTTTTCGAAAAATCAGCCGTTCTTTGGATGTGCAACTGATGTGCCCGTTTGCAGTGGTGGTAGACATTTTGGACGTGAACTGGCTGAACAACTGCAACTAGTGTTTCCTGGTGGTGGTACCCCTTTTTAGTTCATGATTTTTCTATAAATATGAAAACGGCTAAAAATAAATACGCCGGCCAATTAATTAGCAGCAGACACTGCTCTAGAATATCCTCGAATGCGAAGACAGAGAAGTGGCAGACACAGAGTCGCACAGAAGGCACACCGAGGCAAGTCATCGTACCGAGAGAGTATTTAATTTCCAAAATTTAATAATTTGCACCCCTCAGCGATATTTTGTGCTTCGTAGTCGTCGACGACGTCGTTCTCGTCAGTGTCTGTGCCGCCTCTCTCACTCTCTTTCCAGTCGGTGGATGTATCAGCCAAGTATCTCGATTAGCGACGGTTCGGAGGAGGAAAGTGATACTGCCAGCAGCACCGCCACCATCCTCAGCACTACCAGGAAGAAATGAGTCGGTGTAACGGCATAACGCACTGTACAAGTGTACTCCGATGAAAAAAAGAAAGCAGAAGGGTGTACTCCTCTTGGCTCTGCCACTGCTGGGCACAAGAAAGAAAACCGAATAAATAATGCAAAAAGCCGACTAATTGCGCCTGCAAAAATAGACGATGCCGTCTCTTCGTCTCGGTCAATTGCCGCATCATTGCCCTCTCTCACGACTGTACAGTTGCTGCTGTACAAAGTCCGATGCACTGAATCGTGACATTTGCCGGTGGCCAGTGAGCCCAGACAAACCAGTGAGCACACACACTCGAAACACACCACTACACTGTAAACATCAAGCCAGCTAAAGAGAGTGACACATCTACGCTGAGAGCATCGTTAACAGAGATAGTAGATTGCCCTCACTCTCACACTCATTCCTTTACATTGTCGCCGGTAAAGCACTGCAGCAGACAGAGCATCAACAGGGCCGTCGTCTACATTATCGAGCACAGAATCTGAGCACAACAGCACATGGTTGTGTATTTATAAATTAATCTCAGCTTCTGCTGACAGACAGGGCAGAGGGGAAATGGGAGACAGTGAGAGAAGAGAAGAAAAAAGAAGACATCCTGGAGAATTATCGTCGAGAAGAGTGGGGAAGGAATCAAGTAAGGACAGAGGGGGAGAAGAGGAGATGACTGCTGCTGCACACACACACACCACAGTTATTGTTCTACTTGGACTTTACACATGCAGACAGAACCTCGATCCTTCGGTGTCGGGCAGAAGAGCAGCACTTTGGATGTGAGGATGCTCTCAGGCTGCCGTCTGCTCATCGTCTTCTTCTGTGCTTCGTTAGTTTTTGCTCAAGGCAGCAACAGCAGCACTCTTCAGCGATTGCTGCCACAGGCAATTCCGTATTCTTGGCAACACTGCTTTCTACTTCCAACAGTAGTGCAGTGCCACTTCCACACCGCAGAACCAAATGAAGTGAATCCGCTCTCGGTGGTATAAAAGCGCGCCGGCACTGGCTGAATGTGCAACCAACTAACTAACCGCCACTCGTTCACTGTGTCATCTGTGGTTTCTGTCTCTCTCTGCCCCATCTGGTCGATCTTGTTCAGTTTTTTTTCTGTTCTCAACTTGTTACTTCTAGAACCAACAGCAGCAGTTTTAGACAGTTTTCAGTTGAGTCTTCAGCTGTGTGCGCTCATTCACAGTTGCGTAGAAAGTGATACAACAAAAAGGTTTTCCGCCATCATGCAAATAAAGAACAGCGGCAAACAGTGCCAGTCTGAGTGCAAAGAAGAAGAAGAAGGAAATGGTAGTGATCAGACTGGAAAAATGGCGGTGCCCAGTACTTCAGCATCAGCATCAGCAGCTTCACCTCCGACAAAAGCATCTCGTTCTCAGCAGCAGCACGTATACTCCCGCCGTTCGAACACACTGCCCGTCCTTCTGAACTCGCTTCTATTCAGCAACCGTCACGGCACCGTGAAGAGCATCAAAAGTCTGAACGTGTACTGCCTTTCTGAGATCTTCAACTACCTGGAGTACCGGGACCTGGCCACCGCCCGACTAGTGTGCACCTACTGGAACGAGTGCTTTCAGTTTCACCTCAAACGGCGGACGCATTTCAGCTACGGAAAGGCGCTCAACAATCTGCCCGGGCGGAAGGCAAAGGCTGCTGCTGCGGAAGTGACCCAGCGACGACAGAAGGTGCCCCTGCAGAACAACATCGTCCTCAACACCAATCTACTGTACGCCTGTGAGCGGTGCATTGCTCTGAATGGAAAGTCAGCGAAAGAGGAAGAGGAGGAGACACTGCTGCTCGACTATCACGAACTCCACGAGCGCAGTCCATCGCCCAGTGCCTGCTCGGAAAGTAGCAGCAGCAGCAGTGGTGGAAGTGCCAGCGAAAGTGGCAGCAACAGTGAAGAGGAAGGCACTGGAATCAGCAGCAGCAGCAACAGCACTTCCTGTTTCAGTCCTTCCAGCACAATCTCGATGACTCCAGCCGACTCGGTTATCAGTCCATCACCACCACCGCCATCGACACTCCCATCTTCCCAGCAATCCCTGCTGGTAAACCGCAACCACGACAGCGATGCGGCGAACAACGCCTTCAGCGACTTTGCGAACCGGTGCAGCGAGTGCCAGGCAATGCTGACCGAGTTTCACCAGCAGCTGCAGCAGGAAATGGCTACCGCCGCCGAGCAGGACGGCGAAGCGGCCGCCGAAGAAGGCGAGGACTACTTCGCCGGCTTTATTGACAAGATCAACGTGAAGGTGTTTGAGGGCGTGCTCGCTCTCATGCCGAGGTTAACGGCACTGAAACTTGCCCAAGGTTAGTGCCGCCGTACTTTTACAGGGAGAGAAAGAGGGAACTCGATGCGCCCCTTTCTTTCACCTTGCCTTTTGCCATTCAATACATGTGCAACATGAGCTTCGTTTTCTGCTAAAGAGCAGGAGCACTGAGTTTTAGAAATAGAGAAGTGGTAATTCGACTGCAGTGAATTTTTAATCCCGAGCACTCACAGTCACAAATTCATCTGCATCTCAAATGGTGCATCCTTTATCGTTTTTCATTTTCTCTTCTTCCATTCAGAATTAGTCAATTAGTTTCGCATATGGCAAATACCTTCTCAACGGTCTCTAGTTTACTTTTATTTTTAGCCGATCACCGAGTGTACACTTCTCACAGCCGCAGACGTCCACAGTTGGTCGACAGTTGTTGTACGAGAGAAAGAGAAAGAGAGAGAGTACTGCCTTCGTTTCTACTGCCAGAATATTCTGCAAACACTCTCTCTCTCCTTTCCTCTCACGAATCTAATGACTGATCCGACAGGGAGTGCGGTGCAGATGCCAAGACTACTTCAGCACTAGTCAGTCAGTCAGTCAGCCCTGGTGGCAGTGTGTCTTCACCAGATTTATTGCCTCGCTTAATGGCTATCGACGAAAGATTTCGGCAAAATTGGCAAGTGCTCCTCGGCAACTGTTGACGTTTCTGCTGTTGCTGATACTGCAGCTGTCGTACGGCAATTTCGAGCAGACTGCAAAGTTTGACGAACATCAGCAGCTTTGAGCAGCAGCTTTGAGGAAGTTGCGACTCGCGCTGTACACGCACACATTGTAGGCACTAATTAATTGGCTATTGTGAAAGTGTGTTGGGTGTGAGTGTGGGCTGTCAGGAACACCAGTGCCCAATCTTGGAAGGAGGATGTGTTCAGATGCTCCAAACACAACGAAAGATCACAATTGTCTGACTTGACTGGTGAGGTTCACTTAAGCGGAACCAATTGCCATCATTACCGATGACGGTTGCATCTACCGCCACCCTCTTCTGCTGTTGTGCTTTACTGGTTTCTTGAAGTTTTGTTTGAATTTGCAGAATTTGGAAACCATCACCATCATCATCATCAGCAGTAGTAGCAGCAGAACTACCCATTTCACATTTCCTCCTAACTGTGCACAGACTCACACATAGACAGATTCTGTTTGACAGATGCTGGCGCACTATATCAATTAGCCGCCGTCGCAATGGCAATCTATACATCACTTGCCCATTAGCACTTGCAAAATGAGGGAGAGAGAGACCGTCAGCAGGAGTTAGCGGAGACAGGCAGTTAGGCCTTCAGCTCGAAATAAACTTCACATGCTCTTGGTGTTTTTTCACCGGCACTGATGTTCCTCTTGTTGCTTTTTCAGCCATTTTACTTTACTGGTAGCACCAACAACAGCAATATGCTGCAACTTTTTTCTGCTACTGCAGCTGTTGCTGTTGTTGTTGTGGTGTAAGCTCAACACGATCCACACAACATACACCGACATCAAATAAGCAGAAGATAAATTGACACCGAACATAATTCCTCAAGTTTCGTGTAGAATGCTTAGACCAGCAAGTTCAGCAAGTTTCCACTGCCATTAATGGCCGTACAATCACAACTGTTCCTACCTGCAGGCTGTGCTCCTGATGGCCATCATCAGGACTCAAATCGCGCAATCACGTAGCGAAAATTCATTTCTTCAGTTAACAACAGTTTTAGAACCATAAAAACAGCCAAAACCTGACAGAAAGCATAAATTGGTGTGATTTATTTGCACCCCGCAAACACACTTCTTTCCTGGTGTTTGCTGGTGTTTCCCCCTCCTTCCTGTGCTGTCCAAGTATAGTGGCGCCCGATCTCAGTGAACCAGAGAGAGGTACTCGGCACCGGCAAGCAGAAGTGAGAAGTCACAATCTTTTGCACAGGAGCACTGTTTATATCTAATCCGCTGAAAGGGGAAGCAACACTTGCTTGCACACAACACAATACACCAAACAACCACATTACACACTTTCACTTTGGGTGTTCTTCTCTCGGGGCTATTTATAACAGGCTGCTTGCTGCAGCTGCTGTCTCGGGATTGCTGA
>JAALOO010002346.1_pt1 | contig 10605 bp, 5 predicted proteins | sample 7257641 | NCBI WGS metagenome assembly JAALOO01 (sample SAMN14085613, study PRJNA598686) | mite metagenome | biome: ENVO:01001000; feature: ENVO:01001002; material: ENVO:01001226; isolation source: single female mite from University of Michigan culture on fish food culture... ... | reverse complement strand
TGTGTGTGAGTGGAGGAAGACGGCCAAGTTTTGGCATGATTACCAGCACTATTACTTTCAGTTAAATGTTTAAGCATTTTTTAAACAAACTTTTGTATGTTTATTACTTCTTGGCCGATTGAATCGGTTTTACTTTCTGTTTATTATTATTATTTCAACGGTGAACTCTCACTTTCATTCATTTCTGTTGTACAAATATAACTTTTTTTACATCAATACTTATAAAAAAGCTAAATCAAGTGATTCGTTTTAAGTCGTAGAAGCCGGTTGAATCTGGTCTCTGGACTTGTGTTGTGAACATCTTTTGATGTGTGTTTGTGTTTATAACACAGTGTTGCTCAGTCTGTCAGTCAGACTTGATAAGAAGACGGCACTGTCTGGTTGTGACAAGTTCAGCAGCAGCAGCAGCAGTGCCGAGCAGCGTCCTCGTCTGAGATTTTGGTCTTTGATACATCAAATAAATAAGTGTGTCAGAGAACTACTTTTGTTCCTTCAAGTTATGTAATCTCCGAAACGCGTGAGAGAGTGTGATTGATAGTGAGCGGCGGGCAGGAGTGCAAAGATCGGTGGCGATGATCAGAAAAGCAAAGTGACAAAGTCAACGCCGGTGTTATCATCATCATCAGCAGATGTTTGTATAGCGAGAAAAAATAAGAATGTTGCAAAGGTTGTAAATTCTCTCTCTTCTTTTGCTGAGGCCAATCTTTCTGCTTCTACACACTCAAATCAAATCAAAATAGGTCACCATCATCACCAATATACAACTTTTATTATTGACCTAATCTGTGGTTGCACTGGGTTGTACTTGATTCACCAGTTGATAACAACAAGTGCTGCTGACAACTTGAGCTGCAAAAAACTTCAGAAATCAAAATGAGAACAAAACTCAGAATTAGGGACACAACAAAAATGGAAGAATAATCAGCACTGTTTACCTTTGAGCTTTGCAAGACAAAAAGCAATGTTTATTGAGGCATCAATTTGGTCCAATAGTCCAATAGAAATAAAGTAGTTGAGATTCTGTAGATCGTAGAACTTTATCTGTAAAAAAGTAAAAACAAAATTCTGATTCAAATTCAAAAATTAATCACTACCTTTGCGAATGTCCCTCAGGTGTCGCGACTGGCAATGTTTTGAAGATTTTTATTTCTTCTGCAAAAAAAATCGCCCTTACATGTGATCAGTTTCAGAAGCGCTTTCGTCGCCGAAGAAGACTGTGAAGACTTTCACCTAAGCTCATGAACCAATTCCCGTCAACGCAATTGAATCTTAGAGTAGCAGTCTCTTCGTCTTTTTTGAGGAAGCCTGCAGGGTGGCCGTTGAGGGTGGTGACCACCCGAGGCAGGGCGAGGCAAACACTGCCTCCAACGTTTCCATCATCACATCGGCAAGAAAGTCTGCCGCCGTCTTTCTCTTTTAGAAAACCAACAAGATCATGTTGAAGACTGCTTCTGTTGATGCCGTTTACTGAATATCTGGAGTAGAGTAGTAGTAGAATTTCCTAATGAATCTCGACTGTGTATTACGACAAATAGAACAGCAGCAACGTCAACAACAACAACGCCGTCTCACTGACATGACCCTCAAGAGCTTCAACTGCCATCAAAGCTATTTTTGCTATTTACCCTAGATATCATCATCATCATCATCACCATCATGGTGGGCTTTATCACCACTGCCAAACGTTGCCAGCGTTTGGCGGTCATCCAGCTCCTCTGGGTCACCATCATCACATGTGCTCAATCACAATTCTTTCAAAGTAAGCTTCTGTGTGCTAATCTGCAGACTACTTGTTGCAATTGATTAACGTCGTTATTTTTGTTCCGATTACCAGCAGACTCTTCAATCAGTCAGCAAATTAGCTTTGAGCTTTATGGTTCAGGGCCGTTTCCCTGGTCCAGGGATGCTCCCAAACTTCCCAACCAGGACCTCTTTCACCTTCAACTGCACGGACTTAATTTGGACTCAGTATTTCCCGGCGCAACAAGTGGCTCAAAGGTGATCTTCAAGCTGCACCGCTTGCAAGCACATGAGCACCATAAGCTCACAGATCAAACCAATGTATTAGTCATCTCAAAGAACGGCAGCCACTACCTGCAGGACAAGGCCAACTCCCTGTTTAGAGGAACAGTTCAGCTGGTACTTTCAGAGAAGAATGTCTCCACCTCCACTTCTTACGTCCACTCCGAAGTGCTAGCCAGTGGGCACATCAACCGCTCGAAGCGCTACGTTTGGCTGTTGGCCTTCATTAGACTCGGTGATGAGTACTTCTACATACGACCGTACATCGGCAACTCCTCGTCGTCGTCGTCGTCATCCTCTTCATCCTCTTCTACCTCAAATGTTCACCTCATTTCCCGCACCAGTGATCAGTATTTTGACTTTTTCACGCTACTGACTACCATTTCATCATCATCATCATCATCATCTCGCTCAAAGCGAAATACAGGGCAGCCGAAACGATGTCGTGAGTGCTTTCAAACGTTTCTAAATCTGTTGTTGTAGGCGAGGATTTTAAACCTTCAACAAAATCTCTCATATATCACTGTTATCTCTAACACCCTTTCTTCTTGCACCCACCCACACACACACACACACAGCCTTGGAGATCAACGTCGACTACAGCCTCTTTGTGCGAATGGAGCGAAAGCAGCACAGCACCATTCACTTTGTGCAGACGGTCTTCTCCTTTGCCAACAACATCTTCCTGGGCACGGCACTGCGCAGGATGGGCCGGGGAGGGGAGGAGGAGGAGGAGGTGCTGGAAGGGTACGGCAACGCCCTGTGCCGCGTCAAGATCTACGAGGAGCCGCCGGAGGACGAGATGAGCCCGCTGTACAATGAGCGCGGCTACTGGGACGCCGACCAGCTGCTGTACGAGAAGCTGGGCAGGCAGCCGCACCTGAACAACTTCTGCCTCTCCTACCTCTTCACCGACCTGCGGATCATCGAGACGCGCAACCAGGACCTAAATGGCTACGCCGTGGTGGACGGCCTCTACAGCCTGGACCGGCGGCAGCCGAAGGTGGGCGCCGTCTCCTTTCACGACTGCCCCGACCCGCTCGACCTCCACTGCATGCTCGCCTTTGCGCACGAGCTGGGCCACAGCTGGGGCGCCCGGCACGACCCCGCCTCCGGTGAGTGCATTCCCGACCGCGGCGGCAACTACCTCATGGGCTCGCCCTTTCTCTACGAGAAGGGCCCCAATAATATGGTAAGTGGTGGTGGTGGTGAAAAGGGGAGGATTAGCATCAGCCTAATGGTCTTCCTGCTTTTGCCTTTTGTTTTCCCCTGCAGGTTTTCTCCCCCTGCTCAGTGCGAGACATCTACCAGGCGGTGACCCGCATCTCCGATGCCGTCTTCAAGAGTAAGCGCATTCTTCTTTTGCACTTCTGTTTAATAACATGCCATGTTTGTTGCCTTCCTCTGCAGGCTACTGCCCCCAGTGCGGCAACGGCCTGGTCGACCCGGGCGAGGAGTGCGACGAGGGCGACCAGCACCTGCTGGAGAAGCAGTGCTGCACGAAGCGGTGCACGCTGCTGGAGAACGCCCAGTGCAGCCCCTTCAACCACGACTGCTGCACGGGGCACTGCAAGATGGCCAACGGGGGGCAGAGGTGCCGCCGGGCGGACCGGCTGTTCTGCCGGGCGGAGGCCCGCTGCAGCGGCACCAGCCTCGCCTGTCCGCCGGCGGCCACGGTGGCCGACGGGACGGTCTGCTCGGAGGGAAGTGGCGGCGGCGGCGGCGGCGGCACCTGCAAGGCAGGCTTCTGCACCACCAGCTGCCCGCCCGACTACGAGCAGTGTGACTGCGGCGGGCGGCCCGGCACCGAGGAGCACCTCGCCTTCCAGTGCTTCATGTGCTGTCGGCCGAAGAAGAAGAAGGAGGTCTCTAACCAGAGTTGTAGCCATAATGTGCCCCGGCCCACCGGATTCCCCTGCTACGTGACGCTCAATGAGACGGCCTTTGGCGCCTGTCGTGCGGGCTACTGCGAGGAGATTGAGATTAGGCCGCCGTTGCCGCCTAGTGATGACGATGAGGAGGAGGGGGGCAGGGGCCTCGGTTTTTGGGGTAAGTGGCCACAGTTACTTGTTAGCTATTGAGCTTGTGTGATTCTCACCTATCTTTACCTCTTCAATTTAGTCTTCACCATCTCCACCACCATCGCCATCACCGCCGTCGTCCTGCTGCTGGTCGCCCTGTACCTGTTTCGAAAGCACTACCCCAAGCGGCTGGCTGACCGAGTGCAGCATCATCTTCAACAGCATCAGCAGCAACAGGAGAGGCTGTCGGAAGAGCTGGAAGAGGAGGATCAACAGCAGCGCACGTTTGCAGTATTGTACAAAGTTCCCGTCTCGGAGAAGCAGGCGAAGAAGAACGAGGAGGAGGAGAAAGAGGAAGAAGAAAAAGCAGCAGCATATGATGATTCCGAGGACAGGAAGTGCTCAGAAGTGCCACCAGTCAACAACCACAACGGCAACCACGGCAATGGGCAGTTGAGCCATCCTGATTGACTGAAATCCTTGACACTGAAGAAACTTACACCTTTATTATTTACACCTTAATTACGTACCGTTACCTCTTTCCATCTTCGACCCTTTCCAACCACTCAACCACTTATCAACTTTCAAACTCATTGTGATATACCGAATACTTGTGCTCCCGCGTCAGCACAGCCACTGATGAGGCCCTAGCGCCGGGGAACGCTCACCTTACAGCAGCAGCAACCGATAATACCGCATCAGCTGCCACACTGGACTACACTGGATGCACACAACACCCCCAGCATAATATCTACCACTGTGTGGACAAAACCCACAACACCATAATGTCTCCAGTTTTCTCCAACACTTTACATTTTTATTTACCTATGATTCCATAATCAGATTTCCTTAAAGACTTGTTATAACAACTTTCTGCTCGCTTTTCTTGCCCTTGCGCCAAGTAGGGAGCGATGTTCCCTCCCTCAAAGTGAGCTTTTCATAGACCTTCACACCGGACATCGGCTCCTTCAGTGGGCGTCATACTGCTCGAAAAAATATTACCGTTTTTTGAGTTTAGCCAAGGTCTCCTTTTTAAAAAAAAACCCAATTAATAAGGCTTCCGTTCTTATCGATTATAGCGCGCCAAGGCTGTCAAAGACGTGCGCAAGACTTGCGGCCAATTAGAACTCTAATAACAGCCCCATAGCTTAATGAGTATGAGCGCTGGTCGTCAAAAAAGGGCGGCTAGTTGATAGTCGCAAGAATGACTAAAAAAAGTTAGTCAAAATCTTTAATTGAAACTCACAACTTACTAATTTCGTTGGTTGATTATTAGTAAAAGGCGTTTACAATAAAGGGATCTTTGTCGAATGATCTAAGATTAGAAAGTGTGGAAAAATTTTTAAACATCAGCATATTTTTAATTTACAGTTGAGCGTTTACGCAAAAAAAACAAAAAAGATTTAAACAAATTTTTATTATTGTCTATTTGTTTACATGGGAATATGTTTGCGATTAGCGTTTAATCAAAGATAATCCTGTTTTTGTAACCGACCGTTTGCTTGATTGCCTACAGATTTTTTAAAACTGCTGCTTTTTTTTGTTTATCTTTTGACAGGAGTCAACAGGTTGCGAGTGTATTTCTGGCCATTTGCTGCAAACGTAGTCAAAGAAGCTATCGTACGCTGAAACGTTAAAAATGTTTTTGTTTTTGGAACTTTTGTGTAAAGTTTAGTTAGTTTACCAGTGCAACGGACTCGTTGATAATGCAAATGATGCAGAAGATCTTCACTCAGTGTTTTGCGCCATACAATTTAGCAAAGTTTTAAAAATGGATTAAGTTTGATAAAAAAATTAATACTTACTGCTAAAATTGTTTATGTAAAAGCTAAGCAAACAGCAAAAACTAAAAACTTCATCTTAAGGCAACTAAACTCAACATACATTTACATTTTACACAATTATTTTTTAGAGTGGACCAAGTTGAGCTCAGTAACAAACCGAGTTTTTTGCGCAACAGTGCTGTGTAGGGGTTTTACAAAAATCTGTTAGAGTAATGATAGTGTGCTGCTTACTTTAAAAACAAGCTTTTTTATGTTCAAATTTTTAAAACTGCAGTGCAATCAGAAAGTCAAAATTTACTTAAAACTTTTGAATAAAAACTGATCAAATTTTAAATTTTAAACTCCTACTTGCTGATCAAGTTTTAAAATTAATGATTTTAAAATTTGAGGCAACAAGTAAAAATAAATTAAATTTAGCGTCCCCTAGCAAAGTAAAATGTTTTTTATAAAATTTTTTATTTTTTGCTCATTTTTAAATTTCACATCGTGCAACTGCAAAATGAGTTTTTAAAATCCAGCTAAGTCAAACTTCAATTTTATGAGAGCTTTTAGGCAAATTTAGAATACTTTAGTTTTTACAAACATTTGATATTGTAAAACTTTAAAATTTTATGTTTTGACTTTTTCGTTGACAGCAATGTCGTTTGGACTGATTCGGCATTGGGAAAAATTAGCACTTGAAGTGATTTTCAAACAGCGTAATTGGAAAACTGGTAAAAATTGTTTGGTAAATAAAAACTTTGCATTTGGTCAACATATGTGAATAGGCGTAAAACAAAAACAATCACCATCGATCGTTTGGTTAGGCAGTTGGTCAATTGACAAACAGCAAAAATTATCTGGCCCATGCAATTTGATTTAATAAAAACAAAAATTTTTGTGCATGTTTTTTTGTTATTTTTAGTCCCTTGCAAGACTGCAAAAAAAGACCTGCAAAAAATGATTTGAAATTCCTAACGTTGCACGCGGCTTGGTCTGACGTGACTTTGCCCCTGTCAATTTCCGTCAACAGTTATTTCAAGTTCCTATCGGTGCTTGCAAAAAAGCTCTTTGTAGTCCTTTCTTGACAAACTTCCCCCCCCCCAGTTTTTGTCGAGTTACCCTGGTTCAGAGCACCAACTAAGCATAAAATTTTTTTTGACGAGTTACAGTAATTCAGAGCAAAATTTTAACAAAAAAATTTTGTTGAGTTTCAGTGATTCAGAGCAAAATTTTAACAAAAAAATTTTTTGTTGAGATCGCAATCTTAAGAATTTTTTGTAGCAAAGTTGAGTTTTAAGTTAAAACTGCAAATTTGCACACACAGTTTTTTGAATAAAAGGAGTCATCATTGGCTGTTGTTGTCACAAATCACAACTGTCAAAAAGTAACAAACACAAAAAAACGACCTGAAAACTAATTCATGAACAAGTCTATTTAAAAACGTTGGTTTGTACCAAAAAAAGTGTAAATTAAACTTCAATAATTTTAAAATTGTCATACTTTTAAAAACAACAATATCAAATTTAAATTACAATGACAAAAATTTCAGTTCAAACACCATTAATTAAAACTGAATATGCTGAAACTGTCGAAATTTTTAAAGTTATACTTGGTACTAAAAATGAGCGACAACAAATTAAAAATCTAAAAACACTTGTTGAATGCAAGAAAAATATTTTGATAAAAGAAAATTCCATTCAAATTAATGAGCAAAATTTAGTGAGCAATATAAATAAACTAAACCCTCTAAAACTTACTAAAAAACAACTTACAGATTGCGTAAATGTAATAAAAAATGTATTTAAAAGTTCCCGTTTGTATAAAAATGCAAAAGAAAAAATTAACGAAATACTAAAAATATTAAATGATGCTGAAATTTTATGTCAAGAAATAAAAGAAAACATGAACGAGTACAATAAACAAACAACTTCTTCACGACGTAAAAGAGAATTAATTGGACAAATAAAATTTAATTTAAACTATATTCAATTTTATATGGTAGAAACTACAAATAAACTGAATATTGTCAACATCATCAAAGAAAATTACTTTAACTTAATAACAGAAAAAAACAATCTTAAAACTATGCGCAAAATAAGCATTAAAACTACAAAAAAACAAGGATTAAAGTTAATTAGTAAACTATTGAAAAGCTTGTTTCCTGAACTTAAAATATTTAATATGATATTTCATTTATTTTTAAGTTTAATTTATTGTGCCGTTCACGGGATAATAATTGCATCTACATACGGTGCAGACAAAATATATTACAAAATAATAAAACTGGTTGAACAAAATATGGAAGGAGTGACAATTATACATGAAAAACGCTTAAACATAAAAAGTGTAACAAAAACTGCTCAAACATTTCTTGACAATAATAACAAACGAAAGTACTAAATGAATTAAAACATACACCCATAACAATAATTAAATCATTAAAACTAGTTAATACTAACTTTGATCAATTTTTTTATTGAGTCAAATTCAGCCTTTTTAGCGATAATGTACTTTTTATTAAAAATTAAATTTTTTACTAATTAATTTTTTGTTAACTTTTATAATTAAAAATAAAAATTTTTAATTTTAAACAGCATTAAAAATGTGTTTACAGTTTTATTAAGTTATAATTTAATTAAAGTTTTAAAATTACAAAATAATTGAAAGTTTTTATTTTTTTGTTTTAGTTTAATTTTTTAAAAGCTTAGTTGCTCTTGTTTAGCTCACGACAAAGAGTGAAAACAAATTTGCGCCATTTTCCCGACAACTCAAAGATTAATAAATTGCATACCATTGGAAAAATCTAATTGCTCTAAATACAAATGTATAAATATCCAAATGGCGCCCAAAACGGTTCCTGAGAAAATTGGGTTTAAAGTTGACCAAAATAAGCAGTTTAGTAATACTGTTTTGTTTTTGCCAAAAACACTGCGTCTTAATTCCGTTAGGTGGTGCAAGCAGCAGCAGGTAAAGCATAGCCAAAGGTACAGTTTGGACCCAATTTTCTCAGGAACCGTTTCGGGCGCCACTTAGATATTTACATATTAGTACTCATGGCATTTTTAGCTTTTCAATGGTGTGCTATTTATTAATTTTTGAGTTGTCGGGGAAATAGGGAGATTGACTATGGAAACTTGTTTTCACTCTTTAACAATGCGCTTCTAACATGTTTTAAAAGATTGACTGGCTCATCATTGCTAGCAAAACCCAAATTGGCAGGCGTTGGCAGTTGCTCAAGTCGTGCTAGACTTTTACGTCTTGGGTTGTGCACCGGTCATTCTCACACAGTAGCGCTCTTTTGTCTTAATATTTTTAAACATAAAATTTTAAGTAAATTAAATTAGTAAAAAAACAACTCACACAGGCGTCTCCTAGCCTACATACAACCTCCGCAGAAAAAAACTCTCTAACAAAAAAATAAAAATTTTAGGTTTTAAGTCTGTTGTCTAACTAGATTCCAACATCCCGTGAAGTGGTTGCAAACGGTGTGGGTTTGCTTGAATGGACAAACAGGCAATTGATTTAGAACTTTTAAAATCTACTTCACACAAAACCTAACAGCCAAAACTTTTAATTTAAAAAAATAAACTTGTTACAGATTGTATGTCACAGAAAAAATTAAATAATTGTTTTAAAATGTTTGTACATTTGCGTTGTCATAATTGTTACTAATTTCTACAAAATTTTAATACAACAGGATTTGACAAAAATCATTTTAATGTTTGTGCGCATGATTTAATTAAAAACTCACATGCTCATGAAAGATTTTCTTGTTTCCAAAAATCGCTATCTGCTTTAACACCGTCTTTAACAGCTTTAAAATTATTTTTTAAAAACTCAAGATTAACATTGACCAATTTTAATTTGGGAAATTCTTTACTTAATTTGTACAGTTTTATAAGAAACTGAATATATGGATAAGTCCATTTAACATTTTTACATGTTTTTATAAAAAGTTCAAATTTGTATTCGCGACGCTCATTATTTTTTAATTTTTTTTGTTGATTTTTGCACATTTCTTTTATTTGGCTAAGATAAAATCCGCCATTAATTGCCAAAACAATTGATGATTTTTTAATTTTTTTCGATTCGTTTAAAAAATTTTTATAATAATCATCAATAAAATTTTTAGCTTCTTCTAAAGTATTTAGTTTTTTTTCTGAAATTTTTAAACTTTTGTTTTCATCTATATCTAAACTTTCGTTAAGAATTTGAATAACATCTTTTTTTTCTTTTTTATTTATTTTTTCTTTAGGAAATAAAGTATCTATGTTAACAAAATATTCATTATTTGATAAAAATTGTTTAAAATTGTCATTTAAGTTTTTAACTAATTTTTTATATTTGTTTTTATTTTTTGATGAAATAATTTTAGCAGTATTAACTTGAAATTCTTTAATTTTTTCAAAAATATATTTTCTAGAAACTGGTTTATCGTAAATAAGTATATTTTTTGTAACATGTTTATTTTGGTCATCAATGTTTGAGTTTGCAGAATCACTTACATTTTTAGTTAATTCAAGTGAATCATTTAAACCATTTGAATTATTTTTATTGTCAAAATCAGGATCTTCATTTAAATTATTAGAATTTTCTTCATCAATATCTATATCATCTGAATCATCTGAAGAACTAGTATCGGATAAATTTTTTAAACCATTTTTATTAGATGAAACACTTAAAATATTGGGTTTGTCCATTATAAATATATTTGTTTAAAGCAAAAAAGGAAATTAAAACAATCAGCCTATCCCTAAAAAAATGATTTTTCTCTCTCTGTTTCTCTGTCTTCACTT
>JAALOO010002345.1_pt1 | contig 10612 bp, 8 predicted proteins | sample 7257641 | NCBI WGS metagenome assembly JAALOO01 (sample SAMN14085613, study PRJNA598686) | mite metagenome | biome: ENVO:01001000; feature: ENVO:01001002; material: ENVO:01001226; isolation source: single female mite from University of Michigan culture on fish food culture... ... | reverse complement strand
ACGATACCAAATTCGGCGATGGTAACATTTTTTGAGTTAAATCTGTTCACCGTGTTACCGTGTGGCGCTGGCTAGTCAAACAATCGATGCGCATGTTTCGATGCACTTTGCCTAGCCATCATCTCGCATTGCCTGGTAAATATTTAGCCTGATGATTAGTGCTTGTGTGTCAGAGAGAGAAAGGCTACACTGTCTCCTTCCCTCTTTTCTTTGCTAGTGGGGTCAGTGGATTAGAGCAGCGCAAAACCTCCTGCACTACAAAGACTTCTAAATTTACTGCACTCTCGACGTTTTCAGCTCACCGTCGCAGCTAAATGATCAGTCTATTATGGTGGCGGTGTTAGAAGCCTTGTAAACAAACACTGCCACCACCACCACAACCTAAGGAAAACACAAACAACATGTCTGCTTTCGATTGAAATTGCTGTAGTAGGCGAAAGGAGAGAAACTTTAACCACTGACATGGCTTTTCATACAATTTCTATTTTAAGTCGAGCTAAAGAATACTGTCTAGCTGAAGCTAGCCCATACATGTTTGAATATATCGATTTACGCCCAGTGATGGCTGACGCATACAACAGTGCCCACTGTAGTGTATCAAATTTCTTTCGCTATCCCCCTCAAACGGGAAAATGCTCAGTCGCCGCAGAGCGTCAAACAGCAGACGACCAAGAGATCGCCAATGCGGGCACAAACAAATATACACATTCGCACAAAAACTAGCACTGCCATTAATCGAAACATTTTCAATTTTGAAATTACATTATTTTTTCTGAAAACGGTGAAAACTGTGTGTTCATCTGTGCTCACTGCTCACAGTGACAAATGACTGACAGAAGGGCAGACTGCCTGGTGCGCAAAGAGAAGTCGCCCAAGTTTGTTTTACCCAATTGCCACTTGCTCATGTGTTTAGGCACTTTTGCCCACTGCAGATGCATCCTCACTTTGCATTCATATTGGCCTGTCACCAGAAAGATGAAAAACGTGTTTAATTTTTTTTCTTTTTCTGAATTCAAACTAAGCCCCCCAACTCTAACTCAATTCCCATTCGGCACATCTGCTTCGATACCTCAACTTAATAGCATTTAGAGCATCAGCACTATCTTATTAAGTTTTGAGCATTCCTCGCGTGTTACTGTACCAAGTCTGACATTGGATTGTCACACAGGCTTGTCATTGGTATAATTTTCAGCATTCTATCCATATTCTTAAAAGCACTTTTCATAAATTTCTCTGTGTGCTGAATATTTTTGAGTGCAGACTACTATCACGCGACCAGCAGCATAACCGTCAACAGTTTTGTAAATTATCCAGCGATAATTAATATTCAGTAAATCGGCTGGTTCACACCATTTGTCATGGGCACTTTGCACAACGTCCTTCGATATTCCATTAAGCTAAAGAGGCGCACACGCTACTAATCTTGCGGTTTGCCCGATATTGATCGACCAGGCGCAAGTACTTTTATCGGCAAATTACACTGTCAAAAGGAGTCAATACTACTGTTTCAGTGACTCATCAAAATCAATATATCCTTTCTACTGTCCTTTATTTATCGAGCGACACAGTGCATCACAACAAAAGTGTATCTCTTGCACTTCCTCAAAACTTTTTTCATTAATTCCTTGCTTTTATGTCAATTCTTTTATTTACGTCCAATCTGCGTTCGTCAAGCAAAATTATACAGCACATCACGCACAGCGTTCGAAACAAGTCAGAGGTCATTGACATTGACCAGCGAATATCTAGCTCTTTATCTACCATTATTCTTTCTTTTGCATTGCGTTTTTTGCTTTTCCTTTTGCTTTCTTTGTCTTTTCAACAAAAAGTTTTACTGTTTCCGTTTGAAAAGTCATTTTAACTACCGATTTTTCATTAACGGTAATTCTTTATTGTACTGTTCTTTGATTTTTACACCAGCATTTTTGCCAGTCAATTTGGTATTGTCACTCAATTAATCAGTTTCAAATTATAAACTTGATCATGCCATATTTTAATTGAATCGTTTTATTCATTTTCTTCACAAAGCATTGTGTTGTGGTAAAATGGCAGCTTATTTGTTTGCTAAGCGCTCGATTGCTATAATTATAATTGATTGTCTTGCCTCTATTGCTGTCTCAATTTCCGTTGTTCCTCTTCACTGAAAGCACCTTCCTATTCTCATCACATCTTTCTTTTGTTTGCAGTTGTAAACCGAAACCCCATCACTGGTGAGGTGCTGGACAAGGCAGTTGCTCCACCTGCCAACGGAACTGCCAATGGCAATGGAACCGTCAATGGTAAGTGTTTTTCGCTTGCGCCACTGCTGTGATATCTCATTCACCTCCTAATCAATCACCACACAGGTGTCAATGGATCTGCATCTATGCCAAATACTCCAGTCCGCGTTCGACAGCCACCAGGTAAGTCAGAAAAACAAAAGAAACACTGCTCGGTTGTGAATGTCATGTCCGATTAGCGCATCTAGAATGTGTTAATCTCTTGCTGTATTTTTAAATGATGAAGGCATCATCATTTTATTGTTCAGCAATTCTAATCCGTGAACGGAATCGCCTTCAGTTGTTGTGTTGTTTGATTTATTACTAACATTTTTCTTTGATTCCCACGCAGGTGGAAAGTCATCGAACATCTTTGGCTAAGCTCACTGGGCTAGCTGAATTGCCTTCTTTCCCAATCGATTACAAATCAACAACACCCAACTTGAGAGAGGGAAGGACAACAGCAACGTGATCGCCATCAGATGCTTCAACAACAGCATTCTTTGCTCTCGTCACCATCACTACCAGCACCACCTTACCAGTAAATCCACTAAACACACTATGACAGACATGATTGACATGCACTATTCATCAATGTCCACCTTTTGGCTATTTCTCAACTCTTTTTAATTTTGCTTTTAAGTAGCTCACCAAAATGCCCTTTTCTATGACATTCTCTTTTGCCCATTTTGATCTTCTTTTAAATAGTAGCACTTGCATATTTTCTCTTACGCGCAATACTATAAATTTTTATAAATCTTTTTACCTTTGTACTCTTTACTACTTTCCTCAAAAGTGCAACTTCTTTTTCTACGCATTTTGTAACTTTATTCTCAAAATCTGTCACAAACTCTCTTTTGTCCTCACCTTGTTGAACAAATCAACAGTTTCGAGACTTAAATAGAGCAGTACGCCAACAGCAATTTCTGGTTGGTCGTATTTTTAATTGCAGTTTCTTTTTGTATTACACACAACACACTTATTATTACGACTACAAATTGATAACACACAATTTTCAATCGTATTATTGATACTTTATGACGCCGATTTTGATATTACAATTTTGCTACTAAATTGTAATTTTGATCTTCGTTTTCTTCCTTTTCCATTCTTACTACTACACATTAATCAACCGATGTATTAATTTTATAATATATAAACAAATAAAAACATCATTTTGTTATTACAAGTTTACAGTGCATCTTCGTTATCAACAATTGGATCAACATTTGCCACTATCAAATTGTTGGGCTTCTGTGTCAGTTTGATAATTTTGTTAAACTTTTCAGTGTTGAGAAACAGTCGAATGAGTTGTGGTTTACGGGCATTAGCAATGCTGTAGCAGACATTAAGAAGCTGCTTCAGGGAGTAGTTCACACAACGGGCAAACACCAGACAGCGCACTCGAGGGCACTGTTCAATGGCATTTATCGCCGAATCTTTACAGCGAGGCCCGCTGACAGTTAGTTTACGCAGGCATTGCAGTGATGCTAAAGATTGCATTGCTCGCTCACAACATGTTGTGCAGTTATCCTCCTCAAATATACGCAAATTTTCTGGTGCTGCCGGAGAGCCAATGGCCGGTGAAAGTTGCTGTGGTGGCAGTTGCTGAGGCTCCAGACCACCCACGACAGGCACTGGGTTCTGTACTTCTGGTGGTATTTCAATCACTTCAGGAAACTCAGGACATGAGCAGCAAATTCGTCCGCAATTCAATGTGCAATTTTCAATGTTAGGAAAAAAAAGAACAACAACGTCAAGTGTGTTTGGATCAATGTCGATGTCAAGATTAAGTACTTTGATTGTTTCGATTTGATTGGCGCATGCAAAATCCTGTAGATGGATGTTAGTTGATAGATCACTTTTTTCAGCTCCGCTCAAAGTCAAACTGCTCAATTTTGGTAAGTTTTTGAGTAAAATAAGATCTTCAATTTTTAACTGAAACAAAAACAGCACGTTATTAAACTAATTTTTAGATGATGAATTTACCCCTTGTTCCGTAAACAGTTCTAAGCAGGTTAGAAAGTTCAGATTAAAGCAAACAAATTGTAGCAAACTTCTCTCTGCAGTTGTTTGCTTAAGTACATCCGACTTGATAGCTAAATAGGTGACCTGATGTTTGATGGTGTTGTTCAAATTGGCTACTTCGGACAAACAGGATATTGTCAAATTGGAGTCGTACAAACCGAGCACGCGGATTTGTGAACCAAGTTGAGTCAACACCTGCAGTAGACTGTGCTCATAGCGACCCAACTGGAACTGCTCTAGTTGGGGCAACACATTGGGCAGTTTCAGTTCATCATCAACCCCAAACAGTGACAAATGTTTCAGTTGAGGCAGCGTGTCAAGACAAGACAACAGTTCGCGCCAGCAAACATTGCCCATCAGGTGAATCAACGATAGGCAGCGCAGCTGCTTCCACTGAAAAAGCAAAAACTCAAGAAGTACACTTTTTGAAATATGGCACCCATAGATGAGTAACATTTTGATATTGCAAAATTTGCTGGCTAACAGGCGACACATTGACCAGTCCAGTTTAGAAATGATTAGGTAGTCATTGACTGACTCAAAAAAACTACAACATTGCAATTGATTAAAGTAAATCGTTTCACAGTAGAAAAACGAGGTCAAAGTGGATTTATTTTCAAAAATTTTGATTGTAGTTTGTTGGTTGCATATTTGCTGATGAATTTTTTTCCAGCGAAGACAAACAAATTCGAGGTTCAAAACGTCGTTGAGTGAAAGATGTGCAAATATTTGTAATAGACAATCGTCGTTTAGTATATTAATTTCCATTTTTTAAACTAAAAGTTTTAAAAACTTTATTTTTGTTAAAACATAACAACAAGAAAAGAGAGCAGCTTTAGATCTAAAAATAGTTCCCTTTTTAAAAATAAAAACATAAATTTTTTTCTGAAAAGTTGAATTCAGGCCAACTTTGTGGTATTTGTGAATTCAACCAACAGATGGGGATCTATTCAGTATTAAATCTAAATTGGTACATATAAAAATAAAAATTTGGAAATACAGATAATGAAAAAAAATATTTTATGTCACGTTAAATTTGTTGTTTTAACAACTAAAACAAAAACATTTAAAAACTATGACAACTTTATTATTACTTGGCAGTTTTTGATTTTACAGTAAGATTAGTCGTATCATAAAATAAAATTGCTACCAATCTTGATACTCGCTAAGAATTTAAGCAAAAAAATATTGGACACTAACAGAGAGTTAAATGATACAGATGATAAAACTGTTGAACTGCAAAAACCCAAAAACTGTTTAAAAAATATGTTAGTTAGATGAGAATGTGAAGATTAACAAAAAATGAAGAGTCTTACACAACTTGTATACATTGCTATTTTGGCATTAAGCACTTTGACATGAGCATTGAAGAGGGTCAAACTAGTGCTGCACCAAAGAAGTCGATTTTTAGCAGCAAAAACAAAGATAATTCATATTTCCAGTTAGCAGGGCGTCGCGGTTCATTGCTGTCTGACAGGTTCCATTTTGATTTGTTCTAGTCAACAAAAATCTACCATTCGGTTTGGTCATTTGGTGATTGAATGTTGACAGTAAAAAATGGCCAAGTGTTAAGTTGAAAAAAAACTCGATGGTGCTCAGCAAAAAATGGCAAGATACAAAGCAGATGCTTAACTAATGACAATAGGAGCATGACGTTCAGAGCATCTCACAGTGATGTCACTTCAAATGAATGGGTAAAATTCTGACAAAGTTGCATTGTGTCACCAAACAAAAACAAAAACATGAAATATGCAAGTTTTTGGTGTTAATTTCAGCTAAAATTAAGTTTCAACCCCAAACAGTGACAAATGTTTCAGTTGAGGCAGTGTGTCAAGACAAGACAACAGTTTGCGCCAGCAAACATTGCTTATCAGGTGAATCAACGATAAGCAGCGCAGCTGCTTCCACTGAAAAAGCAAAAACTCAAGAAGGACACTTTTTGAAATATGACACCCATAGATGAGTAACATTTTGATATAATTTTCAATATAATTCACTTTAAAATTTAAATTTTTACTGGTACAAACTAGAAATGTTGCATTGCCTTGACCAATGTATTGTTTGAGTCTATTGTCACAGTTACAGCATAAAATAGTTACTTGAAATAACATAAAAAAGTAATTTTTGTGGAGTAAAAGAACTTATTCAAAACTAATCGATATTTTTTGTTTGACATGCATTTGCTAAAACGCAACAAATCGATGCCATTTTATTCATCTGATGATGATTGTGCCAATTCCTTAGGGTCGTCATCAAGGCACAGATTCACATGCTAACATATATTGTAAACTTTGTTTTATCTTATATTACAGCAAACATGTTGCACACAAAAATAGCGCAATTTTTAATTAAATTACACAAAAACTGTCGATCATTGCGTTGTGTCCAGTATTATTACTAGAACAACAATAATAAGATGCATATCAAATGATTATCAAAAACTACAACAAACTATTATTTGCATTTTTTATTCTTAAACTTTGTGCAGTGAAATTATTTTAAATTAATTTTTAAATTTGCATATTTGAAATTTGTTAAAAGTGTACAAATATTTCAAATTTTACAACAGTTGTATATTGGAAAAATGCAATAGAAATATAAATGAAAAACTTCAAAATCTTTTGAAAAGCACGGTTTAAAAAGCAAGCACACATTGGAATTGATTGCACAAAGTCAGTTTTTCATTGATTCTGTCTTATCACAGTGTCATCTAGCTAGTGCCATTGCTGTTTTTCATCTCTGGCATTTTTACTCGACAGTTGGCGACCTTTCAAGTTGAGGTAATTTACTGTTTTGGTGTGCTTTAATTCAATTCAATTCAATTCAGCACTGCTGCCATGTGTGCCTTTTCTGGATGCCTTGAATGTGCATGTATGTTGTCTAATGAAAGGCTAACTGGGTAAAGCACCAAAGGCTCGGTCACAATTTGAGTTTGGGATGCAAAATTATTTAGCAGCTTACCAAGTTTCCTACTAAGAGCTCTTTTATGTTTTTTTTCATTTGACAGCTGGGCTAGAAACAACAATGGGCACAAAATCGGGTTGAAATTAAAAATGAGTTGCAAAGATTGCTTGCTGCTAGAGATGTTGGCAGTAGAACCTCTTTAGAGGTGTCGCTGTTTTTTGCTGCACTTTTGTTAACGTTTTTTCTGTAATTGGTAAATTTGCTTGCGTTGACTCAAATCAATTTACATGTACTTACTACTTACTACTTGATTAATCTGGCTCGTTCGACGACCATTTTAAGCACATGCAGCAAGAGCATACCAGTTTTACGAGTTTTAACCAAATGATTGCTCGATCTAAAAACTCACTGCTAAGGATGGCAATTATGCAAAAATAAGCAACATCAAGTCAGTTCAGGCTATTAAGGCTTGCAGTGCAGTGTGGTGCAATTTAAAGTTTAGATGCAACTTTTGATGAACTTTATTAAATTTGATAAATTTATAAAAATGGCACTGGCAAAGCTTTTGTTGTAATGACCATATATCTCTGTGGGCGACAATGGCTTTCAGTGAAAACAGTGTAGAAGCATTATTTTTAGTACAAGTGTTCTGCTTAAAGTGTTTGCTGTTGCTGTTTGTTTCACACATTTGGTCTGGTGGTAGTGTAACAAGCAGTCCAAAGGGAGAGCAAAAGAAGCCTGGTTGCATTGAGTTCTGGCAATGTGGCCAAATGTTTTCTAATGTATAAGTACAAAGACAACATTTCCACTTGACAATTTGCGCAAAAAGTTTCAAAGTTAATTTTGAAATAAAAAACCACACAACATGATGTGATTTAAGCCACGGCTGCTGTTTTTCTTCACTTTAATTTTGCACTTTTGCCACTTTTGGCTTTCTATTGGTGTGTATCGCGTTTACTCTGCGTTTCACTCAACCATTTGCCGCCTTCAATGGTCGATCATGCGAAAGTGTTATCTTCTAGTTGAAACTTGTCCACTGCTGACGGCATACTTTGGGCAGTGCATTACTTTTTTCTTTTTTTTCTATCTCTGACTACCACTGCTGCTGTTGCACTTGGTTGAGTCGTCAAAATGCATCACAAATTCATAAAGTCATTCGTTCAGCAAATGAGTCTGTGCTTTACGCTTTTTCATCGGAAACAGCTGTTGTGTATGGGCACAACATCAATGCCATTGTCTCTGTCATTTACTGTTGGCTACCGAATCTATTAATTAAAATTGAGTTTCAGTGTGCCACAAATTGGCCTAAATTTTTGCGCGGCACTGGTGGCTAAAACATGGCGTTAAGGAAACGAGAAAATCTAAAAAAATGAGAAGAAAAAAGCAGTGCAGCCGTCATTTGCTCTGCCGCTTTTGATCGAATCATCGTAACTACTGAATATTATCATTCTTATTCACTTCAATAATTCCTTTTTGTGCCGTGCAATAAATGGTCGTCAGTAATCTTTTCTTTTCCAGTGGACCTTGCCCCCTAAACGGCCCTCAGCTGCCTTGTCTTTTTTCTTGCTTGATTTGTTTGTTTGTTTTCGATGCCGCTCGCTGTGTTTGTGCACTGGGCAGCTCAATCATCTTATGTCGTGCGTAATTAGAATCGATGCTCTCTTCCTGGCTGATTGCACTTCTTTGCATTCCTTTCCATCATCTCACCCGCTACTGCTATTTTTGGGTCGATCGTTTGTTTATGGTCTTACCATTTTGGTTATGGGATTAAAACTTCTTTTACAGTGCACTTTCTATCTTCCTTCCTTTTCACCTAATAGCCATTTGCGCCAAACCACCACTATCTTTTTGATAGTTGCTACTATCAATTTAATGGTTTTCTATGGCACATATTTTCTTTTAGTTTTCAACTATTTCTTTCCTACAAAAAACTCTCTATATTTATTTTTAATTAAAGATCACGAGTCATCCATCGATATACAACTGTTCTAACAGATACCCTTTCTACCACAACTTTCCACTGCAAACTGACCCGTTTCTTGAGGCCACTCATTAAAACTAGGTCCAATCTAACAAAATAATTTCATTACAAAAATGCCAAACGAAGCCCACTTCATCCGGCACTTTGCCGCTTTTTTGTCTATCCACCGTCTCCTGTTGTTTTGCAGCGTCCACTACTTCATCTCCCGTTTTCTCATAATTGTTTGCTTTTCACTTATCTCGCGTAGGGCAAGTCATTTTGAGGCAGGCAGATCATTTGCCACTTAGCCTCACTGACTCACTGACTCAAATGCACAAATTGGGGCAGCTTTTAGATCAGAAAAACTTGATATTTGTTTGCTATCGACTGGCTTTCCAGGCCAAATTGTTTGCTATCGAACTAGGCACGTTTTACCCTGTCAGCGTTTTTATATGCGAGCATAAGCCGACAACGATGAACAAATAAGTGAAAGTATGAGAAATGTGTGCTTAGCAATATCTTTATTTGGTAAATCATTCAAATGGTGCTACTCTTTGTAGTAGATTTGACTGCCCGTGCCTTCACTTCAGTGTTTAGTGCAGTAGTGGTTGGCGTTGCAGTCGATTTTTCTGATGTACCTCTTTTGATTTTTTGGGATTTGACTTTTTACTTTTTGATGGGGATCGTGACTGTGACCTGCTTGAACTGCGGCTGGCGCGCTTAGATTTTGTATGAGTCAGTTTAGGAAAAAAGTTTGGTTTTGGTAAGAAGGCCATTGTGCTGATGCTGGGAATGTCAGCTTTGCTGCCAGCCACTACAATCATGTACAAGTTGAGGAATAAAGTAAATGCAAAGATGGTGCCGGTTATTATAGTCAGTATGAGAAGTATGACCAACCATATTCTGCAAAAAAAGTTAGGTAAAAATAAGAACCACACTACCAAAAAGATACCTGTGTTGAGAGAGCAGTTCCTCGTAATGACAGCAATATTCTAGACGACTGTACTGTGGATCAGATTTGGTGCAACAGTAAATGGGCTCATTGTTTACATTGCCCCAGTCATCCTCGGGCACTCTTTCCAGACAGTTGATATAGTTGGTGGTGAGATTCTCAAATACAGATGTGCAAATACCAATCTCAGATTTAGATAAAACTGTAAAAAAGTGTTGAAGACACCAACAAAAGTAAAAAATGAGCACTAACCGTATGTCATTGTAAAGACCGCATTAAAACTTGAGCAATTGCAAATCAATCAGTCTTTTCTTGATTACTTCCGATCAATTTACAGGTTTTGACAGTTTATTCTGAAAAGTTTTTTACTAATTGCGTATCTAAAAAATAGAGGTTGCTGCTGAGTATACAAAATTCGAACAAAAATTCTATTTTGTATATAGCAAAATCAATTTAATTAAGGCGAGAGTGAGTCGAATTTTCTATTTTATTGGCTCTCGTATTATTCCT
>JAALOO010002344.1_pt1 | contig 10621 bp, 2 predicted proteins | sample 7257641 | NCBI WGS metagenome assembly JAALOO01 (sample SAMN14085613, study PRJNA598686) | mite metagenome | biome: ENVO:01001000; feature: ENVO:01001002; material: ENVO:01001226; isolation source: single female mite from University of Michigan culture on fish food culture... ... | reverse complement strand
TCTCTCTCTCTCTCTCTCTCTCTCTCTCTCTCTCTCTCTCTCTCTCTCTTTCTCACTTTCATTTTCTTTTATTTTGCATTACCTAGGGTAGAACAATCATTTTTCTCTGATTTGCTCATTCCCCCATCAGTTTTCATTTTGCAGTTGCCCCCCTTTGTCAGGTACGGCCCCTCCCCACTTTCGATTTGAATCAGCTGGTTCAGTTGGGTTTGCGGTGCTTAATAGACCTGTCTGCAAGCAGACGCTCTTAATTGCCATTGCACTCTGAAGCAGAGGTAATCATTTTAGGGTGACGTTGATGGACTTGTCGCCTTTTTTGTTTCTCTTTCCTTGCCATTCGCTATGCCAATTTAGATTTGTCAATTTGGTTGCGGCTAATTAAACCGGTGATGTTGCCTAGTGAATATAGCTAATTTTTGTCATAATTTAGAGATTTGTCACACATGTTGACAAATTTTTATGCTTTTACATATTAAATACCGGATATTTATTAAAAATGTTAAGTTTGATTTAAGTTTGTATTAAAATTATCAAATGTTTGCAAAATTAGTTTAAAGTTATTAAAGATTTTTAAATTTTTATTTGACAATTTAATAAACAAAATATAAAAATATTTTTAAGAAAAACTTGAACACAAAACTTAATTTGAAAACTTTATTGTTTTATCTAAATCACTTTTATTGATAAACATTAATAAATTGGCGGTAACTTAAAAATGAGTCATTTAAAAATGTCAACTAAGTCAAGTAACATTTATTAAAAACGACACACTGCAGATCGATTTCTTGTTTAGCGTTGCACTGTTGAATTTTTTGTCATAAAACTTTATTTTTTGGTCATGTTTAAGATTGTTCTAGTTGTTCTTGATAACAATAAAAATATATAAATTTAAACACGTATTCTAAGAATTGCATCGTGAAAAATGTATTTTTTACAAATAAACTTAAGTTTTTATAGTTTTTGTAATAAAACAAAGTTTTAAAGTTGTTCTTAAATAAAGGGCACATTTTAGAGGCCAAAACTTTAAATTTAAAAACAAAATTTTTGTTATCAAAAAACTAATTTGATTTATTTGTTAAACAAAACTTGATAAACAAAACGTTTTTACTTGGAATGACCAATCAAAAATTAATAGTTTTACAAAATGGAAATTGTTTGAGTTTGACTTTAATTTTAATTTTTATACAATTTTAAAAATACACACACAGTTTAATAATATTTATTAGAGTTAAGTTGTTTAAGGGGGGACAACGCGCACATAACAACTTTTTTCAAATTTTTAGTTTCCTTTACTAGTCAACGGCATTTTTTACTAAGATTTTTACACCGAACGGTACACTTTCCGGCAAAATGGAAGTTGGCATTGCATGATCAGAGATGCCAAATGAGAGGTAACAAAAAAATCTAAAGTTTGTTGGACTTAGATCTTTTAGTGTAGCTCTTATTATTTTTTGAGAATATTTTGAAAGTAAACTTTCTAAGTTTTCTTGCATTTTTCATCCTAAATCTTGAATCAAAAATCATCCCAGAAAGTCTGGGACCACATAAAAATAATTCAGCTCCAACATTTTTTAGTTTTAGACGTCCCCTTTCATTTGGCTTATCTGATTATTTCATGCCAGCCTCCCTGGTTCCGGAAAGTGTACCAATAGGTTCGGAACATTTAAATCCTTCATGACTGCGACCCGCTCACCGGAGGGTCAAAGTATTTACACAAAACTGTCCTACATGAAATTCTTAACAATTTGTATTAAGTACATTTTTTATGAACATCCTAGCCACCCCAAAATCAAAATTTGAAAAAACAGTAAAAAAGTGCGCGGTGTCCCGCTTTAAAATTATAAAGACATTTACTGAATACAATTTTTAAAATACAAATAAAAAGCCAATTGCCTGTTTTGCATTTTATAGTCGTGGTTTTCTAGTTCTTTTTCTTTTCTATTTTTGTGTTGTTCTAATTTAACTTTCAGTGTGCATAACAAGAAGAATGGCTGCAAAAATTAAATTGTCTCAAAGGAGAAAAAATGCAAAATGTTGCGACATTTGCAAAATAAAATGATCACAATAAAGAAAGTAAATTGACCGTCTAGAAAAAAGAAAGTTAAAATTAGTTTTGAGCAGTTAAACATTTTTGCAATTTTCAGTAAAATGTTTTCAAATATTTAAATTAAAGTTTAATTTGCCAACAATTCATTTTTTAAATGTAAAAACTATTTGTAAGTTGTCGTTTAACTTATAATTACTGCGATTTAAGTATTTTAAAGAGCAATGGGCAAAATGGGCCTAAATTGAGCAATTAAAACCTTTGACTTGTTATACACTGTTAGAAAGGTAATTTTTTGCTGGATACGAATCTTAAATAGATATGTTGAGGTGAAAAGTAGTTTAGAAGATTCTTGCACGAGTAAGTCTCATAAATCATTGTTTTTGTGTTATTAAAAATCAAAGTTGAAAAGTTCTAAATTATTAAAAATAGCAAAATTGTCAAACTCAAGCTATTCCTATAACATTCCTATAGACATTTTATGGAGTGTCGTGCAAGAACTACTTTTCACCTCAACATATCTATTTAAGATTCGTAACCAGCAAAAAATTATCTTTTCAACAGTGTATAACAAGTCAAAGGTTTCAATTGCTCAATTTAGGCCCAAAAATGACTTATTTTGCCCATTGCTCTTTAATTAAATAAAAACTATTGAAATTAGTCGTTTTGCAATTAAAAAAGTTAAATAGGTTTTTATGCAACTACAACAGCAGAAAAATCAAAAACAATTAAAAAATTATAAAAATGAATTTTAATAAATAAAAGTATCACAAATGAAAATTAAGTTTTTTGATCTGTTGATCATGATGACAAAAATTGTATATAAATTATTTTTTGTCATTAGATTATCAGTCAAAAATAAGTATCTTAGCATCTTTATATAATAATAAAGTGCTTTAGATTTGATTTGTGATAAATAAAAACACTATGGTAAACTAATCATTATGATATGTTAAGGGAAGCCATTTTTGAGGAAAAGTGGGCTTTCCTGCGCAATGCATTTGTATAGCAAAAAGATCATTTTTTCGGTACATTTTTTTCAGCAGCCACACATCAGATTTAGATGTTGTAAAAAGCAAAATAAAGACAAGATTGTGATTTTTATTTTAAACAAAAACAAAAAAAATTAAAAAATTTTGTTGTAATATTAACTACGTTGTGAAATGTATTGTTTTTTAAAACTATGATAATTGCTTAAATAATATTGTTAAACTCAAATCGCTTTTGTTTAAAATGAAAATCATAATCTTGCCTTTATTTTGCTTTTTACAACACTTAAATCCGATGTGTGGTCGCTGAGAAAAGTGTACCGAAAAAATGACCTTTATGCTATACAAAGCATTGAGCAGGGAAGCCCACATTTTCTCAAAAATGGCTCTCCTTAAAGATTTGCATATTCAATAAGATTCAATTTGCATTTCTTAATTTGCTAAAATACAACTGATAAAAATATAAACAATGAGATTTTGCTACAAAATTAAAATTTTGATGGTATTTTCAACCATTTTGGTTTTTGTATTTTTCAACTAAAAAACTAAAAAACTTATGGGATGTTAGTCCTGGCTTTCGCTCAGGCCGTTGTTGTGCCCGAAGCTGGGTGGGAGGTACGCAGAATCCTACTGGGTGCAGAGTGACAAAGAAGCTGTTAGTTGGTCGAAGGAGCGTGTGGAACGGGTAGAAGCGGTTGGAATTAGGTTTTTGTTTATTGGTCGGTTGCGAGTCGGGTCGCAAGCTGGTCTGTGTCTAAAAGTGTTGTGTCACGCTGGCTCTCTAACCGCCAGCGATACGTTGGTGTGTCGTTCTGCGAGCGGCTCCCTGTGAACCGTCGTAGAGGACGTTACTGTGTGTTATGTGTGTGTGATGTGTGAAGAAGGATAAAGATTGAGTAAGAATAATAAAATGCTCGATGGAATGAAGAAAGGTTAAATGGAATAATAAAAGATTAAATATCGACTGTAGCAATCGTGCTACAACTATTGTTTGAAAAATTAGTTTTTGTTGATAACTATACACGCAACCAATAAGTAAAAAGCAAAAAAAGTATTTTAATTTAATAAAAATTATAAGTAAAAATTAAAATTTTTTAGATTGTAGTGTAACTTTAATGAAATACACTAAAACATTTTTAAAATTGTTGGCTGTTTTTAAGTATAGTATTATTGCTGAAAAGCATGTTTAACCTAACAAGTTATTTATTGCTTTGCAGTAAATCAAGCCAAAAATTATGAATACAGATTATGATGAGATGTGATTGAGTTTTAAGTGAAAGGCAAATCAAGGAAAGAAAAGAGTGAGTGGTTATTAATAGTGCTTTGTTGTCTTGTCGATAATTGATTTTCAAGCTCCCAGTTGCTCCCATGACTGCATTGCCTAATGCTAAAAACTTAATTTTTGTGCTTTTTCTCTAACGTACTATTTATAATTTTCATGTTTGGTTGTTTATTTCACTTGCACCAAAGAATGAATAGATGCAAATTTATTACTCTCCATTTTTGCAATAAACGTTTAAAAAACTGAAACAAAATTAAATCGTTTTTACTTTTTTAATAAAAATTGTTGTAAAGTTGTAACCTCTCATTAAATATTGTTTTTACAAATAACGCAAATACAAAACCACGTTTAATAATTTTTTTATGATTATTTTATATTGCATAATAAGTTGCCAAAAATAAAGTTACACTTTTTTGATAATCAATTTTGTAATTTGGCAATGCAATCTCTAAACCTTTTTTATTGTTTAATTTTTTAACTCTTAATTATTGTCAAACCTTAAGGCACTAATTGATCGATAGTTATTCTTATGTCAAAAATAATGTTGGAAAATTATTAGTAGGTCAAAGCATAATGAGGCAGTGCTGGTCAGGGGAAACGCTATTCTCTCCAATTAACAGTAGCCCAGTAACATTTACTTACTACTACAATTTGCAATGAACGAAAAATAGCTTGACTAAAAAAAGTTAAACTGCAATTAGATTTCCGATGCCGCCAAGTCCAGCTATAAATTAAGGACTACCACTACGGAATTTTTGTCTTGTGATTCTAGCCTTTTCTGAATCTTAAGCTCACTTTGGTTTAAGGCGGGCAAAAAATTGAGAATTAGTGTGTATGTGTGTTTGTGCGGCTAATGGCTATAAAGTGACTGCTAAGACCGAACGGCAGAATGGCACACCGGCCAATGTGGCAGCCTGTTTGTTGGTGCACTACTTGCCGTTACTTTGCTCCACACAACAGAGCATTCACTGACTGCTGTAATAAAACAATTTGAGTGGCAATTTCGAGTTGAAAGTTGTCTCCAGCGCACTGCTCTGTTGTCAGCAACTTCTCTTGTGCTTTGTCTTTTTGTCTTTCTGCGTTAATTTGCTGTGAATCATTCGGAAATCAATTGCCGCTGAAATCACTGTCGATTCGGTGCAGAATATTTGCCCAAGATCCCTTCTTCTTAGGGAGAGCAGCAAATCAAGACGATAGGCAAACACTCACGCAGACAGACATTCGAATGTGTTAGATAAATCAATTGAGTTTCAGTACAGAGAGAGAGCACAACTGCCGATTACGACTGTGAGCAGAATATGTCGATTTCTTTCTGCGGCAACTTATCGAGCACTCGGTAGGTCGGAGGTTTTCTTCTGCTACACTGCTGTGGGAGTGAAAACACAGGCAACAATGAAAAAGAGAGAATGAGAGAAAGATAGACATGGGAAAACTATTAACCTAAATGCGGAGTAGGGCCAGCAGCACTAGAGCTAGTCTTTGAGGCTTTGCTCATTGACTGCTCACTCTCTGCTGACTGCAAACCACAGTGTAGTGTTGAGCATCCACTGTACCGCACCGAAAACATTCACCAGGGAACAGAGGGCGAGTTATTGGTGGCTGCTAATTCACTGCATCACTGCTACAGAAAAGACATAATTTGCCGCTAATTTCAGTGCCTGGTAAATGAAACACAGTGCACGCAGTTTTTAATTGGCTCAAAGTTTACTTGCTGACTACCGTTGTGTGGGCTGTTGCTTGTTTTTTATTATCAGTGCTTGAGGAAGCGAGTGAAGAAAAGTGAAAAGGGCAAAATAGATCATGTTTCTGCAGAAAACGAGTTAATTAGATTTTCCAGCAGACATGTCGATCGTTTTAGAAAGGAGGTCTGTTAAGCAGACATTGGTTTCCTTATTAAAAATGCTGTTTGTAGTAAGTTAGTCAAATTAATAAGTTGTTTTATTTTTAATTTTAATTTGCTTATCAAAACTCAATATTTACTATCCGTTCCTTTGTTGTTGCTCACAGTAAATAATTAAATTTATTTAAATTAGTTGATAGTGGTTTCCGCTTTGAAGAACTAGCTACAGCATCAAAAATTCTATTATTAAACACGGCAGTGTGATGTATTAATAATAACATTGGAGAGCCACAAAGATGTCAAACAAACTGATGACATTATTTCATATTAAAAAAACAACATGCGAATCTTTTTGCCAAACACACTTTTTCTTTGGAATGAGCTGTAATTAAAACAGTTTTACTTTTGTGATACAAACTAAAGTGTTTAATTAGAAAAATTTATGCTTCTATAAACTGGCAACTACAACTTGATGAAAAGCAAAAATGTAAAATTTTCTGTTTTTTGTAATGAAATAACTTTGACAAAATTTTTTTTAAATATTGTTGTCATTAAAAAACATTTTAAGTTTTTTTACAAAACTTTATAATGAAATCTAGTTTTTTAGTATATAATAATGATAATTAAAAATGAATTTTATGAAATTGTAGTTTATTATTTTTTCAATTTTCAATTTATCACTTTTATTTAAAAACTTTATTGTTTGAGCTCAAGTTACTTTTCCATTATTTTTAACTAAAACCCGAGAATATTTTTCTAATGTTACAACACAATTTATGTCAATATTTGGGCAGATGGTGATGGCAAATGTTAAAACACAGTTTTAACCCGTTTCAATGTTTTAGACAATTTAGTAAAGAGACTTGATATTATTACCTTTTTTACTGTTTTTAAATATTTTTTGTTTAAATGAGGGCTTTTTCTTATTTTTTTAAAGTATTATTTGGTTAATTTAACATTTGTAACTTGTTGTTCAGTGCAACTTGTTTGTTATCAAAACATTTTTTTACATTGTAAACTTTCTATCACTGTTTAAAATTGCTTGTTTAAAGAAAAACAAGTTTTATTCATTTTGCTTACGGGCAAAAAAAATTTTATAATTATAAAAAAATAAAACTTGACAATTTGTTTTAATAAGTCAAAAAATTAATATTTTAAAAATAATTAATTTTTTGTATTTAATAAAACAATCTCATTAAGTGTACTGTAGCGGATTATTTATTATAAAAAAATTATTTTTTTGAATTTTTAAAACTAACACATATGCATTGCTTTGAAAAAATTTAATAAATTTTAAAAAAAAAATTGATTAGTAAATGATAGCATTTTTGCTGTGATTACAGAGTTAACTGTATACTAATGTTGATTAACAAAAAAATGATGTATAAAAAGGGTCAAAAGATAACAAGAAAAAAAGTTAATTAATTAATCAGTCAGTGAATGGAAACCAAGTTTAATCTGTTAATCTTTTTTTACAATTTTTTTTGCAATTTAAACAATCAGCGTTACATAAATGTCAACAAAATTTTTTAATTTTTAAAAATAAATTTTATTTATTTAACCCTTTCAGTCCCATAAACTCAATTTTTTAAAATTTTTATCATGTGTTCAGTTTTTTAAAAAAATCATCTAAGTTTTTTAAAATTTTATCTCAAGTACTTCGAGTAGTTTGTCTTAAAAGACTAAATGGGATCAATTTGTCCCAGCAGGCTTGTAGAGATCAAATTTTTTTGATAGTTTCGATTATAATCATTGTTGAAACAATAAAGCATTTTTATTTACAGAAAAGCGCATGCGCGTGATTGTTTTTAGAGTCGAATTTGATAGTAAAAATAGTGCTCTAGAGGCCTGCTGGGACGAATTGATCCCAAATAACTATCGGTCTGGTTCTCTTTACATATAAAAGTTTTATTTTTTTTGTTTAGTACATATTTTAGTTAAAGAGTTAAACAGTACAAGAAAAAACTTTTTAAACTGTTTGTTATAAAACATATAGATTTTTAAATTTAGACATTTTTTCAAAAAACATTTATTTTTAAAAAACACAGTTTCTTAACCTTTCATGGACGACTACTAAAACTTGTACATAAAAAACCAAAAAATTTTTAATACAAAAAAGAGATTAAACTTCCTGTATTTTATGTTTTAAAACCAAATCATTTTAACTCAAACAGACTTTTCCTCACAAAATTTTAAACATCTGGGACGATTTAGTTCCAGCAGGACTGAAAAGGTTAAAACAGTAAATTTTAAAGGGGACAACGCGCACATAACAACTTTTTTTGAATTTTTAGTTTTTTTACTATTTAACGGCATTTTTTACTAAGATCTTTACACCGAACGGTACACTTTCCGGCAACATGGAAGTTGGCATTGCATGATCAGAGATGCCAAATGAGAAGTAACAAAAAAATCTAAAGTTTTTTGGATTTAGATTTTTTAGTGTAGCTCTTATTATTTTTTGAGAATATTTTGAAAGTAAACTTTCCAAGTTTTCTTGCATTTTTCATCCTAAATCTTGAGTTAAAAATCATCCACAAAGTTTGGGACCATATAAAAATAATTCAGCTCTAACATTTTTTAGTTATAAACGTCCCCTTTCATTCGGCTTATCTGATTATTTCATGCCAGCCTCCCTGGTTTCGGAAAATGTACCAATAGGTTCGGAACATTTAAATCCTTCATGACTGCAACCCGTTCTCCGGAGGGTCAAAGTATTATCACAAAACTGTTTTACATGAAATTCTTAACAATTTGTATTGAGTATATTTTTCATGAACATCTTAGCCGCCCCAAAATCAAAATTTGAAAAAGCAGTAAAAAAGTGCGCGGTGTCCCGCTTTAAGAACTGTAAAAAACAAAAACATAAACATTTTGCATGTGAGTAATAACATTTTTTCATTGATGGGTAAAATGACTACATAAAAGTTTGAAAGCTGTCTATTGACAAAAAAACATTATGCAACAGGTCATTTGTTTTAATAACTAAAAATACAAATAGTTTCTATTGTTAAGCAAAAGCTGCTTTAGTGTAATTTTTCCTATAGACAAAAGTTATGAATAAAGAATATTCTGATTGACTTAAAAGGTTTCGGTTGTTTTTTCAATTAAGTGCAAATTTATTAGATGTTTTAATTTAAACAAAACAAAATGTTATATTTGTATTTATTTTGTTATAGTTGGATAAATTGCACAAATCATTTATTGTAAAAGGTAACAAAAAAATTATTTTGATGTAGTTTAATAATATATATTTTTCATTTGTTTTTTTAAATGCAAAGTTTTTACACAAAACTTTATTTTTAATATTAAAATTGTGTATAACGTTATTAAAAGCATTTTTTCTAAAAATAAAGATTGTTTGATATTTTTTACTGATGATGTCAAATGTCTAATAATTATTTATAAATTAATAACTAATAATTTTTTTTCAATTAAGTTAAATTAATTAAATTAATTGTTTCCGATTTATTCTTAATGCCACAATCATTTTGAATTTGTCCTGTTCAATTAATAGCTAGTCTACAAAAACTTCATTTTATTGATTGACTTCCGTTCTAAACTAGGACTGCAAGATGACAAGGAATGTCAATGAGATAAAACAAATGTTTCGTTAAGACGAACACAAAAAGTAGCGGCAGCCAGGCCGCTGGTGACGTGGCTTTGTTCACGCGAAACCTCTGTAAATGCTTTATAAGCTGCTCCTTCTACCATTAAAAGTCAGTTTGGACTACGTATGCTTGTAAATCTCTCCGCGCGCTACGTTACTAACCTTTTCTAAAATTTAAAAATTTTTTGAAAAATTATTTTATTTATGCAAGTATTTTTGTAATTTTAAATAAAAAAGATGTTTTTTAAATAAAATGTTGTTTTACTTTGTTTTTAAACAAACTTTTTAAACACATTTAGATACTCTAGTTGTGTATTTCAAAAATAAAAAAATTTAAATTTAATTTTTTTTTCAAATGGCATTTGTAGAATAGTGTTTTTGCTAACTTCAAAGTTCTTTTGGTGAACCACCAGTAGTGATTCAAACTTGAAATTTTTTTACAAATAATCAATTTGTTTAAATTTTGTTTGTACTTGTGTTTAAAGAGTGACGACAAATTCGCCCCAAAATTTTTATCAGTTTTAAAATTATTGAGTTGCGCATTGTTGGAAAACTAAAATTGCTTTGATTACTAATATATTAATATCTAAGTGGAGCCCGAAACGGTTCCCGAAAATATCGGATCTAAAGTTGACCAAAATATGCAGTTTTTCTAAAACACAACGGCTTTACTCCGCTAGATGGCATAAAAAGCAATAGACAAAGCACAACCAAAGTACAGTTCGGACCCAGTTGTCTTGGGAACCGTTTCAGGCTCCACTTAGATATTAACATATTAGTAATCAGGGCAATTTTAGCTTTCCAACAATGTGCGACTCAATAATTTTTAAGCTGGTGAAAATTTTGGGGCGATTCA
>JAALOO010002343.1_pt1 | contig 10628 bp, 3 predicted proteins | sample 7257641 | NCBI WGS metagenome assembly JAALOO01 (sample SAMN14085613, study PRJNA598686) | mite metagenome | biome: ENVO:01001000; feature: ENVO:01001002; material: ENVO:01001226; isolation source: single female mite from University of Michigan culture on fish food culture... ... | reverse complement strand
CACAATGGGAAGTATTTTAACCAGTGAAACCAATTTGTTGTAACGTACTGGTTAAATAGTCAAATGACAAACTATTGAATAGACTATAAAAACACTGAATGTTGCTTTATGTAATGAAATTTGGTACATCCAACTAAAATATCTAGCTTTTAGTTGGGTTAATATCAGGTAACCAATGTGGTCTATAAGACACAAAAGTAGTGCGTGTGTCTGGTCCTTTGGAGAACACATTAATTATGCGTGACCACTTGCGTCATGATCAGAAACTGCGGCAGTACTTCTGTTCTTTCTCAAGGCGGCACATCTTAATCACGCTAACTGTGTTGCCACCATCAATTTCCACTTCTTATCTTGCGATTTCCCACTTGCCCACTCAGCGCGCCTGTACGTGTCTCTTGTTGGTAGCACTGGCGGCAATCGATCATTAGAATGTTAATTAGCAATTAAGTGGCGGTGTTTCCATGCTTTTGCATTGAGAATATTTACATTTTTGGCTTCTGTAGTGTTTTCTTGTGGTCACTGGCCAATCATTCAATTACTTTTACAGCGCCAGGTACAGTTGGTCAAACTGCATACTTTACAGAGCCAGAATTTCTTAACAATTGACTGTTGCACTTTTTTGCATGTTTGTTTTTCTGTATCTATTTTCAAACTGCCACGAGCAAGATCGCATTGCTTTTTATTTATTCAAACTTGATGCTTGCCAGTATTTGTGCAAGTTTTGGTGATAACTTTTTTGCTTTAGTTGTCGGCAGCAGCTTAGATAAATATAAGTGTCATATCAGCAAGTTGATATGAATCACAGTATTTTGAACATCACTTGGCATCGAAACAGAAATAATCCTCACTACGTCGTGCCATTGCAAGCACAGTTAAAGTCTTCTACTGTGTTTCCTGGGTTCGAATTGCACACTGCCAAACAACGATCAAAAAGTGGGCTTCAACTTCAAATCTCTGCTGCACACCTCTTTGCGCCATGTTTCCAGCCCGCAGATGGCGAGTGTTTACTTTGCACGCTACACTGTGTGCCGTAGTGCTGGCATGTCTTCCAATTGGATCGGTGATTTCATTGCCATCTGCAGTGCAGCAGAATGGCTCAACCGACTCGGCTCTAGTCACTGAAGTGCCAATCGTTACCAGCACCTCGCCAGCAGTAGCCAATGTCACCAGTTCCAGTGAGGAGGTCTCGATGGAAATGTCCACAGAGATTGTTAGCACCCCAACGACGCAATCATGTAAATAGCATGTCATCACTATTTGCTTTTCTCACCTCTAATTATTCAATGAATGCTCTGCCATAGATGACACCGTTACTATCAAATGTAAATCTCCTTCTGAGGTTTACTCCAATTGTTCCAACAGTTGTCCGGCAAGCTGTGAACACACGCAGAAGGAGCCCTGTCGCACCTTCTGCTGGAACGGCTGTGAATGTGCGCCTGGTTACGTGAAGAACCACCGGTGGCAGTGCATTCCCATTGATGAATGTCCAAGTAAGAGGAGGAATGTTTAAGCCTGTCTATCCTATTAACCAGTAATTGTATCACCAGAATGTGGGACTAATGAGCATTTTCGCAACTGTGGTGCTAATTGTGAGCCATCATGTGACACATACGAAAACGTACCGGTGTATTGCAGCAATCGAGCCAGCTGCAAAAGAGGCTGTTTTTGCGACTACGGTTATGTGCGAGACCTGAACAAAAACGGAACTTGCGTGCCCATTGCCCAGTGTCGTAAGTGTTCACTTTCAATCAGTGGCCCTCTATCTCTGACCAACAGTCAACTTAACGTTCATATTTTGACAGCTCAAAAGTGCGGAGCTAATGAGTACTGGGACGTAAACGGTGAGCCGTGTATTCGCACTGCTCTAAACCCTCGCCCAAGGTGTCTGTTTGAGGCTGCCAAGGCCGCTTGTGTATGTAACACCGGCTTTCGTCGAAATGCAAACACCAAGCAATGTGAAGCACTGTCCCCAATCGGTAAGCGGAGCAACGGTGAAAGGAGTATTAAAAACACTTATTATCATTTTCATCAAAAGCTGACAAACTGGACATAAAGTGTAGCGGCAACGAGACGTATTCACACTGCGACTCAGAGTGTGCACGAAATTGCTTTGACGACCAAAAACGCCAAATGTGTCAAACAATATGCAATCGAGGCTGTTTTTGCAAAGAAGGGTATTTAAGAGAAAATTCCGGTCGTTGTGTGCTGCCTGGAGACTGTCAATATTGGAACAGCTACTCAACGCCCGTTTGGAGAGTTTGAAACATTTTAAACTGTAAAATTATGTGTTTATAAATAAATTATTGAAATAATCTTTTTTAATTGTAACTATTTGTTATTATTATATTACAGGCAAAACTCACACTGTCGAAACGCCAGCCACTGTCGACGCGGACAGCGCCACCATGCACAACAGTGAGCGTTTTTGCGGCACGTTCGCATCTGTCGATAAACACCACAGGACAGTTTTTATCGACAGTGTGAGTTTTGCCGGTAATTAGAAGTGTGAAAGTTTTGGTGAGCATTGAAAATTTTTTGAAATGTTCTTTATAGCTCGTTAGCGACATCTGTGGACTCGGAGTCAATTTATTTATAAAATACACAATCAAAAATACAGTTTGAACTTTTGGGATAATTTGCTCAACAGTTTCTGCTATCTGATTATAAAAGTTTATCGATTGATATATTTAAAAACAATTTAATTTTTTTTTGAAAAAAACTTAAACAAATGGACATTAAGACATTATCGATACTATTTTTGTTGTTATGGAAAAGTGAATTTTTTTTAAAAGTGGAACACATTTTATTTGTTAACATGATAGCTTTAATTTGAATAAAAATTTTTAATTAAAGAGTGACAACAAATTCGCCCCAAAATTTTCTTATACTCAAAGATTATTGAGTTGCACATCGTTAGAAAGCTAAAATTGCCCTGATTACTAATATGTAAAAATCTGAGTGGTGCCCAAAATGGTTCCAGAGAAAATCGGGTCCAAAGTTGACTAAAATATGCAGTTTGTCAACAGCTCAACGGCTTTGCCCCGCTAGATGGCATAAGGAGCAATAGGCAAAGCACAGCCAAAGGTAAAGTTAGGACCCGGTTTTCTTGGGAACCGTTTCAGGCTCCACTCAGATTTTTACATATTAGTAATCTGTGCATTTTTAGCTTTCCAACCATGTGCAACTCAATAATTTTTGAGTATAAGAAAATTTTGGGGCGATTGTGTATGGGAAATTGTCGTCACTCTTTATTAACATTTAGTAAAAAATATTAATGAGTTAAAATTTATTTTTTGTTAATAACTAGAAAAGCAAAAAAAACAATTTTGAAAAATAAATTTAAAAACAAAAATTGCAAGAAAAAAGAAATATGCTGTAGAATTGAATTTATAGTTTCTGCTTAAATTTAATTGGTCAATTAATTAGGCGGCAAAATACAAAGAATACTGAACGAGTCACTGAGCCATTTCTAATCGATGCTTTTTAGCAATTAGTTTGATGGAACTGTTTTTCTGCACTTTTGTGTCGTTAATGATTATTTTGTTTAATAAACAATACACAGTGTTACTTAAAATTAAATGCTTTAAAACTAAGTTAACTAAAATAATATTTTTTGGTACTTAATATAAAGCACAATATACAGCATTTTATTTTAGTAAAAATACGTTTTTACAAAAAATAAACAAAATTTAGCAAATTAGCTAGTTAAATAGTTAGGTGTTTGCAGTCTAATTGATAACAAACAGATTGAGAATTAACAACTAACTATTGTTAGCTAAAAAGTAACACCCTTTATACTTTGTTATTGTACAAAAAAAGTGGAAACGCGTTTCGATATGGTAATGAAATGTTAAATGACTCTTAACTTTCTAAAGTGGTCGTATTGTCTACCTCCGACAATGAACGCAACTAATTATCTTGTCACACGGTAATGACCACTATTAGCATTAGTATATTAGTATTAAAAATAATTGCTACAAATATGATTATTTATATCCAAAAAGGATATGAAAAAGTGCCAAAGACAAATGATTAGCATTTGAATAGAGGTGTGTTGTGCAAATGTGCACTGTACAAAACAGTGACCAGGGCGCAAAAATGCATCTTTTTGAGCAAGAGTCATTTAATTGGTTAAAATAAGAATTTATAAAAACTTTATTTAGAAATGAGTTTACATTTGAATTACTGAAAACTAAAAAAATGTATTTTAAATATAAAATTGTGTAGAAAAACATTGAAGGTGCTCACCTTCAAGCAATAAAGGTAATTTGAAAAAACCATATATATTTTGATTATTTTTAAATGTGAGAAAATGCTATAAAACTATAAAACTTGAATGACAACCAAGCTTGCAAACGACAGTTAACTTCAGTCCGAAAGTTTGCTTTTATAATTAGCGATAGCGAATAAGTTGCTCTCAATTGAACGACAGTGGGACTGGCGATAAGTGATCGACTTCAGACATGGGACACTTAATGGACACTCCTGATGAGTGTGTTCGGTGTCGGCGACAGAACAAACAGATGCCGACTGCTGATAAGCACTGGGTCAGTGCTTAGTGAATAGTTGGTGAACTAGCATCAGTGTGGCGTCCAGTGACAGAGAGTGAGAAAAAAAGGAAAGGGAGAAAGAGAGTCACCAATAATTAAAAGAGAGAGAGAAAGCATTGATTGCTTTCTAACTGACAAAACAGAAGACATTTAGCACAGCACTTACTTAGAAATCTTTATTTACTTCATCAACACTTTTATGAAACACATTTTTTATGATAATAATTTAGCTTAATGGGATAAATTCATATTCTACATGAGAGGTTCTAGGAAACTTAATAATGTGATATAAACACAAATTTGATTATTTTGGAACATTGAAGTAATGAGATGTGTTGCTAGAAAATTACCGCTGCCGGCGCCGATTCGCCGACTGTGCCAACAATCGGCAGGTTTTCAATGGTAAGGTCATTAGATGAGTGCGAGCGCTCAACACTAGTTTGACGCTACGTCAGGCTAATTAATCCAAGCTAATTTATTCAAGGTAAGTTTACCTGTAATCTGAGATAACACTTTGATAAATTAAATTGGCTTTTAATTAGATTTGCCAGGCAATCAAGCAATTTTCTACTTTGCCGCTTTGAATGATGCTTGTTTGTGTGTGCACTGAAGCATTATTCGCATGGAAACGCTAACAACTTGTTGAAATACTGATCGGCGCCTACTGCCTGCTGCCGTCCCTCTCATGGCCCATCACCACTGGGCTTTATTTGAGCCATTTTCGGTCTATTTTGTAATGGCCACTTAGGCATTTTCAGCTCTCAGCTCTCGACCTATGTTTGCAACCGCAATGTGTCCCTTGTTCATTTGCACCTCTGTCAAAGCGGCACACACTCACACTTGCAGAGAATGCCTCTCATTGGCCGCTCTAATTGCTCTTCCTCTTTCTCCTCTCTGAGTCTCCCCTTTAAGACGCGCAGTAGCCAGGACTTAATGAAATTTTTATTTTATTTCTGTCGGCTCGTCAGCGTCCGTGCATTGGTAAGGTAGCCTCATATAATTAAATTAACTTTTATTCGTTTCTACCCTCCAGCAAAAAGGTAATTGGTGTTTGCCATATCAAGTGCCTTCTCATTGCTTAATGCTCTCACCTTTCCCTGTGCGTCGAAAAATGGTGGACAAATTTGCAGACACTTGCCTTTTAATCAGATGACTGTGATGTTGCCTGTGAATGCCTCTTATCTCCCCTCGTTGAAAGGCAAATTAGCTACATCTCCATATCAACGTTAAGTTCATTAGCAAATGCACTTTTTATGGTAAAATGAGCTTAATTGACAGTGTCCAGATTACAACAGCAGTAGCAATATTACCAGTCTGCTACTACTTTCCTTTTAAACTCATAAATGCAATCAAACAATTTTACTGTAATATTTTAAACACTAAAATAGATTTCAATGTTTAATTAACCAGTATTTTACTATTTGGCAGTGCTCATTATTTGTTTAGCAAAGTTAACTAAACAACAATTTATTATATTGCTTTGATGTTTTTGTTTTTAAAATACTAATACTTTTAAATTACTAGCAAAATATCACCAAATCCATTTTTGTTAACCATAATGAATGTAACGCATCTAAAGGACTTTTTTGTTTTTCAGGTAAATTTTGAACCAGTTGTTACCAAAAACCATTGGCAACAAACAATTTAATTAGGCCCCCTGACTTTGCATATCACTATTTTTACTTACATATTTCAGCATTTGCCTAAAGGCAATAATTCACTGCACTAATAATGACTTGTTTGTAAAATTTTATTCAGTTAGATGATAATGTACAAATTGTTTAAATTTTAAATTTAATTGAAAACTAATGATAAAATAAATAATTTTGAAAAAAATGGAGAAAAATTGAGAATTGAATGCTCGGAAATTTGGCAGTAATTCATTTAGCTAACAAAGTTCGATGTGTGCTATTCTGGTTTTTAAAATGACCATAGATTAAAGAAGTTGGTGGCATTGTGAAGCTCCCATGAGACAAATACCCTGTATTGGACGAAGATGAAGATGAAGTTGAAGATGTAGAAATTGGAGCTAATCTACTTGTTAATGACGCCTTTTTTTCTTCGTGAAAACTGTGACTTGAATTCATAGAATGGTTTTCTGACTGGCCAACACCGATATGCTTTTCTCGTTTATGTTTTGTGCGCCGGTTTTGAAACCAAACTTTAATTTGAGTTTCAGAAAGGTTGAGATCTCTGGCTAACTGTTTGCGTTCACAACCTACAACATAGCGATTTTTTTCAAAAATTTCCTCAAGTCTCAGTAGTTGTCCTGGCGAGAATGCTGTTCGGATGCGTTTTGGTTTTCGAAACATGCTCGAAAGATGGTATGCCGCTGCGGCAGCTGCAGCAGCGGTGCCGCCACCATTTGGGACACCTCCAGGCGATGGTCTAGAGCTGTTCTCCGTCCCCAGTTGTGGTGAATGCAGTGAGTTTGGCGTTGCTGAGTTGGAGTTGCCGCCTGCCAACCGAAGATTGGACTTGTTTTGCAAATCGAGTAGATCGTAATCTATTGAATAACAAGAAAATAGACAAACGTATTAGTGTGATGGCAGCAGTAGTTTGCACTTTTCAATTAGCCTGCTTTTTTGCAAAAACGGATGCATTCATTTATGCAAATAGCCTTCATTATCGAGTGGCGGTGAGTAAGACAAATGCGTTCGTTTAGCTGCCATTTTCAATGTCACTGCATCAATTAGTTTGTTGTCAGTGCACAGACAGACACAGAAGCGCACGGAGGCATATATGGCCAGAAGGAGCCAAATTGCGGAATACGCACACACAGACACAGGGGTGAGATAATTAAAAAAAGTTTACAATTAGAGCCAATTTGGGCAAGAAGATATAATTAGCATAGATTGTTAGCATGAAAAAAGATAAACCAAGTGAAATATTTTTCAATAGCGCAGTGCACTGCGAAGAGTTATGGAAATAATGAGCTTAGTCGGAAAAAGAGCAGTTGGCGTCGTCAGTAGACCGCCGAGTGGCGATGATGGTGGCGCGTCCTCCAATTGGCCTGGTGACATGTCAAGATGCTCGTTTCGCAGTGGCGAGAACTTGTCATCTGTACTCGTTCACTCCTGTCGACGCTAATTAGCTCACAATTAATTTATTTTTAATTATTTTAATTAGAAATAGAATAATGATCATAGAGGAGGCAACGACAGGCGCTGGCAAGAGACGCTGATGCTACTGACATTGCTTCTGCTGCTGCCACCGAGACAGGGGCACTGTGGCGCGTCACAATTGGCTTACTGCACTTACTCTTACTAGCGGCTGTTACCACCACAACACTACAACCACTTTGAAAATACTAATATACACTCTGCCAGACGACACTAAAAGAGGAGAATTAATTTAAAACAAAACTCATAGTGAAACATTTGTTTATCTAACTAAACGGTTCAAATCTGTATCATAAGATAAAAATAAAGCTTTAAAATTGCAGTTGACATAACAATATTTAATTCTTTAGAAAGTGATGGGCAAATTGGCGGCTAATCAAGTGCTAATTATGGTGAATAAACGCATTGTGTCGGTAAGTTTGTTAACGAGTGTCAATGCTATTAGGTGAATTGTGCACACACAAAAACACACTCATTTCATCATTAAAAATCAATCATTTGTGCATTAAGCTTTACAACGCTTAAAATTGACCAATTAGAGTTGTTTGATTTTCATGCTATTCAAAACAGATAAACACCTAATCTTAAAGCAAATCATCATCATTTATATTAAATTTAAATGAGCCTTTAATTGACATAACTAATTGTAATTAAAAAAGTTAAACGCACATTTAACTACATAAAATTTTATATAATTTTAAAATGAAGATTCTTGAAACAATTTTAAAATTATTTTTACAATTTAAGTTTTTAAATAATAAATTACTAAACTAAAAATTGTCGTTAACTAAAATATGCAGAAAACCAGCACAATAGCCATGCTACAACGGCTCAATTAATTTAATTTTGTACTAAACGGCGTTGTTTGGTAGGAATATTTATGTGTTAAATTGTTGGCAGATTTACCAATAAGTTCAGTGCAAGTTTTGTTATAGAAATGTTAACTTAGATTTGAACTTTTAATTTTCCTACCTCAATTTTGATGACTTAACTTTTATGTAAACAGTGGTTATGAGCAACTGATAAAAGTCAATCGTTTGTTGCTAGTAAAATTGTAATTGTAATGGGAATAATGACCACCTTTAACCTAAAAGATAAAAACCTTGCTTGTTTTAGTGAGGACATGCGTGTCAAATGCAATTGAAATAGGTAAGAAGATAGCCATTTAGTGTTTTAGCATTTTCACAAAGCAAAAACTAAAATACCAGTGAAGATTGCAGTATGTTTAAGCGTCGTCTTTGTAGTAGCAGTGTAAATAATTTTGTAGTTCAAAGTGAACCCAAACAGTTCTATTTATGGCATGTCGCCATAATAATAGGTGATTAGCTTGTAATTGAATAATCATCCAATCTGCCAGGAAAATCAGCTATTAGCTGGCGCCCGCAAGTGCCATAGCGTAATAAGCGAACACCTAATAGGATAACGTCGAGCAATGGTAAACAATAAATTGAATTACGTGAATGCATATTAAATATAAATTAAGCAAACACAAGGAGAGTGCCTGTCAGTGGTCGGGGTGCAAAAACGTTTGCACAGAACAGACATGGCCAAACCGCTGAGCGCACTATCGATGGCATTAATAGCTGTGAAGAGGAGGCAATTAGAAGGGGCAGAGTGCAAAGCTTGCTCAAAAACAAATTGACAGCCCAGTCAGAGCACATTGTCCTGGCAAAGCAGCCTCATTTGGCTGAGCAGTGCCGGCGACAGGACCCATCGAAGAGGCACTCGAGCACCGTCTGCTCAGTAGAGCTCATCGGTGGCAATCATAGTCAAGTCTAAATCACTTGCTAGTTTTTAGTGCTCAATCACATCGATGCTAATGAAGGCACTTTAGAGTTGAAAAGAGTGCCAAATTGAATCCATCAGTAGATCTGTGTTTTTTTGTATAATTTGGGTGATTGCAGCAAATGCCGTTGTATCGGTGGCATGTCTGCCCACATCTGTCCATTCCTGCTGCGCTTTTAATCGGCGCCAAGTCCAAGTGTATTACTTCTATTGCTAATTTTATTACTGGTCATATTAGTATGAATCTTGGCTTGCCAGTTAATTCCAGCCAAATTATAACAAGATAAGTAAATAGCCATTTCATAATTTATGCATACATACTTTTTGCCAATATCGCTAATAATCACCAAAGTGGCAAGAGTGCACCCTAATGGGCATGTTGGCGGCAGTAAATCAAAATTGTAAATGTCTCAAAATTTGCACAACACCATCCAGTGAACCGTACACATAACAAACGATTTCAGTTGATCTCTTCTTCTTTCGTCAGTTTCTGCTTAAACTTCCATTGAATATTAATCACTATTAATTTTTCTAATCGACTAAAATCATAATTACCCAGACACATTTAAATTGTTTTGTTGTGACGTTTCAATTAGTCGATCACCAACGCATGTTTAACTTGCAAAATTTACCTTTAAAATACCTCAATTTATTTTAAACAAGAAAAAAACAGTAGAAATAACAAATTAAAATTTTATCAAAAGAATTCTACTTGAAATAATTAAAAAAATTGAAGCTAATAGTTCAAATGAAAAATAAATAGTAAAGAACTTGGAAAGACTGTTTTGACAAATCATTAAATTAAAGAGAGGGTGCAGTGGGATTACTGTTTTTGTTCTCTGCAAAACAGGCTGACCACTGAAAGCTGCCGTCAGCAGGCACTGACACACCCGTCTTTAGAGGCAAACCGGGTGCCATCAGGGCAGCCTAATCAGTGCCTTCATTTACAGGTGAACACACAAGGTCAACCAAGTATTCCTTCTGTGTCGGAACAAACTAACCGACAATAAGGTTGACAATGTGGCAAGGCAAACGCTGGCCAATAGGCACTGTTGCGGCTGCAGTGTACTCCAGTCGGCACTATCCGATGAATATTCGTTTTTTTATTGAATTGATAATTAAGGTGAGAGTGAGTCGAATTTTCTCATTTATTGGCTCTCGTATTATTCCT
>JAALOO010002342.1_pt1 | contig 10629 bp, 6 predicted proteins | sample 7257641 | NCBI WGS metagenome assembly JAALOO01 (sample SAMN14085613, study PRJNA598686) | mite metagenome | biome: ENVO:01001000; feature: ENVO:01001002; material: ENVO:01001226; isolation source: single female mite from University of Michigan culture on fish food culture... ... | reverse complement strand
TCTCTCTCTCTCTCTCTCTCTCTCTCTCTCTCTCTCTCTCTCTCTCTCTTTCTTACTTTCTCTATTTTTTTTATTTTGCTGTCTGCCTGTGTGCATGTGTGTCTAGTGTGTCGCACATTGTATGCTTAAGTTAGCAAAATAGAAAGGTGACAAAATGGTAACATTATTGTCATTTTGTTGAGATTTTAATTTTGTATGCAAAAGAAAGTTGTTTTAAAGTTAGTGTATTTTTGTCAATACTCATTTTAAAAATGGATTTTTGTAGTTACTAAACATTAAAATATTTTTATCATTTCAGTTATGAAACTTTCCATTCAATAATAGAAGTTGCCGTCAATTTAATGCCGCTGAGTTGCTGCCTAATGTTATAATTAGTGCATCAGAGAAAAATTTGCAAAATTTAAAACAATCGTTTTGAAACAAGTCTGACGTCATTTGACGCACAAACTCATGAACAATTTAAGAATTCAAAATTCATTTCATTTCAGTCATTTTTCGCTGTTTGCCTACTGTTGGCCACTCAGGTAGATGTGCCAGAGCATGAAAATGGTGGTCCCCTTTGGTTTTTGTCTCCAATTCCAATCAGCCTAATTGACAACAGTAGTGGTGGTGGTGGTAATGGTAAAACAAAAAGAGAGAAGAATTACTAGCCTAGTACATTTCTCTCCTCATCTCCGCATCAGTTTTCTTCATCACACTCTGTCAACACACACACACGGCGCCGGTACTAGTTTCCAATTTTCTATTCCTTTTTTGGGCTGCCATTTGTTGGCCGTTTTCATTTGCTCTCTCTCTCTCTCTTTCTCTCTCTCTCTTTCTCTATTGTCGCATCTGAATGATGGTTTCATTTTCATCTTCAGTCTCATTTTCATCATTTTCAACCTGTATTTTCCCAAGTGTGTCTGTGTGAGTGCATTTGTCTGGGCGGATGGAATAGATGGATGGATGGATGAAGACTGCCACACTCTGGGGACCATCCCAGTGCACCATTAGGACACAACTTCCAAAAAGAGAAGATCTTCAGAACAATGTTCTTTTCAGTGGTGGTAAACATTTGGTCAGCAAAGTTAGATTGGGTTTTCTGCCGTTTTTACTTCTATCACTAAAATGACAATGGCCGCATCTAAATAATGGTAACGCAAAAAAAGCTCAAATGGTTCAATTGATAAGTGTACAGTAGCTGATGCTGCTTTGCAGAAAAGTGTCGCCAAAACTCACCGTCGCTCATCGCTGAACACGGGCTCTCAAGCAAAGGCACTGCACGGCGAGGCAATTGAGAAAGAAACTGAAGCAGTGCTTTGAATTTCTAAACAAAAAGTCCTTGCTGAAACAACGGGAGAAAAAAAGTACGGCAGCAGTTTCCAATAAAAGTGGCAGTTGCAGTAAAACGGGAGAAAAGTGAAAGGAAAGAAAATGAGAAGAAGAAGAAGAAGAAGGAGGTAGTGTGTGAGTGAGTGAATGGCTAAAAATAGAAACAACCACGTCGACGATGTTGATCGAAATGCACCGGAGCACCACACCAAAAAAATGTGTGCTGCTGCTGGGCTCCTGGCTCCTCACACGGGGCTCAAAAGATGCTGCAGCGGCTGCGGCTGCAAAAAAGCAGAAACACACTCTGGCACTCTTTTCCTTCATCATTTCAGTGCTTTTGCCTGGCCTAGTTTTCTTTTCTTAGCTCAAGGTTTCAGGTTAAGCTCTAGCAAGCTTCCTGCCTTCTTTCTCCCCTTTCCCGGGAAAGGAAAACACACCGTTTTGGAGATAGATGAACGGATGAATAAAATGGATAGACTTTTTGAGAGGAGCGGGATAGAGTAGATTGATAGACTTTGAAGGTACTCTGCACGCAAACAACAAGCTCCAGAATTTATATTTGTTTTTTGTATTAAAAGCAAGTAAGTATGTAAGAAACTTGACCTTGCAGCAAAAAAAGAAACTGTATTATCTGATACGGAAAAAAGTGGAAAGGAAAACAAATATAGATTAGCATTCTAATTGAAATTGTTTTGGGGTTTTGGTTCGCATGCTGAAAGGTGTTGATTATTTCAAACTTTTTTTCCTTTTATGCCAGCACAAGCAACTAAACAGTTTACCCGGTAGCATTAACAGAATTCGCCAATCAGTTTTGTTCATTGAGCTTGCATTTGCATTTTAAGCTGCAGTACTGCCTAAATATTAATTGAGTTTTCTGTTAATGCCTCAATTTTTTCTGGCTTCAACTTAGCTTTATTTCACTGCTGTTGGTGGCAGGTCAATTTACGACAACCTGGTTAATTAAGTTTTGCTTTAAAAGTAATGGCTCAGTTTTATTTTATGGTTTTTAAACGTTGTAAAAAATCCTTTAAATCGAAGCAAGTACGTAGGCAGTAGTGACAATATGTAAATTTTTTAGTTGTTTAGCTGTATAAAAAAGTTAAAATAAAATGCATTTACTATTTTATAAAACAGATATTTTGGTTTTTAGTAATTTAATAAATGAAAACCAGGTTATCAATAAAAATTTTATTCAAAAAAGATGCATCAAGCCAAGTAAATGCTGTCTAGCTACAAACAATATATTTTCAATTCAGACAACACCTGCTTTGAATATTCTATTTTCAAACACATTGACTGATACATATTCCATTTTTAATCAACAAAAATCATGCAATAAACAACACATGGATTTGCATCTAATACACAAAGTTTTCCCTCTCGCACTCAGACACAACAAACACACACACACACACATTGTTGCAGATTTACTTGCCCCTGTGCTCCTCTGCTTGCGCCACTGTGATTTGATCCACTGCTGTTGCTGCCAATTTAGGTGAAACTTTTTTGATTTAGTAACAGTAGGAACAGTAACAGAGGCAGTAGCAAAAAACAATTCATTTTCCCGTGTTCAATCAGCAAATTGCAATACAATTTAGTTTTTTCACTTTTTTCTACTCTCTCTCCCTCTTTCTCTCTTTATCATTTTGCCTGTTCAATGAAAATCAGTGTTGTTAGCAGATGGCTCCTCTTCTTTTTTGCAGTGTTCTAGCTTCAGTACCGTCATCGCCACCACCACCACCACTGCTGCTGCTGCTGCTGCTCAAGCCTTTGGTGTTTGGTGCAGACGGGCACAATTTTTTAGGACGTGACAAGCTGGACAGCGTCTGATTAGAAGAAGCAACAGCAGCAGCAGCAGTTGATCACTGCCACATCTCAATTAGGCACTGCAAAAAACACACTGAAGCACTTGATTTATTATTTGGCAATCACCGCCTGCTAATTATGAAGCACACAGTCCATTGTGTAACATTTGCTGACTGCATTTAATCATAAAAAGTTTGAAATTATTATGTTACAATTTTTATTTAATTTTTCAAAATAGATTTTGATTGCCAAAAGGGATGATGCACTTGATATTTAGAACCAAACTAACTGTTTTAAAAAAACTAGCTGACTAACTGATTACATGCAAATTATTTGTAACAAAAAATAAAAAATAATTTATTTTTAATATTTGCATTACTGCCACCTTAACAAAACACAATTTTCTAGAAAATCCAACAAAATAAATTTTTTTTGCAAATTTTTTCATTTTTTAAGTTCAAATTTCAAAAACAAGCCAAATCTAAATAAGAAATTTTATTTTAACGTTTTTCATTTTGGGACCTGTTTCTTGGTAAACAGTTTCAGACCAAAAGTTTACAAAAAAACGTTAAATTTGAAAATCAATCGACCAAATTTTTTGCTCAGTTTAGGAATACTCAGCAGACTAATTAAAATGCCAATATTTAAATAGCCATTTATGGCAGCCGTACACCAAAACACTTTTAAAAATTTATGCTTTTGGCCATTTAAAAATAGAGAATTAATAAAACAAAAGAAAAAACAGATTACCCAGTCATAAATTTTTGACTGATGTTGCTGTTCACTTTTCAACCAGCAGGTTTTCCTACTAATTTTGCGCCTCTAGTTAATGGTCAATTTTAAAAACAATAAAGTAGCTTTGGATTGTGTTTTGAACATAAAAATTTGCATTTTTACGCCAACTCATTGAACGCTGGCTTTATGTGTGCTTGGCTTGCTAGTGTTTGAACTATCAATTAACTAATGTGTTTGAAAGTGGATGAGGCAACACTTCAATGAGGACGATGACGATAATAATAATGAAAGTGATGATAAGGGTAGTGATGATGATGATGATGTTGCTGCTGCATTGAGGTGGTCATAAAAATGTCCCATTTTCAGCACTTGAAAAACACTTACTCTGAAACTGAAAATGTTTGCTGTCTTTAAACGTTATCGATTCAAATAGTGCTGCGGCAGCACTGCTGCCACACGAACACGATTAAAAACAGAAAAAACAAAAAAACAGTTTAAAATTGCAATTTTATTTTTTAACAATTTGCTCATTAATGTTTACATTTTTTGTGTTTTTAAACAATTTTAAAAATTAAACTAATTTGCTTCTAAAATTCCTTTTTTGATAACAAAAAAGATTATAAGATACTGATCAAAGTGTAGGGTAAACTCTAGCTAAACTAAAAGTAAATAAAAGTTTTTTGTTAGCTAACCAGTAAGCATTCTCTTTGTATTTCACAAGTATTATAAAGCTCATTTAAATAATTTAGAGCATTTGCATTTTAACATTAATTGTTTAAAAGTTTTTAACTTATAAACAATATTTTTAAAAATACCTTGTAAGTAAATGATTAAGCATTTTTTCATTAATTTGTAAACAATTTTAATAAAAGTTTTTAAAAAACATTTGTTTAAATTTTATTTACTTTTTAACTGCAAACAAAATTATTTTTTTATTTGACAAGTTTTATTTTCTGTTCTAAAAATAATTTTTTGGAAGCAGTTTAAAATACATTAAAAAATTTGTTTGATTATTTTAGATATTTACAAACTTTTTAAAAACAAAAATACATTAGATTTGAGTTTAAGGATAAACAGACAAATCGAAATTTAAACTTAAAAAATTTAATTTAGTAATTTGTGCGCAACTTAAATGGGCAGTTATTTAGCAATTTGAACTGCTTCATTAAACTTATTTTTAAAAACTCAATTTAAACATTTTTAACAAAAAAATTTCTAATATAAAAAGGATCAAAAGAAAAAATTGACCACAAAAAAAATAAAAAAAACACTACAATAGCAACAAAATTGAATTAAAAAAACAAAAAATTGATTTTTAAAAAACAAATTAGACTCTAAGCTCGCCATTTAATTAGTTGTTGTTAGGTTTTCAGTTAACTCAAAACAACAAATTTAATTTTGTTTTGGTGTTGTCTATTTAGAAGGCATACCTGTGTGTAGCGTCACAGCAGTAACTGCAACAACTAGTAACTGCAACTCTTTTATCCATCGCATTAATTTTGCTGTGCACTGACAGTGGATAAAATCAGTGCTAAAAACTAAACTAAAAAGCACTACACACTCGAGCAGACACACTGCCAGCCAATAAATCGTGGACACTGCCATTTTTACCACTTTTACCTGTTTTAGTGAGTTTGGTTGGGCAAGTGAAAAGAATGCAATTGAAGAAAAGTACGCTAGAAAATAAATAACTTTAGGTGCAGTGCAGTGCAGTGATTAGTGTTTCACCCTTGGCCAAACTATTTTAAATGCATTAAAAAATTAAAACAAAATGAAAACTTTATAGCATTGAAAAAACTTCATTTTTCTCAACTTTGTCTGTCCCAATGTTCAGTGGTGCTTTTGAAAAAGAGGAAAAAAGACAAACAGAGCCCAGAAAACAGCAACAGAACATTTTAACAGTGTGTACTTCTTCTTTTTAAATTTTTATTTTCTGTTTCACAGCACAAACAGAACACACACACGCACACACACTTTTTCCACCTATTTCTTTTTCTCACAAATCAAATATTTACCTAAATCTTTAATCCGTTGTTGCTGTTAGTTTTTGTCTGTTTTGTTAGTTCTCCAGTTTTTGGTTGGCCAGGTTTTAAAGCCACCCAGAAAGAAAAAGAAATAAAAACGACTGCAAAGTCAGCAGCCGTGCGTGAACATTGCTTGTGTGCAAGTTCGGTGTACGCCTGTACGGCTATGCGCTGGCTTACCTTATCTTTACGGGCAAATCTTTCAACGAACCAGTGTTTGCTTTTACAATGAAACATTGTGTGTATTTTTTAAAATGATCAGCCCTGGTTTAAAAAAAGGTAGAGCCGATTTATTTGGTTACAAAAATATGAACTGATTCTATCTGTTACCTTTTTTCAGTTAAAAATTACTCAATTTTTTTAGTCAAAAAGAGCCAACTGCAACTGAAATATAGCAATCCTTCATCAATATTAGTTTTCATTAACAAACTAGATTTTTCATTTTTAAGTCAAAATAAAAGTATTCAAACACAAGTCGGCTTACAATTAAAATTCAGTGTTTTTTGCTAAGTGAAGCTACCAAACCATAACCAAATTAAAATAAACTTTTAGTCGCTGGTTGATCAATTATCGTCCATTTCCGATGTTTTTTTGCAAAATAGACATCTTTTCAGTGGTTGTTCATCAGTAGCGAAAATGCCTCTCTCTTTTTTTAGTTGTTTTCTAATTGGGTGTCTATCTGCTTTCAGAATTCCTAACTTTGTTTTCTACTGAAATCTGACAACCATCCGCAAAACAATTGTATGGTTGAACAGTGGAAGAAGAGAATGTTGCTAAAGAACATCAAGTAAGCTTTTTTCCGGTAACTTGTCATCTAAAAAAAGCTGTCTTCAGTTTCAGTGCCGAATAGTACTTAATACAAATTCAAATGTGTGTGTGTTGTCAATTGAACCAGTCCTATTTGCTTAGTTTAACTTTACTAAAAAAATGAGTTTTTCCGGTTGCTCTTTTGCTTTTGCATCCAACTGTTTTTGCTGCTGCTGCTGTTGCTGATGTTCACAAGAGCAAACTGCAAAAATGCACTAAAAATGTCAGTACTTTTTTTCCGTCAATTCGTCGATTGCTAATGATGACGGCGTACAATGAATGTGTGTATGTGTGTGTTTTAGCAGAAAAAGAGTTCACTTTTGTTGAGTTTAGTGCAGAAAAAAAACGATAACAAAAAAATCATTCAGAGTTGCTGTTGCTGATGTTCCTATTCCTTAGAGCAGCGCCCTAATTTTTGCCTTCCCCCTCCATTTTTTTGGATATTTAACAATGCCAATTATAATCGAATCATCATTACCGAGCACTCATCATCATTATTATTACTTTTTTAGTTTCGTTTTTTGTCTTTGTGCTGCTGCTGTTGTTGCAGCAACTCCTATTTCATTTCATTTTTTTCATTTCTTTTCATTCATATGGGCGCTCATTCATTCAAACAAATGACTACTGTGAGTTTTTTTGTTTTTTGCCTATTGAAGCAAATGGGCAATCCTTCAACACCGGACTAAAAACTGGGCTCAAAAGATGATAGATAGATTGCTTCGAACAGCTTTTTATTCTGCAACTGTTGAAAAAAACTCAGTTTTTGCTGTTTAATTGAAATGTAATTGAGAGGAAAAAAGAATAATTTAGTTAACGAGTTTTTATTTGCATATCAATGAGTGTTTAAAAAATACTAATTTTTTTTGCATGCAAACAAAGATTAACACATCTGTATCAAAAAGCTAAGCGATTCGTTGCAGCCGGTTAGCCGGTTAACTAGCAAATGCTAAAACATTTTAGCGATTTTACTAACTTTGTTAACAAAACTTTTTTGCCAAGGCCAGGAAACCCCACTTTTATTTAGCGTCTGCTTTTAAACTTTAAATGAGTCAGCCAGACTGTTTGTCTGCCAGTCAAACAATACAATACAAATCTAAACTCGACAGAAGACTATTTAAATTGTAAATTTTGGCGTTTTGCCGAACAGCAGACTCGGTGATTCAGTCAGTGAGTAGAGTTTCAGCTCCAGCCTTCTTCCAATTCAGTTGTGCAATTGTTTTTAAACGCACACACACACACACACGCACACACACACACACACACAAAAGCATCGTTTTAGGCACTGCTAGTGTTTCAATCGGCAAACCTATCAGTGCAGAAAGTGTCTGATAGCAGCAGCGGTAGCGGCAACAACCGCCCAGCAGTCTGCGGCAAATTGGCCAAACGTCGGCGTTTCCCTTGTTCATAATTTCTATTCCCTTTCTCCTTTCCCCCTATCATTCTCGCTCTCTGCCGAATCCTTTGTTTCATTTTCATATTTTCACTTTTTAATGGCTACATTTAGTCCCTTTCTCTTTCTCTTCTTTTCTTTCTCGTTTGTGCATTTGACTGTCTGCAATTTTCTTTCTCTTTCTCACTGTTACTTTTACTTCACAGCTCGGCGGTGGTCTGATTTTAAATGCCGACTGGCTGGCTGGCTGGTTTGCAGTCTGTCTAACTGACTGACTGACTAAAATCACAGTTGGCTGCTTTTGGCAGCTGCTGGCAACGCCGAATGACATGGTAAACCGAATGGTAAAACAAAGTGAAAGGCCCTAGAAAAGAATAAAATATGGCAGTAAGTAAATGGAGTGAGATTTTGACTGCAGCAACAACAGCAACAGCAAATGATCACAGTTAGTGACCGCCAGTGTCCAACAAAGCGCTCCAAATAGAACAAATTTTGATTTTTACAGTACAACGATGGCAGCAGTGGTCAACAAACTATTTTAATTGCACAAAATCTCATGCTGTTTTTTCTTTTTCTGCCGCCATCGCTGTTCTCATGCTGTTTGTTTGCGTGTGTGTGTGGGTAAATGCGGCTAAAGTTTCTGCCATCTTTAAATTGCACACCAACAACTAAACTAGACTTTAACTAAATATTTGTGTTTTTCAGCAGCAGCAGCAGAAAACTAAGAAAACAGCAACAGAAAAGTAATTTTCCTGCCAGTGTGTGTGTGTGCGTTTGTCTACTTTGTTTTCCTTCTTTCCTTTGATTGCTTTCCTTTGCTTTATTTTGATTCTTTCATAATCATTTGAGTTTTACTCTCTTTGAGCACATTTTTTGCAACAGTGTGTGTGTGTTTTACAACAACGAGTTAGCCCGTATAGTGGTACAAACTGTCAGTAGTAGTAGAAGAAAGAAAGCGCGGCAACTTTTAAGTTTGCACTGCTTTTTAATCAAACCAGCCAAACAGAAGTTTTTTAGTTTTTTTCTTTAGAACTTTTCATTTTCATCCCATCATCGCTGATCATTGCACTTTAAATATGTTCACTTCTTCTTTTCTTAACTTTACTTTACTTTGCTGTGTTTATTTTTTTCGGCATCTTTGGTGTACTCTAGACCCTCATGATTCTTCGATTTGCTGTTGATTTTGTTCCCGTTCCTTAGCTTGTTTAAAATAGTAGTAGTAGTTGTTGTTGTTAGTTTATTGAAAACGATGGCCAGCAAATATATATTGTTTGCTTTTAAACGGCCGAGCAGCAGTAAAGGCGGTGAAGTTGGATGGGCATTATTGATTTAAGTGAGAAAAGAAGAGGGGTTGATTGTGACAATGATTTCAAGACGACAACAACAGCAGTAGTAGTAGTGGTGGTGTGGGAAGAGATGACAGGAGACAACAAAAAGGGGCAGAGAGTTTAGCAAAAAAATCAATTTGGCAAAAGTGAAAACAACTAAAGAAAGAAAAAGTGGATTGAAGCCAGGCGACACAAAGGCACCACTGGTAATGGCGTTTAAAGTTGAGCTACGAGTTAATGCTGAGAACTTTTTGCTGTCCTGTACAAGTCAACCACTTTCTCCTGACCTTTGCACTTTAGTTTAAATCTTTTTCCTATTAGTTGGGCATATCTGATCAAACTGCTGAACAAAGCAGTTTGCTTATCAACCGTTCATCACTGATTTCACTGTTCATCATCATCATCATCATCATCATTATTATCACCACCACCACCAACAGCAGCCGCAGCAGCAACAACAATAGTTGCAAAATATCATTTCAGCTCGGCAAAGGTACGGCCCCCACCACCAACCACTGTACGACTATTATTAAAATGATGACAGTTTTTGCTGTCAGCAAACAAAAAAGAATGTCTTGCGCACAATTCTTTCGTTTTTCTTCTTATTCTTTCGTTTTTTCCCTCTGCCGCCGCCGCCGATGCATCTTCTTTGTTTACTCTTAATTTACACCACTTTTTTGTTCCACCACTTTTCTCCCTCTTTCTCGTTTTTTTGTCTAGCAACAACGGCACAACGGCAACCGGCAATTGCCGCCGGTTGCTGTTGTTGTTGTTGTGCTATTGTTGTTGTTGTAAATTGTCTAAGTAGAAGATTGTAAGTGTGAACAAACAAAAAAAGCTCAAATGATTGTTCTGCTACTGCTGCTGTTGCCTCACTGTAGAACTAACGGACTACTCGGACGGAAGTGACTGAATCAACTGTCCATTTAACTGCGCCTCACACGCGGTAACTGGTGTGAGGCTGCTGTTGTTTCTTTTTCTTTTTCTTCTTCTTCTTCAGTTTACTAAATGCAGTCAGTGTTCAGTGTTGGGAGAAATGTGTGCCCACTGGTTCGGGGATAATGCTAATGGTGTCGGCGACGGTGAAAGCCATGAAGCGAGTTGCACACGTTCAATTTTATACTCCTCGGATAAAAATCCTGTTCTAATGTATTTGAACATTCAAATACAATGGAGACAACTTTCAAATACTTTAGAACGTTCAAATATATTAGAAATAATGCAAAAT
>JAALOO010001521.1_pt1 | contig 10629 bp, 8 predicted proteins | sample 7257641 | NCBI WGS metagenome assembly JAALOO01 (sample SAMN14085613, study PRJNA598686) | mite metagenome | biome: ENVO:01001000; feature: ENVO:01001002; material: ENVO:01001226; isolation source: single female mite from University of Michigan culture on fish food culture... ... | reverse complement strand
ACCCTACATGAACATCATCAATGGGATCGGTGAGCAGACTGAGGAAGGCGGTGACCAGACAGGTGAAGACAAAGAGAAGCACGCTAAAGTAGAGGTACTGCATCTTCAGGAGGTGGCTGTCACCTCCTTGTTGAAGACCTTGATCGCCACCTCCGCAGTGCACCTCCGGGTAGAGAAAGTCGCCGGCGAAGCGGAGCACCCCGGCGACCAGACCGGCCATCAGGCCCCAGAAGGCGCCCGGCTCGTTGACCCGGGGCCAGAAGACGGCCAGGACGTAGACGGCGCAGACGGGCGGCGCCAGGTAGGCGGTCACCCGCTGAATGTAGTAGAAGAACTGACTGCCCGACTGGGCGGCCTCGATGACGGGAATCCAGAGGACGCTCAGGGTGACCAGCGCCAGCACAAACAGCCGACCAACGATGATCTGCTCGGTGTCGCTGGTGGTAGAGTTGGCTTTTCCCTTTCCCCTTCTTCCCCTAAAGTGACTGTAGATGTCCATGGTGAAGATGGTGGAGGCGCTGGTGAAGATGCTGGTCAGCGAGCTGATGAGCGCGGCCATCATCACGCTCATCATCAGTCCGTTGGCGCCGATGGGCATCACCCGGGAGACGAGAAAGGGATACGCCAGGTCGCTGCACTGCTCGGCGCCGCAAATCTCCTGGCAGACGGCCTCTTTCGAGCAGCCTAGTTCGTCTACCACAAAAAAACGGAAGTTTAAAACCTCAAATTTTTAAAAACTCCAACCAAATAGCACTAACTTGGCCAGAGGACCCTAGCAGCCATGCCGGGGATGATGACCAGAAAGAGCGAGCTGGTCTTGAGCAGGGCGGCCAGCAGGCAGCCCGCCTTGGCGTAGGAGACGTTCCGCGCGCTGAGCGCCCGCTGGACGATGACCTGGTCGGTGCACTAGTACCAGGCGGCGAGGATGGTCATGCCGAAGAGGACGCCCGGCCAGGGCAAGGAATGGTCGGTGGAGGGCCGAAAGAGGTGGTTGTAGTAGGGGCTCACTTCGCTGCAAGAGGTACAGTTTGAAATGGATTTGCCTGTTGTCGTACACTGGTACCCAACAAAGAGGTCCTCGGTGGGCTGCGATCGAAGTGGAAAATCGGCCATCAGCTGCCTATATCCGCCCACCTTTTGCAGTGCTAAACACACGTGTTGAAAACAAGAAAGACATTAAGAGTTAGCAGCAGCAGTGTGATGACCGGGAATGAAGGCAGCTTGTCAAGCTGCAAACAGCTTTGTAAACTGCTTTTTTCTCAGTTCACTTTTACTCACTTATGACGGAAAGCAAGAGTGAGCCGAGAATCATCAGCACCGTCTGAGCGGCATCCGTCCACATGACCTGATAAAAGAAGGAAGGAAGAAAGGAAAAGAAAGAGTAAAGTAAATAGTGAGTAATCGTTTGCTGCTGCTGCTAAAACGAGTCAATGCACCCAAACAAAAAATCCCCATCCTCACCGAAGTCAGCCCGCCGCCGATGCTGTTCAGCGCCGAGACGAACAGGAGGACGGTGACCGAACTGTACAGATCCAGATTGAGCGACTGCTTGATAAAGATGGCGCCCGAGTAGAGGTCGGCGCTGGCCTTTGTGAAGATCGCCAGCACCAGCGACAGCGAGGAGAGGTAGATGCGAATGCGCGCTCCGCCGAAGCGCTTCCGCAGGTAGCCCGGCATGGTACTCGCCCCGGAGGCGGTGTACACCGGCACGAAGAGCCACCCGAGGAGGAGGCAGATGAACATGGCGCCCAGTTCGAAGGAGGCGACGCCCAGGCCGCTGTGGGCCCCTGCTCCGGCCAGGCCAATAAAATGACCCGAGCCGATGTTGCTCGCAAATAGCGACGTTCCCACGGGGAGCCAGTGCATGCTCCGGCTGGCGAAGAAATACGCATTTGCATTTGCTGACTCACCTTGGCTAGAAGGATTCTTCTTGGAGGACTAGAAGAGGAAGAGGAAGAAGATGATGATGAACTAATCTTAATTTGGAGCTATTTGGACCAAAGCCCTCACCCAAACGCCGATGACAATGAGTGCTATGAAGTAGGCGACAATGGCGGCGTAGTCCCAGGGGTGAAACTTGGCCGCAGAGGCAAAGGCAGAGAGGACATGCCCCGAGGTGGCAATGTCCACCAGGCTGACCACCGGTTGCAGCGCCTCAGTGCCGTTCAACAGCTCAATGACGGTTTCATTTAAGGTGGAACTAGGTGGAAGCACTTCAGACAGGGCCATTTTTTCAATGAAGTTGTTTTTGGCAATTTGACAACTTTCCTACCCTCACCGCTAATCGAAAATGCCTACTAAAGTTGACCGAAATGGGCATTTTAATAGGCGGACGATTCTGCCAAAAAAAGAAGAATTCAGACAGATGAAGCTGATCAAACAGCAGCTGTCTGCGACTGCTGCTAAATTCAATCACCCCTGCAGACCAATTAATCATCTGAAAACTAAATAAAAATCTTACAAATTGAGCCCAAACTAAAAAATCCACAAACTAAATTAAATGGTCATTCTGTGGACAATTCAAATTCATACTGGAAAAAAATGACAAATGGACAGTGACAATAAATCAGGAGATGCTACACCGTTTTGAAAAGATGACTTCTCTGCCAAAAAATAACCATCAATCACCGGCGGCGACACAACTCTCAGTTGACTTTTTTTTCTCTATGATTATAATTGCGCCCAGTCGTTCCTGATTAGTGAATTGTGCAAACAGACGTCACCAGCGTCATCAAAAAGAGCACTCATCTGCAACAAGCAGAGGAGTCAAGGTGAAAAGCAAAAAAGTGAAAGCCAGAAAAAAGCCAAAAAAGAGCAAAAGTGTTTTAACGGGTTAAGCGGGATGAGCGCAAGGAAATGGCATTTACAGTAAATACCGCATCAGCTTCATCATCATCATCATCCTCATCACCAGTAATGCTAGACAATTGTTGTTTCTTCTTCTTCACGCTAAAACATATTTCAGCTCTTCACTCCCCCGTTTGAAGTGTGGCTGCCGCGTTTGTTGCAGTGCTCCGCTGAAATGCTAGTCTGTGTGTGTGTGGCTGTCTCATTTTCCGCCGCCGTCGCCGCGGTGAGTGTCTGGGCGACGGAAGGAATGATGAAGAAGAAAATAAAAAAAGAAAATGAAGAAGAAAATGAAAAAGAAGCCACAAAGAAGCGCCGGCGCCGCCAGCAACTGTTCTCATGGCGAGCCATTTGGTGTCTGAGTGCAAGTGTCTGGTGCTGTGTGTTTGGTGTAGTGCACCCCGCTCAACACTTCTCCGAAGTCGTTCATTTGATAATGGCTGCTGCTGATGCTATTGCTATTGCTCCTCGGTGGTCTCAATTACATGATGGCGGGCGCGTGCAATTGCATTTGATCGGCCCAGTGGCCACTAATTAGCACTACCAGCACCATTGGAGTGCTGCTCCAGTGACACCAGGGGTGCACGACTGGAAAATAGGAAAAAAGAAAGCCAAGTTCAATCCATCATCGAAGTGAGAGAAAGAGGTGCCACACAGAACACAACACAGGCAATACCCAAAAATCCCTTCTGCCTGCATCAGCATCAAATGGCGCAAATCGAAGTCTTTCCACTAATCGACCACAATGCCAGGAGTACACACACAAACACACACACACTTTCTCATCGATTCCTCAGCATTCTCAATAGAATCTGTGTGTGTCGTCGGCGTGTCTTGTCACTTGGCCTGTTTATTTACACAACTCCGGCACAACTCGCATCTTCAGCTGCTGCACCATTTGAAGCAATAATGGTAATAATCGGCGCCGCATTCGACAGGCCAATAAGTCACTCTCGTTCAGCAGGCAGGCAAATACGATGGGGGCGATAATACGCAAATGTTGCTCCTCTGATGATTGACTGAGTGTGTGTGTGGGGTGTGTAGGGAAGGAAGAAAGGAAAAGCAAACACTTGATATTGGCGGAGTCTAGTGGGCGCTCCGAATGGCGTGATGAGTGAACGGTCGATGATGAGGATGAGCACTGGTCGTCATCGATGATGATGATGATGGCTTCTGCCATACCACCATCAGCTACCGGCATCTCAAATATGTTCATCATCAACCATCTCCCCCTTCCCACTTTCCTCCCTTTCCCATCTTCGTCCAGCTTGATCCAACCAAAAACCATAGCTACAGTACAAAGAAATATGAAAGAAAATGAGGTGTTGCTGCTGATGCTGCTGTAGTTAGAGGTTGTGGTTGTAGTAGTGGCAGCAGCAGAAAGCGAATGGAAGTGCCACCAGATACACTGTAGCTCCGACAAATAGGGGAGGAAGGAAAGAAAGAAAGAACAAAACCGAATCAACAAAAAGCAGCCACCACCACCACCACCACCACCACCAGCAAAGGTTCTCCCTCGTAGCGGGTAAAGTCGTGTGCTCCTCAACAAGGAAGCGAGAACAGAGCAGAGAACAGTGGTAATGGCAGCAACAGCAGATGCCAACGTGCCACTACGATATTCAGTCGCAGGCGCATTCACCACCAATTCTTCTTCTTCCTCTGCTGACTGCCACTTTTGGCGTCCGCTTCGGTTAAAATGGCATCAACCGGCGACGGCAGCACATCAGAGGAACACTGATTTCCATCATCAGCTTGCTCCGATTATCCTCCGTCCTCCGTGTGTGTGTGTGTGTCTGACTGACTGACTGAAGCTCATCAGCTCAGCTCAGTTCAGCCAAAGTCAGAGCTGCAAAAGTAGTGCCAGCAGCAGCTCCAGTTTTTGTCTGTCGTGAGTTGTCTGCTCCTGAGTTGTGCCCTGCTGCGTTCGAATCAGCGAATGGCTCCTCAAGAATCTGGTGTACTCAGCAGACAGCCGACGAAGACGACGACGACGACCAGCACCTCTGGTGAAGCTGCTCTACACTTGAACAGCGTCTCCTCGTTGTCTTGTCTCATCACCATCATCACCAGCATCACCTCTGGTCGGCTGTTCTAGTGTAGTCGGTGTCTGTGTGTGTAATCGAACATCATCATCATCAACATTGACATAAAACACCCCCCCCCCTCTTCTTCTTCATCAGCATCCATTGTTCCGTGTTTTAGTTTTGTATAATCCTTTTCCACATTGTTGTTGTTTTTGCTTCTCATCTTCAAGTGTTTCTCTAAGTGGACATGCAGGATCAAAATCCAACTATGTTTAATTTTTTCAGCTAAAGTGCACATCGCATCAATCTTCATTCTTCTTCGCCTTCACCTCATTGCGACCTTACTTCCGAGACACTTTTGATAGTTCGACCGAAACTAAAACATTGTTTTTTTGTAAAATGTTTTGATGTAAAGAGAACTGCTGTAAGCTAAATAAACGTAGAAATTCAGCCAAATTATCATTAACAGCACAACCACCAAAAATCGGGTACACGAAGCGAGTGATGGGCAAACCAGAGTAAACTGGTGGTGCTCGGCAGTGATAGCATCAGCAACATCAGCCACATCAGCAGCCGTACACAGAAATTTCCCCAAACACTAAAATCGACACAATCCGGTAAGTGTGAAACGGTGTGTGGCTGTTAAAGATGTCAAAGTCTGCCCTCGACAAGCACTCACTCACTTGTTCACTCACTTAAGATCTTCGCCTTTGCCTCTTCGTTTGCCGTCAAGACGAAAAATGTGACCTTAGTTCCTCAATGTTTCAGTTTAACTCTAATTTTATATACTTTTTTAAGGCACAGCAGTTAGATAAAAGCAGTTAAATATGGCTTAGTGAGAGAGTGACTAAGGCCAAGTACTGCAGTGTGTGTGCAAAGGAGAAAAAGTGTAGAAGTGGAGGAGGAAATGAGCGGGAATAGAAGCGACAATGTGATAAAAAGGAGCCCTGTGAGAGAGAATCAGTGCAACTAGTGAGAATGGCAGAATGTCTGTACGAACTGCTACCACTGCCACCGGTGCCAAGCACTGCACGGGCGCCAGCAGCAGCAAAGCAAAGTCCTCTCTTCTTCTCACCACTCGGCATTCGGCCGATTCCGTCGATTCTATTCCCTGAGAGCTCCTCCAAAGTTGCTCCTCTTCTTCTCTCTCTCTTATTTTTAGCGACCTCTGCACGCACATCTAGCCAGCCAGTCAGCCAGCCAGCAGCCAATTGCCGCGCGCACGAACTCGCTATTTTAGGTTGCTGCTGCTGCTTCTACTTCACCACGATGCTAACTCGATGCTGATGCTCAAAGGCGATGTCTCACACTCACTCATTCACTTGCGGGTACGATTCTGTACGATTCTGTACAGAATATGCGCTGCTGCTGCCGTTCATCTGAACAGAACAATATGCACTCATGCGAAGGGCGAAGAGCAGCTGCTCGGGAGAGCTGTAAAAAGGCAAGCCTCGAAATATGAGGAAGGCTAGGCAAAGTGAGAGAGAATGGCAAGCGAGAGCGAAAGATATTGTCGGACGAGACAATTATGCGAGATATGCTCAGAAGGAGAAGGAGAAAGTGACTAGCTAGCAAGAAGAATATTGACACAGTTCACAAGACAGCAGAAGTGCCGTACTGTGTGCAGTACTGTTGGCTGAACATTCGGTCACAAAGCGTAGCATAAATTACATTTTCTGTGCACCTTTTTGGTGTACATTTGCAGGCCATTACTAACTCTTTACTACCTTGTAAAATAGCCTTCAAAACAGATCATCTTTACTAGAGAAACTTCAGCCCTGACTACAGACGATCGCATGCAACATTCCGAGTGCATCCCCACCATTTTCACTGATAACTCCATCACCACTTCCACCACCTCCATCCCAGCAGCCGTCCATTCCTGGTTTACCCCTCATCACCACCTGTACTACCCCAGTGTGATCATCATCCCCTGGAGTAGTCACCATCACCACCACATGTATCACCCCCACCTTTATGTCCAACTTCAACCCCAACGGTAACCTTCCAAACGGTAGCGGCCCAGGCAATCCCTCAGCAATGGCCTCGACGATTAACTCCCCCGCCTCAAACGGCACCAGCAGCTCACCCACCGGCGGTGCGCCCACTGTGATCGGCGGCGGTCGCTTTGACTTTGACGACGGCGGGACGTACTGCGGCGGGTGGCACGACGGCAAGGCACATGGCCACGGCATCTGCACCGGCCCCAAGGGGCAGGGAGAGTACTCCGGCTCGTGGCACTACGGCTTCGAGGTGAGCGGCATCTACAAGTGGCCTTCAGGGTAAGTGATGGTGCGGCTTGTAATAAAAAACATTCCAATTTTCAAAAATGGTCAAATTGCAGGGCAACGTACGAGGGCCAGTGGCAGAACGGGAAGCGGCACGGCATCGGCGTGGAGTACCGCGGCAAGTGGGTCTACAAGGGCGAGTGGACGCAGGGCTACAAGGGCCGGTACGGCATCCGCGCCAGCCTCCTCTCCAACGCCCGCTACGAGGGCACCTGGGCCAATGGACTGCAGGACGGCTACGGCTCGGAGACGTACGCCGACGGGGGCACATATCAAGGTGAAAAAAGGAAGAGTCAGATTAGACTTCAGCATAATAAAATCACATTTTTTGCAGGCCAATGGCTGCGTGGCATGCGACACGGCTACGGCGCCCGCACCTCCGCCCCCTACGGCCACTCGACCATCACCAAGATGGCGCAGTCCAGTCAGAACCAGAACAGCTCCGGAGGCCCCAACTCAGCCCACCACCACCACTCCTCGCTGCACTCACTCGACACCGAGGGCGAGGACCCGGGCGCCCACCAGGCGGAGCACCGAGACGCCGTCCGCGGCGGCTTCGTCCTCGTCGCCCGGGTGAACCCAAACCAACAGGCGAGCAGCAGCTCTCGACGGCGCAACTCGCTGGCTGGCGAAAAGACCACCAGCAGCAGCACCTCCCTCGCAGGAGGTATCCTCAAAGGGCTTCGCCTGCGCAAGCAGCGCTCCACCGGCGACCTGGACGTCCGGAGCCAGCGAAACACCAAATCAATGACGCCCTCGCTGCGCAGCAGCCGCGAGGGCAGCGAAACTGACTCGAGGACCGGCGAGGGCGGCCTGCGAGCAAGTCAGGCGGAGATGGGCAGCAATGCGAGCTTCCTCAGCCAAAACGGAGACATCAGCGACCCGGCCACCGTGGAGACGTACTACGGCGAGTGGAAAAACGACAAGCGGGCCGGCTTCGGCATCTGCGAGCGCACCGACGGCCTGAAGTACGAGGGCGAGTGGTACAACAACAAGAAGTACGGCTACGGCGTGACCACATTCCCCGACGGCACCAGGGAGGAGGGCAAGTACAAGAACAACCAACTAGTGACCAATATCCGCAAGAAGCACCTCTTTATGATGCGGAGCAGCAAGCTAAGGGAGCGGATCGAGTCGGCGGTGGTGGCGGCGGCCCGGGCCCAGCAGATTGCCCTGCAGAAGTCGGACATTGCCGCCTCCCGGACGGCCACTGCCCGCGTCAAGTCGGAGCAGGCGGACTATGCGGCCAGTACGGCGCAGAATGACTCGCAGATGGCGATTATCATTGCCAAGCAGTATGGGGGTGGGAGCATGGGCGCCAGCGGTCAGGGCTCCATTGCGCCGCTGCGACGGCGGTTGTCCGACTTTTCGCAAGTTCGTCGAATGCGGGGCGACGGTCAGATGGGGCCTGGAGGACCTGGTGATCCGATGCAGCAGCAACAACAAATGGTCAATGCAATGCAAAACAATCAGCAAGGTGGTCAGCAAGGTCAGCAGCCAGGCGGCAACAGGCAGTTCCTTGATCCGAATGAACCGTTTGGCGGTCGGCGAGGCTCCTTTCGCACTCAAATGCTCAATGCAGAAGGAGGAGGAGGAGGTGGTGGACTTCACGGTCCGATGCATCCCTCTCAACAGCAGCAACAACAAATGCAGATGCAAATGCAGCACCAGCAGCAGCAGCTGTACCCGAACATGCAGCAGCAGCAGTACCAGCAGCAATTTTCACAGCAATTTCCGCCAATGGGCTCTCCGCCACCTAACCGGTACATGTACCCGCAGACGGCAGGAATCCCCGGAACCCCTGGAGGAGCTGCCGGAGCAAAAGACCCCTTCTCGCAGGCTTTCAGTGATCACTTTGACTACTACGCAATGATGCGCAGTGGCGGCATTTCACCAAACAACAGCAGCACCTCCCGCTACCTTCAGTCGCCCAACCTCCCACACTCCCGAATTCCACACCCCTCAAACAACTCCAACCAAATGATGAACATGATGGACTCCAACTCGTCCATGGCCATGGCCGGCGGCGGCTCAATGTCCCCCTCGCCGGTGCCCTCGCAGTACCCGCAGTCCAACAGCAGCACCACGCAGTACAGTCCGTCGCCGATTCCCGGTCAGCAACAGTTTCAGCAACAGAACATACTAGGCAACAAACCGCCATTACCCGGAAACAGCCAACTGGCGATGAACAGCATCAGCAGACCGCCTACAAGCAACTCACAGATTCAGGCGATTCCACCGCATGGGAAGCTGCTGCGAAATAGAATGAACGCCGGCAACCCAAACACCATCGACTACTCGGTCGACCAGGACCACTATCCACTGGTGGATAGTCAACAAACAGGTGGCGGCGATGAGGGCACACGTCGTTTACGAACAGCCTCTCTCTACAGACCATCAGGAGGAGGAGGAGGAGGAGGTGGAGGTGGCGGAGGAGGTGGAGGAGGCGGCGGCTTCAAGCGAAAGCCCTCCCTGCAGACGAACGCCGCCAAGCAGATCAGCAAGCCGCTGATGTCCCGCGAGGAGGTGTCCGTCCTCTCGCACCACCAGCGAGAGCACCGCCGCGCCGAGGAGGAGTACCGAGAGCGGCTGGCGCACAACCCCCTGCTGTACCTGTGGTCGCCGACGCTCATCGGCTGGCTCAATCGCCAGAAGCTGGTCATTCTCGTCTTTCTCGTCAACGTCCTCATCGCCTACCTGTTCGTGCGCATGATTCTCTGAACCCCCTTTTTCACCCCTTCACCCCCTTTTACCCCTTCACAATCACCCCACAAATCACCCCTTCATTGTTCACTACCATTCATTACCATTCATCCTATCCATCCTTTTCACTCTCTTTGCCAACTAGTTCGAGATCCCTGCCCCAATTTCTTTGTGTTAGCAAAAATCAGCCCTTCTAAGTCTAGTCACCCTCCCCTCCCTCATTCATTCTGTACTTTAATACCCCACTAATGCCTGAACACACTTTCCCGCCCAACCACCCCACCTGAGAATCTTTATTTATTGTCATCCTTCCTGTTCATTTCACCTTCTCTTCTCCTCTTCTTTCATTTCCCTTTCCCTTTTCTCTCTCTTTCTCTTTTTCTGCGCAAATCCTTTTTCTTTTGTTGTGTTTTGTAACCGAACGACGATCTACCTGCATCAAACAACTTTATCTCCAGCAATAAAAATCTACTAAACTGTTTTACCCTGTTATACAGTTTGTTTTACTTTACTAACTAACTAGTCGATTTTGCTTTTTAATGCTTCACTAAAGATGACAATTGCGTTTTTTATGCGCCCAACTTCACTGTTTCAACCATTGGCCTGGTCGCAGTTGGCCACCAATTAGCCGCGCATTGTGTCGTCGTCGTCGTCGCTGCTGATGACGATGATGAGCTAGCCGATGATGTGAACAAACTGACTTAGCTGACAGTTGACAGTTAAAACAACACACACAGCAGCAGCCATAGCCTTAGCCTTAGCCTTAA
>JAALOO010002341.1_pt1 | contig 10635 bp, 15 predicted proteins | sample 7257641 | NCBI WGS metagenome assembly JAALOO01 (sample SAMN14085613, study PRJNA598686) | mite metagenome | biome: ENVO:01001000; feature: ENVO:01001002; material: ENVO:01001226; isolation source: single female mite from University of Michigan culture on fish food culture... ... | reverse complement strand
TCTCTCTCTCTCTCTCTCTCTCTCTCTCTCTCTCTCTCTCTCTCTCTCTCTAAAACAGTGTCACTCACATCGAGTAGAGTGGCACCAGTGACCATATTGATGCGTACACTGATTCGCACACACAAAGCATTCATTCACTTGCCTGTACTAGGTGACAACTAATGAGGGTCAATAACAAACTGACTTGAGCACTGATTGACCACTTTTAAGAATGTCCATCAGCAAGTGTCCACCAGTAAGCTGAAAAAGTTGATGATCAGCAATGGCAGCTGCAAAAACAGTGATGAACAACTAGGCAGAGCTAGGCAATGGACACACAAAGTTCAAAAGTAAATTGAGAATACAGCCAGCCAACCAGCCAGCCAGCCAACTGGTACTGATTGGCACACCTCGAAAAAGAGACAAAAGGGTGTTTCAAGTTCTTAGTCAATTAGATTAAACTGTTTTTTTATTGAAGTGAAGAATGTTTTGAAAGTGACAAAAGTTGTGTGATTTGCAAAGGTTAAAAATGAAGGTAGAAGAATGATAAGAAGTGAGTTAAAGTTGAGTTGCTGGAGAGTTTACGGCTTCAGAGTAAGTGAGTGAGCCTTCTTTCATTCATTGATCTCTGAACTGATCCAGAACACAGTCTCTACATTTTCATCTTCTTTAGTGGTCCTTCGAGATCATCCGCTCCCTCGTAGTTCTCCTGGTCGTCGACGACCCTCAGCTACTTCACCACCATCCTCAGCTTCAGCTTCAGCTTCAGCTGCAGCTCCTTGGTTTGAGTTGGCAGCAGCCTGGTTCTCCACCGCCTGACGAAGCATCTCCAGGGCGACCTCCACGCGGCCAATTGCCTGGCGCAAACTCGGGTAAACCATTACCGGCAGCTGCTGGTGGACGGGCAGGCGGATGCAGTCAGTGTCGGCTGTTGATGAGGATGAAGATGTCGAAGATGATGAAGATGTCGATGTCGATGAAAATGAGGCTGCAAATGCCGCCGATCGTTCTGGGAGGACGTAGGCGAAGTAGGCGGCGGCGGCGAGAGCCGCGCCGCGCGTCAAGGCGGCCGGCGTGCCTCGCTGGGCGCCATCGGTTAGGTAGTGCACCGCCGCCGAGTGGACCTGGTGGCGATTGACGTCCACGCGCAGGGCAGCTAGGTCATTGCCGAGCAGTTCTAAAGTGATGCAAATCATTGTGGAGAGCACGGCTCGACGCCCATCGCCACCAGGTCCGCCCCTTAGGACCTTCTCGTTGATGATCAGCACGGAGTCGGCCGCCCGGTAGAGCTCCTCGATGGCCGACTGGGAGGCGGTTTCGGCGACCAGCAGGCGGACGCGACTGGTGGCCAGGGCGGTCTGGGCGGTGCCGACGGCCGCCGAAGCCTCGGCCGAGGCCATGTAGCCGCGAGAGGCGATGGTGGCGAGGAAGAGGCCGGCCTCCGCCTGGGCGACGCCCTCCGCCGCGGCGAAGATGTCGTCGAAGAAGAAGGCAGTGTTGGCCACCTCAAAGGCAAGGTCGTTGAGGGAATTGGGGACATTGTTCGCCGGCTTTCCGCCGGTGGCGAGCTTGAAAAGCGGTTTTTTCTCTTCGGAAGAGGACTTGCTTGAATTTCGACGATCACGATTGCGTTTGCCTTCGTTTTTGCTGCCGCTACCGCTGCCGTCGGCCGCTAGAAAATTGTCGAAAAAGAACAAAAGAAGAAGAAGAAAAAGAAGAAGAAGAAGAAGATTAGAGTACAGATTAGTTTGATGTAGGGTCAGACTTGGCAGCTACTTACGACGTTTCTTGCCGTTGTTGCCGTCTCCTGGAGGAGGAGGAGGAGGTGGGGGCGGAGCTGAAGCAGAGCAGATCATCATGGCACTCATCGTTGGACTAAATCGAAGCGATGGGCAAACTGGGCAAGTTGATAGCACGCTGATAAGTAAATAGGAAAAATTGCACCAATTTAGCAAGAATAAAGATAGTAACAAGCAGGAAAAATGACAGTCAGACAAACACTGGAATAAGTAAAAAAAGAGAGAATTGTGAACGCAGTACTTACCTCGAGAGCAGTAGAAAGATTAAAAAAGTGCCAAAAAAGAAGAAGGAGGAAGAGGAGGACTGGCCGGGAACAAAGTCAGCGGGCGAGTGAACAGCTAAGTGGAAGGCAACACAGAAACACATAACGCACAAACACTGACATCGACACACAGGCAAAGCAGGGAAACAGTGGTGAAGAGAACAAACAAATGCTTGGTGGTGGTCGTGATGGTCGTTGCACCACAGCCGTCATTTGGCAGTCACTTTCCTTCCAAAGCGGGCATATTCCTATGGAGCGACAGTCGACGACCAGGGTAGCCCACAGTGCAAAGTAACAAGTGGTGGCAGGGGTGGTGGTGGTGGTGGTGGCAAGCGAACTCAAAGAAACACTGAGCGTTGTGCTGCTGTTGAGTGAAAGTGAACTGTGAGAGAAAGAGAGTAAAGCACAAAACGGCGACAGTTAGGAGGATAATGCCACCAGCATGCCAGCAATCACACTCGGTGACTCAAAAACGGTTCAACGGGAGAAAAGGCACACAGGAAAGGAAAGAAGCGCAAAAAAGGAAGAAATAGACATGTTTTATTTAGAGACAGAAAAAGAGAGTGCATGTGTGGAATATACAAAAGAGGAAGAAAATATTTGGAGGAAAATAGTTTGAAGTGGCAGATGTACTGAAAAGCAGCTTGCTTGTCCTTTTGTTAGAAACCATCATTACTGGTTGATTGATTAGAGGCGGCTGTTATTGAGAGGTTTTGGAGTTCGGAATGAAAACAAAGAAAACAGTGTAAGAGCAATCAAATCCATTCAATTAGCAACCATTTTTGATTGTCACTCCCGGGGAGCGATCAGCCGAGCCAGGTTGGCCAGTGATATCACTTGCCTAACCATATGATATCTAAAGAAAAGAAAAAAACTCAAATATTGTTAAAGATGGTAAAAAGAGTTTGGTTTAAATAATCATCACCACGCTCCAAAGGGAGAAACACTGGAATGTGAGCATGCCGCTCCGTTCATCTTCTTTTTCCGCCTCCTCATCTATTATCGTATGTCCAATATCTAAAGCTTTCTTGGTACTTTTTACAGTTTTGCAAGCCAATCCAAACTTTAGTCACAACAACACCAAACGTACTGATCTTCTCCTTTCTCTTCATCCTAAGTGTTTGCAAGTCAATGTAAACTGCTGTGTTTGTTTGTGTCCCAACTGAAGTTCAGCATCTCCATTTGTCATTAAAGTGTTTGCGCAGTGTTTATAAACCAAAAGAACCAAAACTCTCCTGCATTTTGCATTTTAATTTGTTACCGTGACGCAATTCGACTGTTTTGACGATGACGGCAACTGTAAGGACTTTTGCAAGTTTGACGTCCTCGACTTGCTGGAGCTGCTGATGCTAGAACAGAGTGGCGTTGCCGTTTACCTACCTTCAGATATTGCCATCACCACCACCACCTCTTCTACCTTTTCGTTTTTTTATTGCCCCAGGTCCTGGCCCCTTACAAAACAGAGCTTCCACCGCCAGTGATAACTGCAGCCACTTGAACGACCAGCAAATGCCAGTGAACAATGATCACACCACACACCACCATCAAAATAAAAAGAATGACACCTCAAAAACATTAACAAAAAAACAACAACTGATGACCCGATGGCTGTAATGCGCCAAAGTAGGCGAAAACAAGGCCAGTTGGCATTCCCCTATCAAGATCAGTTCACTTACTCGCTAGACTTTCTCGATGATAAGAACTTTGGCAAACAATGGAACCTCAACAAGAAGGAAAAACACTACGACATTGAAGTGGAGAAGGAGGTATGACCGGTGGTGGTAGTGAAGGCGGTCACTTTTTGGCCCGTGCTAATCTTTATTTTTACTTTTCATTAGGCAAACATTCCACAACATGACAAAATTTCTTTTTTCTCCCGACTGATCAAGTGCGTGACGCCCAATTTTGGCGTCGGCGACGGCCTGGAGACGCCCAGCAGCCTCTGCGTCATCTTCGCCAGCATTTTTGTGGCTCTTCCTGTGGGCTTTTTACCTGCTGGCAGCGCCCGCCCTGGTGGCCGCCCTCCTTTGAGACCTGCTGCCGTCGGCGGTGCCCGCCCTCCGCCGCCGCCACCTCCGCCGCATGCTGCGGAAGAAGGCGGTGAAGAGGGCGGTGGTAATGAGGCGATGGTGGCCGAGGTGCTCGCCAACGTCCACCTGGTCTCCCAAGAGGTGGCCCTCTACGTGCACTGCGTAAGTGTGAGGCTGCGAAGAGAAGGGTTGTTTCTGCTTTACTGAATCAAATGTTCTAATGCTTTTGCTCTTTTTAACAGTTGTCCCGAAACGTCGGTCAATCTCGAGCCGCCGTCGTCCTTTTCAACTACATCCTTTCGAAGGTGGTGGCCGCCCAGCTTCCTGCGACGTTTGTTTCTTTCTCTTCCTGCTCTTCCCAATCTGCCCAATCTGCCCAATCTGCCACCAGCACCTTCAGTGAGACCTCCTCCTTTGATGAGCAGCTTTCCGGTGAGCTGAAGCAGCTGCGAGATGCGCTGAAGAAGAAAAAGTTGGTGGCTGCCAAACAGTTTCTTTCGACGAGTGCTCAGGTAGACCGCCTTCTGGAGCAACTCGGACTGCGAACATCTTCTCATGAGGTACCTGAAGGCGAGGAAGGGCATGGACATCTGGAGACATCGAACACTTCAGCTGACAGCGGTGTGCAGGTGAACTTGGCCGACAACGGTAAATCGGTGGCACTGCTCATTGAGCAGCTAACGACACAAAAGGAGAAAAAGCTTTTTGACAATCAACTGGCGCACGAGTTTGCTCAAGTTGGTGAAGGGTACTCTGGAAACATCATTTTAAAACGATGAAAAAGTTGAAGTAGCTTAAAATACTTTTTCAATAGACGGTGATTCAATACAATTTTACATGTGATTTTGAAACACACACACACATACACAGCATTATTTTTTAATTGTAAAAATAAATATTGAGATCTTTTATTATGGTATTCATGAACATCATCAGTAGGGCAGCCAGAAGGTTCTCATTTAAAGTGATCATCTTTAGGTGGCGCCGTTTTAACTCGACAGGAGCAGGTGTTCAGCACTGTTGTCTGGTTTTGAGCACCTGTTGACTGCGTTTGGCCATGCTGCCACTTGCGATCCAAATGATGACTAGATGATGATGATAGTGCCTGGTATGACTGAAGGCACAGTGCATCAATAGCACCAGCAACGATGATGACCACTCATCAGTGTCACTTTCTGACGACTGGGACTGCCCAGTCGTAGTAGTGTCATTGTCCAATTAGTTCCCAAAACTCGGTTTTTAGCTGCTTCCTTTTCTCGACAGTTCGCTTTTTTGTTTGACCTTTGGTTACGCTTCTGTTCCCTATCTCGGCGTAGGTGTTTGCTAGAAGGCAATTTTAGAGCAGCAGTTTGTTATTATTGTAGAAGCAGTTTCGGTAAAAAAATTGTATGTCTTCTTTTTTATTTGCTTACTGAAGCATCCCAGCAAATGCTTTGGTAAGCAGAGGAAAACAAACAACTTCAATTCTAGATTTATTGTTGACTAACCGATAAGATATTTTTGACTTTTCTCTTCTTCTTTTTCTGGAATTGCAAAAGGACGTTCAGCTGGACGAGCATCTGGTGATCTTTGTAGTGAAACCGTGCACTGCCGGCCAGACCAGTCAGTACTTCTTCTTCGGTGGCGTAGACTACAACACTGAGAGTGCCCATTACTAGCAGCAGCAACAACAACAGAAAAAGAAGAAATCAGTTGAAGCTGCAGCTGCTGCTATTGCCGCTGGTGATGCCCATTAATGGCCACTAATTGCCGGCACAGCGTAACTTGCCCCTCTTTCTCATTCATTGATTGTTTGTTTATGTCAGCAAGCAGTGTCACTTTCACTTTTCTTCAATTCCCCTCTCTTTCTTTTTAGAGTAAATCACCACTTCTGCTGCCACCAATGATGTTGGCAAAACAACAGCAGCAGCTGTGAAGATGAGACACCTCTGTTGTCAGTGCCACTGTCGCTGCATTCTTCCTCTCTCTCTCTCTCTCTCTCTCTCTCTCTCTCTCTCTCTCTCTCTCTCTCTCTCTTGTTCGTTGCACAACAGTTAATAAATATGTTTGTAGAGAGAAAGAAGGAGAGACACTTTGAGGGTGATGTTTACAAGACTGTTGTTTGAATCAGGGGCCATCAGGCGAGGGTAATGGTACCATGCAATGCTGCCAGTAGAGCATTTTCTTTTACACTCTCTCACTTCGTTTTTATCTGCCAAGAGAGCAGCAACAACATTCATTCAGCAGATTTCAAATGCTTCAGTTCGATTCCAATGAAGAGAAAGTCACCGCGACTTTTTAAATTCGACTACTGACAGCTTGTTTTTGCAAATGTCATTAAGCCTGTAGAAAGCTTTATTCATCTGATATTAGAAAACGTTCCATACGCTACAGTGAGATATGCCTAACCGTTTTAAAACCACCAAGGCTCGAAAACCTGGCAAGTTTGTGCCAAACTTTGCCAAACTAAGAGGTGGCAAAAACCATCGCCGGTCACTACTTAAAACTTTACTGTCCAAAAAGAGCAAGAAAATATTCATCATGCTGCTCTGCGCATCAATCATTGGACTGCAGGTCTTTACCTTCTTCTTTCAGATGGACAGAGAAGCTTTTCAAAAATCAACAGTCGATTCCCCAACCTTCGATGACTCGCCCTATGTGGACGACAACTTTGACACATTGGAAGGAATCACGTTGCCAGGTAAGTGTTTTTCTCCAACTCAAAAAAAATTTATAATAAAATGCCAACTTTTCTCCTCTTGAAGATGATCACACTGCTCTTTGTCTTCTCCAAAAGACTTTTCGCTCGCTGATGGCGCCTACCGGTCAGGTGATCACCAGCGCCAGTGTGCCTAAAGTGCCCGACGACGAGAACTGCTCTGAACTGACAATGTGCGTTGCCCCTTCTCGGCTATTCCCTGAACCTCGGTGCAGTGAGGCTCCGTTTCCTGTGACTCGCTGGCGACTGGTCAACCATTTTCAGCTGTCCCCCGCCAACAGTCGGCTTTTCTGTCTGACCGTCACTAGCATCGAAACTGAAGGACACTCCTTGCAAATGCTGAAGCTGGATACTTGCAAAGAGGCTGCAGCAATTCACCAACGACAGCAGTTCACCATTACCATCAGGGCCGTTTCAGTGAAAATGTTTCGCGTCTACTTTTCCATTCACCCTCAAAAAAACTTAAAACTGTGTGCTGGTAGGGAAAATAGTGAATGATAAACTTTTTTTTATTTTAGAACATTTGTTTGCAAAAACCTAACACCGCTTTCTTTTCTCCCTTGCCTTTAGGGTTTCTCAAAAACGCTAAGTTTGGCAATGTCCTGGTAATGGAGCGGTGCAACTTTGGGCTGGCAGCTAATCAGCTCTTCTACCTTGACGACGTCAACTACGGTGAAGAGTTTGCCGACTTTCTTAAAAAGAAGAGAGCTGGCAAAGTGTGAAGACTGATGGCTAGGTTTAGCCTTATTGTCATTTTGGTTATCTTTTTCTCACGCAGCTGTTTCTTCGTTTTTCTTCAAAAATCTTTACTAGTTGTGAGAAATTGAAAGAGAGGTTTTAATAAAGATTATAACAAAAGCCACTAGGTTAGAAACAGTTGGCAGAGTGAGTATAAATCACACTGCTTACATTAGCATTTGTAGCATTAAAAGTGAATAATTTTGAACTTTTAGTAGGGGGAATCCATTGTTCACACTCCTCCCGATTCCGAACTGCATTCAGGGAGACGCGGGAGAACAGCTTGTTGACGTCCTGAAGAAGCTGACTTTTAGTAAACATGTCTGCCCACTGGTCTCGTGAAGCGATAAAATCCACAGCAATATGTCCTTTGATGATCAGGTCGTGCAGCGCTCGAAGTTTGACTGCCAGGTACTTGGCGCGAGTGTGAACCTGTCCATTCTTCACTAGCTTGATAACTTGCTTGTTGTCCTCATAGATCATCGTTGGAGTCTTTATCTCTACACCCCAGTCCATCAGCAGTTGGCGCAGCCAAAGGCACTCGTCAGCTGCAAGTTGCAGTGCACAGTACTCTGCTTCAGTTGTCGACTGGTTATAGTTGTCTTGCTTTTGATTAATCCACTGAACAATACTGCCTTTTGTACGTCACATAGACCCCTGTTTGGTCTTCTTCATCTTTCCTGAAACTGGCATCTGAGTAGCAGGTCACCAGTTGGTCGTCGAGTTTTCCAAGATGAAGTTGCTGGTCTTTTGCCGAGTACAAGTACAACAGCACCTTTTCAGCATTTTGCAATTGTACTTTTGTAGCCTTCTGCATGAAACGAGACAGGTAGTTGACTGCAAAACAAACATCAGGTTGGCGATGTACAGTAGTCCACCAATCAGCTGACGGTACTTGGTTTGCTCAGCTGAGGAAAACCAATCGATGCCAAGACGCATGTGCTCAACTTCTGGAAAACGGCCGATCGGTTTGAACGCCTGCACTAAAACTCTGAAAAGTAGTCTTCAATCAATTTTTGCTGAAAGACAGTGTAGCACTTCTTGTCAGTTTTGTAGTCTGCCTGCAGTCCAATAGATTGCTTTATTTTCCCAAGATCTCGAATCTCCACTTTTGATTTGAACGCCTCCTTGAATCGCTTGGTCGGTGCTATTGAGGTTGAAGCAATGAGAACGTCATCGACGTACGCAAGTACCAGTGTCTCGCCTTAAGCCGTTTTTTTTACAAACACACATTGGTCCACCTTGCTTTGCTCAAAACCATCAACCTTCAGGATCTGGCACAGTTTTTTGTGCCAGCAGTGGGGGGCCTGCCAAAGACCGTACAGGCTTTTCAGTAGCCGCCAGACTGTGCGTCCATCCTTGAGTCCGTTTGGCGGGCTGCAGTACAGCTCTCGGTCCACCTCACTGTTCAAGAAAGAGGTCTTAACGTCTACATGATGCACTTCCATGCCACTGGCAGCAGCGTGTGCAAGAAAGGTGCGCACCGTAGCATGAGAGACTGTTGGAGCAAAAATTTTGTCAGAATCGAGTCTTTCGAGCTGCTCGAAACCACGAATGACCACACGAGCCTTAAAACGCTCAATAGTGTTGTCCGCTGAGTTGACCTTCAGGTTGAACACCCACCGAGTAGTAAGCGGTTTTCTTTTTATTTTTATCTTTCCTTCATCCACCTCTTCGTAGACGCCTTTCTGAAGGAGTGATTGCGTCTCCTCAGCAATAGCCTCGAGCTACTGCTCGTTTTCCGGTGATGCCATCGCTTCGGAGTAGTTCTGTGGCACCTTCACTCCGGACACTGCCACACCAGCAAACAGCTCTCCTGTGAACACCATCTCGAGTTCCCCCGTCTAATTCTGGTTGTCGTACACGAACAAGTTGATTTTGCTCAGAACATAGCTTTTCTGCTGGAGATCCATTTGAAGACGAGAAAGCAATCGACAAACTCGAGTTGGGTATCGCGAGATGTACACAGGAGGAGACTGTGTCCGTTAGAGGAAGGCAGCGGCCCAACCAGATCAATGTGAATGTGCGAAAAACGCCGCTTCGGCATCTCGATGCGCTGCGGCGGCATCTTGGTGTGCTGTGTCACTTTTGCTGGTTGGCACTGTGGGCACGTCTTGCACCACGACTGCAAATCACTGACCATCGACGGCCAGAAGTATTTTGGGGGTGATCAGTTTCTTCGTTGGTTTGTAGGCAGGGTGCGAGGTCCCGTGATACGCCTCAAACAGCCGGCGTCAAAAGGTCAGCGGGACAAAAGTCGAGTGCGCGCATGGGACGACGGCAGAAGAAGAAAAGGCAACAAGTTTCGAAGAAGAAGGAGACGGTTGAGGAAGAGAAGGCACAAAAGAAACCGTCCATAGTGGTGTCATCCATTTCAGGCAACTGCGTCTTGAGCGTTTTCTCAACGGCCACTGTGCGACAGTGTACAAAAGAAGCGAGAAAAAGTTGCACTTTAGACACAGCTACCCCAAAATCGACTAGGTTTATCAGCAGGTGGTTCATCTTGGTGCCCAGAGCGACGGCCAAAAAAAGCAGCTTCTGGTGATCATCACACTGCTCGGGCAGCTCATTGAGCAGAGCAGTGCTTAGGTCAAACCAAAAGTTCAGAAATGAAATCTCCTGTTTGTCCACTTTCTTCTTGCTCACTTTCCTGTTCTTGGAAAAAATTTTCCTGCTCATGGAAAAAAATACTTCTTACAAAAAATATCAACTGGCTAAGCTCTTCAGCCAAGAAGACGTTTTTGAGAGTTTTTACTCCGACGCTTTGCAAGATCGTTGAGAAATCACCGACCGCGGTCTGGACATCAGCATTGCTGGGCAGTGACAAACGGGCGATCATCAGCATTTTCTGCTTCCTGCTTCATAAAGAAGAATGGTCTGCAGTAACGGCTGGTCGACATTAGAGGAGGACTTTAGAGTGAGACTGAGCAAACCCTTGCGGGCAATCAGTGACTGGTGTCCATTGCGCAGACGACCAATGGCTTGATCAAAGTGAGGATAATGAGTAAAACAACGCAGACAGGCTTGTTTCAAAGCACTGGCACCTGGTTGATCACCGTCTGAATGGGCACGACGCCGGTGGGACAGGCACCACAGCGCAGAACGGCGTACTTGCTGACCTCAGCAAA
>JAALOO010001249.1_pt1 | contig 10649 bp, 6 predicted proteins | sample 7257641 | NCBI WGS metagenome assembly JAALOO01 (sample SAMN14085613, study PRJNA598686) | mite metagenome | biome: ENVO:01001000; feature: ENVO:01001002; material: ENVO:01001226; isolation source: single female mite from University of Michigan culture on fish food culture... ... | reverse complement strand
TATGAATATTTCATTGGTGATTCATGAATAAGTAAGTATTAATGAGAGAAAGAGAAAGAGAGAGAGAGAGAGAGAGAGAGAGAGAGAGAGAGAGAGTGAGAGGACATATAAATCTGGAAGCCTTTTGATTCGCACACAATAAAAAGGCCGTCTGAGCAATGAATAATTCAATTGAACAAATTCGACACTGGCTAGAAAGGAAAAGACTGAAGCCAAAGAGAGAACAGTCTTCTTCATCGGCAGGTGAAGGCAGACGCTGTCTCTCGTCTTCTCTATCATTTCTTCGAGCAGACAAAATCAGCAGGGCAGACTCTTCTTCTTCTGCTTAATTGCCTCTAATGGTCTAATTACAACGGCATTACACGCTCGCATAATGGCTGCCAGTGGTGATCGAGGTGGTGAAGAAGGTGGTGATGTGGCCAACTGCACTGCAGTGCAATCGTTCTACGTGTTCATGTGTGCCCTCCTTTTCTCCTGACTCTTTCAATCTTCAATCTCAAGTTCTGCTCCCAATTTTCCGTCATATTTGCCTGCAGTGGTTCTATGGTTCTACGGTTCTCGCTGCTATTCCTGGTCTTCATTATCTATCCCTTCAGCATCTCTCTCTTTTTGCAGCATCAATAATTCAGCAATCTCTAGCAGCTTTCAGCAGTGGTCACTCAAATTTAGTCTGTAGCAGGAACCGAATCGCTAAGCGCACCACTATTGTTTGACCATCGAGCAGTTGGCGGGTGGGTGTATGAGTATAGTTCGTTAGTTTGTTTACTTAACGCTTGCGTTTTGGTTGGGTAATTTGCCCCAAACTGAGATCATCTCTATACTGCAGCTTTTGGTCTAGCACACTGCATTTCTGCCCTCTAAATGTCCAAACTTCAATGCTTGAGTGCACTTTGGTAAATTGCCTTGAAGAGATGATACCTGGCTGAAAGTTATTCTACCTCTACTTTCACAAAAAACAGTGGCAATTAATTGAGATTAATACCAATTTAAAATGGTGAACTACTTTTCTACTCTAAAAACTCTTAGTTTATGTAGTGTGTGCATGCTTTTTTGAAAGTGTTTTAGAAAAAAAAGCAAAGAGCTAATGCCTGACGCCGATTTCTCTCCTCCTTCTTCCCGTTGCTTGAACCAGCTCGCTCGGCCAACGGCTCAGTTGGCTGCTCTGCACTAAATAATGCATGACACAAGAAGGAAAAGCGGAGAAAAGGAAGGAAGTATACGGACACACACACACACACACACACTCGCACATTGGCTTGCCAAGTCGAAGGAGTGCCAAGTGCTGCTGACGCCGAAGGCGCGCGCCAGGTTAGAGTTTACCAGTGTTTAGTTTGGCTGTGGCAGTTCAATCAACTGCAAACCAAACCAAACAGAGCTGCCATTGACTGTGTGTTCAGTGGCAGATTCAGTGAGGGCAGTTAATAAGGCGGCCTAAAACACAAGTCTAAGGCGATCATCGAAGAAAAGAATCGTATCCTCACAAACAGTATCCTCACATCCTCACATCGACACATAGTCACATACACAAGCGCATCATAGCTTTCAATAATTTAGAAGGCGTACATTAGTAGCGGCAATCACTTTTTCTCTCCTTCTGCATTAATGGATCCTATCAGCACATCATGTGTTTCTGTTTGTTTGCACCCGAAATATGAACTCAATTAGCTCAGCGGTGCTCGGCAGAACCGATTCACTTCTGATCATCACATCACATATTGAGACTGGGTGAAAAACAACTCACTTCAGCACTGCATCTGACGCAGTGACGGCAAACCAAGTCAACTTAGGAGGAAGCCACTGATGCGTTCAGTCGTATATTTGTACCGCTCTAATCTAATCACCAGTGCCGGTGCCGGGAAAAGCAGAACCGAGTTGAGTGTGTGTGTTGAACTTTGGTAAACTGATTCAACAAAAACAAACTGCATCAATTGTCGTTTGCGTTGTCGTGTTCTACAAAACTTTTTGTTTTCAAAATTAATTTTCAATACTGTTAAAACAAAAAAGCGCGAATCAGTTGCACAAGCTAGTACCTACCGCTGACAACAGTGTGACAAAGTACTGCCATGCAAATGAGCAACACTAGACAGTTACCGAAAACTACAACGAGACAGTGCCATAATTAATATAAATTAGCGTCTGTGTGTGCTTTGAGCCCATAAACGAGTGAACAAGCCACGACAAAGCTTGCTGGGTCGATTTAAAAGTCGTTAATTTCAATGTGCTTCACAACTCGCTCTCTCTTTCCTTTTTGCGGTTGCTCCACTGCTCATCACCGTTGTCCCATGAAAGGAGAAAGGAGGCTGCTGCTGCTGCTGCTGTGTGCGGTCGGTCCCGAGACAGTATCTTTTCTTCTTCCCTTTGCCATTTTAAATTTAAAATTGATATTAAACTTTTTTAAAGTACGTCTCGAGTGGCACCGGTGCAGTGGCAGAGGAGCAGAGGAGCCAGCAAGCACTCCATTGCTGCTCGTTGATCGCTACAAGCTTGACATTAGTTCGTCTCGCACTGCTCTCTCACTGCTGGCAAATTAAAATAAATTTGTTCCGCCGCCGCTTAATTCGAGGCAATATTTTTAAATTAACTCTCCGCTCGTTCGGTTCCCTGCCTCAAAGAGTGGTGCTATCAAGGCAGCAGCAGCAAATAGAGGTATGGTGTCACTTAACGAGCAAAACACGAACAATAAATGCGAGATAGTGCAGATCGAGGAGAGGAGTGCATGGCCACCGCCGTCGTCGTCGTCGTTGTCGACATTGACGTCGAGGTCTCAAGAGGTATCCGCTCACTTTCTCCCTTTGGGCTGCAAGTGGGCTGTTGTTTCGAACCCTGGATTCTCATTTCCATCTCCTTAGTTGCTGTGTTGGCACATAGTACTAGGCAGACAGTACAGCACAGAGCAGTATAGACAAGCTCCGACCATTATTGCGCCCTCGATTGCTCGCTAATCACCCGACAAGCCGTATCAGGCAATAATTAATCTTGCCGCCGCTGATCACACACACACCTTTGAGAAAACAGCACTTTTTGTCCACTCTGGAGTTGAGTGCTCGGTCGTCCACTTTGGTGTCCACTCTGTGAATTCGACAGAAAAAAGTAGTGCCATTTCGGAAAAAAGGCGGCTAAAGCGGACATTCATTACCAGTTGTCTGTCTTTCTCCTTGTAAGTGTGTGTGAGTGTGTATTGTAATGGATGGCCGTTATTAATTATAATTACAGAGAATGCACAGAAAGACTCGTTGTCATCGAGTTGGCACTGAACAGTGGTGGTGGCTCACTGAACTGCCGTAGTGCCTCTGCTGCATCGCACTTTAAAGTGTAAAGTTGGCAGCACTTCTTCATGTGTGCAGCACTTTCACCAGCAGTCTAATTACAATGACAACTTGTAAAATGCAAAAGTTCTCATTTCCATTAAGCAGATTGTCTGGAGCTGCACTGTGCTTTCAATCTACCCAAGTATCTCTGTTCTGTAATCCGAAAGAGGGCATTCGAATATTTGTCAGCAGCAAAGTAGTAGTGCCGCAGGCCAAGTGATGATAGGCAGCAGCAGTCGTGCATATGTCGTACATGGCAAACAGAACATTAGGGGTGGCCTTCTATGTCAACAGCAGAGTAGGTAGGCAGGACATGCTTGGACATTGAAGAGCACACACTCCACACACTTCACTTCTCTGATTTAAGGATTAATCACTGCACTCATTTGCAGAGCGGGCACTCATTTTTACAGCGCCATCGATCCTTGCCGAGGGGCCAACGTGTGCCAGCTTTCATCTTTCTTTCTCTTTTTGCGCTGTTTGCAGAGCCGAGCCTGGTGCTGACGAACAAAACAGGTCCCATTGTGAATTGAGAGAAGAGGATGCTGTTGCTGTTGTATCAGTGCCCACAAATGTGTGATGAAAATGGCAGTGCTCTTCTTTTTTCAAAAGTTGACCGTGCCAAATCGCAGTTCTGCTCTGAAGAGTCCACTTTAGAACCGAACTTTAGTGCTCAGTGAGAGAGCACACAATTTTTGTCTGTTTCTCACTGGTAAGTATCTCATTTAGCGAGGTAATCGAACGGTTATTGAGTAGGCTGAGGCAGCAAAAGTGGCAGTTTTAATAATTGATCTTCCTAATTGGCTGCCATTGTGTGTGTGTGTCGGTCCGCCTGACTCGTGCTACTCCTGACTGCCCAGTTACCCGCACACTCACACACACACTTGCTCTCTCACTGGTTTTCTCATTTACATGCATTGCCCACATACAATAGCCCCACAGAATGTATCCCCTGTGAGCCATTGAGCACCGGTAGTGGCCACATAAGGACACTTGTCTTCCACTCTGACACCGTTTCTCCGCTGCTGATGTTGATGCTGCTGTTGTTGCTCCTGTTTACTGCGTGTCCACTTGGCAAATTAAATTAAGTTTCAGTTCAGCGGCCAGCCAGCCAACAATGCCTAGGTTCCTACCACTTCCAGTTACTGCTCAACTGGGTATAGACACATGACCGGTGTGCGAGTGCGGTTCGCCCTTGGTCATCTTTCCTAGACACTGAAACACCGAGAAGACTGTTTTGCCAGCAAGACTGAGAAAAACGTACGTTGTGTCAGCTCACGAAACTGCCGTCGATCGAATTGGCTGGCAGGGCGACCAGGAAAAGGGGAATAGAATGCAACAGCAGCAGCAGCAGTCCTCTTTCTCTCAGCAATCTGTCGAATAATATTTGCTTCCAAAAATGCTATTGAGCAGCAGCGGCAGCAGCACAGAAAAGAATATTGAGGCGAACGCGAGGTGCTCGCCTGAGCGGCTGTCAAAAAGAAGTAGATCGATTAATTGATGAAGTGTTCAGAAGACATTGAAGGAGAGAATGAGAGGAAAACACACACGCACATTGAAAGTGAACCAGTGGAAGGCAACCTAACCCAACTCTCTGACTATGATTCACCCAGCAAAGAGTTAATGATCAGCGGCCCATGATCACAAATGAACTAAACTGAGCTGAACTGAACAACCACTGTTGCCAATGATGATGATGATGATCACCGAATAAGCCGAATACACAGTCTGCACTGGTTCTCTTGATATCTTTCTTCTCTTTCAGTTGAATTACTCATTCACTTTCTCTTCATTAGCATTGAGTAGTCGCTCACCAGAAGGGGGGCAAGTTTTGTCAACCTAATCGACATCTTTCACATATCGAATCAATACAATTCATACACAAGACAGGAGTATTCCCTTTTCTACTGCCACCACTCAAATTATTTTCCTCTATTTTGCTTTTTTTCTCGACCAAAACAAACATTCGTCGTCACAACCTCAATTGGAGCCTGCCTCCACCTCTAATTTTGCTCTCTTTTTATTTCAGCAGTTGGTAATGAAGGGCGCAAAAATCTTTCAGTGATCAATGAGTGGATCAATGTCAAGCAACAGCAGCAGAAGTGCTCTTGTACTCGATAGATCGAAACCTCAAGCATACTTTTTAGCAGTGGAGGATCACTAATGTGATCGTCGTCATCTGATCATCATCGATCATCTTCTCTGTTGCAAGGCCGTTGTGCAGTCTGCGCTTGTCAGTTGCTGAAAAGGTTAAAACGAAGTGAAATTCTACAGAACACAAAACTATTTTTACAACAAAAACAATTGATAAAAGTTTTTTGCAAAAAAGTACAACAAAGAGAAAACGGTGTTTCTGCTCTTTCTTCACGTTCTTCTTTAATTAAATGTAAATTTTTAATTTAAGTTTAAATCACATTTACTCCTTTTTAAATAGAAAAATCGATTTAGTTTCTGCAACTCACACAGCTCGCTCTCTTCAATCGATTTCTTCGACTCCTCGTTCAGCCGACTTTCAAACAGAAAAGCCTACCTTGCTTGCCAACTGCAATTTACCTGCCCTGAAGTGCATTGCTGGAGCAGCATTGCGTGCCATTAAAAAGTCATCAGCCAAAACGAAGAGAGGACAGAATTCGAAAAAGCAGAAAAAAATTGTTTAGCGGACAAATGATCCAAATGTTCGCCCGCTTTGGTTCTACTACATGAGACAGAGACCGAGACAGGACAACAACAACAAAACTATGACTACCCAAAACAATGGCCAGTCGGTGGGTGCACTACCTGGACTCAGAGTAGTGTCCACGAATGCTGCCCCACTAATGGACACTATTTGGTAATTGAGTCTGCCCAAATTGCAATTTTGTTTCGGACTGAGCTGTTTCAGTGAGAAGAACATTCTGAAGGGGACAGACATGCTGCAGACGGCTCTGTCTGCACAACACCAGTGCAAGGGGAACATCTGCTCGACGGTGCAAGCGTCATTTCCCATTGACAAAGCTTCAGAGCGGTGCGAAAACAAAATAGACAGACATCGTCATCGACATTGCACCGTTTTGGAACATTTCACCAAATTTTGGCAGCATGGTGACGCCAAAAGCTAAAAAGCGACCGAGAAGAAGAGCCAATGAGGCGATTCAAATGAAGGGCTGCACATCTCGCCTAATTTACGCCAGGTAAAAAGTGCGCCCAAATGACATGACTAGTTAACACGAGATTGTATAGTGTTTAGGCTCAGGTCTAGGCGACCATTTAGCATAATCATGCTCAGAGTTTCGGTAATAATAGAGCCATTACGTGTCAGTGAGAATGATGATGATGATGATGGTTGTGGGTAAAGAAGAAAACAAATGAGATTATCAACCTGTATGTGGCATGGTGTAAAAAGTAAAGGTGAAGTAAAAAAGGTGAACATTGCCAAGTTGATTCACCCTTAGCACCTTCACAACTCAGAGCCAAAAAAGTTTCACTAGCTACGTGAGCCACAGTCATTCCTTTAGGTGGCCTTGTGTGCTCCATCACTGCAGACAATTAATCGACTGTAATGAATTAGTGGTGATGGCCTACCTCTTCCTCCTCCTCCTCTGTCCACCCCTTCGATGAAGAAATCGGTCATTAGCCAGGAAAAGCCGTCATTACGCAAAAGTAAAAGTTCAATTGACTTTCAAACACCAGCACCAGTGCAGTGTAGATCACGCAAAAGTGTGCACGCGTGATGAGGTTGATTTGATCACCGCCAAACCTATCGTCAAATCGACGGAAAGAATAATTAGCAAATCGTTAGTAGAAACTGAACACTGCTGATTAGTGTGGTAGCTTTGTGCAGCTCACAAACTTTGGCACCTGCCCGACACTCACCTTCTGCTAATTACCGCCGTCTTTGTTAGTTATCAAGGTACACACACTGTGACAACTAATTAATAATGACACTTCAGAACCAGCATCATCCTTTGATGTTTGCAGATAATGATAAAGAAGGTGAATTCCAGAGCAAGTGTTAATTCAATTACCGATTGCTCAAAACGCACCGAGCAACACCTCAGCTCAACTGTGGTGGTCAGGAGATACCTGATCTCTCCCTTTCCCTTCGTCTGTGTTAGCCCATTGTTGACACCTTGTTCGCAAGTCAGTGCCGTTTCAACTTCCCAGCAAACACTGCGATCACACACACACAGTGGCGATATTCATTCAATAATTAATCTCAGCTCGAGTGAACCACCAACAACCAGGCTACTACTGCAACTACTGAACTGGCGGCAGCAACCGAAGCACCAGCACCGTCAGCAGCCGCAGCACCCCAGCTCACTGCAATACTTTAAATATTTAATTTTGTCTATTAATTTTTCATTGCATCAATTATGTGCCACGGACAGTGTGTCTGTGTCTGTGTTGTGGTGTCTGCCATGGTGTAGACCATGTGCCGCCCCAGTCTCGTCGTCGCCGTCGCCTGTCTATCACGTTTCAATACTTAAAAATTTATGCACTCACTTGGTTGCTGCTGTTGCGGTAGCTGTGATGGCTGTGTGTGTGTGTGTGTTATCACCAGGGTTCAATTGCATTCCACTCACTATGACTGGTTATTTAGCAAAAATCGCTCGGCAGCAAGGCCATTAGATTGGTGCAAGTCGATATTTGAAATTTTCACTGCTCACCGCAACCACCCGAAAAGTGCCGGCATTTGTCTGATTATGAAAGTCAATCACAGTTTTCTTTTTGTTTATTTCAAAAAAGCTCTAAATACTTTTTACACTTACTCAACTGACTACCAAGCCAACACTGCCCTCATTGTGACCCTTGTTAGCCTTTCTTTTTTCTTCATCCCCTGCAAACAAGTTGCTTATAAAATATTTAATTGACTGAAATATTTATACATTCAAATTAATGACGCCTTCTTTCACACACATACTCAAACTGTGCTACACCTTCAAGGTTGACTAGTAGCAGCAGGTAATAGTGGCACATTCAATCGAACACACACATTCACACCAATTCTTCAGGTGTTTGCCCTCTTAATTAGCCTCGCTGATTGAGCTTTCAATGCTCAGCAGCAACAACAGATTACCGGTACAGAGGTTGTTGACAAAAGGCTTATGCTACAATCGAACAACAAATATTGACTTTTTTTAACTTTAAGGACATTTTTGGGTTTTTCTATTTCTGCCACGCGCGCGCGACAGGTGCAGGTGTTCTGCTGTGTTACTACGCTGTTAAGGTGGTCTAAACACGGAATGTATTTCTTTGCAGCAAGCAAACCAACAAAACAAAACTCGGGTTTGGGCGCCTGTCTCTCTGTTATAGAGTCGGTTTTAAAATGGCAACTCTAAGGAGGGAGAGAGCGGAGCTATATAGCCAAAAGAGAAGATATACGGCGGACATGGCAAGAGAACATGGCCAGAAAGAAGTGGGTTCGTACACATCGGACAGGGCAAGAGAAAATTGATTCGGTGATTGCTCTACTTTGGGCGCCCAACTTTTCCTGAAAACGGTGATGGCGAGAGAGAGAGAGAAAGAGGACCAGAGTGCTAAACAAGTGCAGACAGCAGCAGCACCAGCCAGAAACTGGTGATGCGAGCAACATTGGCCAGCTGGAACCAGAAAGAGAGCAGAGTTTGGAGCGACCTTTGCGGACCAGCTGTCCACCACTGTTGCCCCATCAGCATCAGCATCACCACCATCACTGCAACTCATTTGGGCAAAGTGAACATCGCCTTGTCGGCTAATGGCTGTCTGTGCTTTCATCTCCCTCTTTCTCCTTCTCTTCAGTGCCCAAAGTCCTACTACCTATCTGGCTGCTACTTTACTTGCAAAGTCATTCTAAACACGCACACAGTAACAGTCGTGATTTGTTTTGACGGTGGTGTCTGCGCCAGAACGAGTCTGAAGAGCAGAAAGCAGGAGCAGGAATGGCTGCTGCTGTCCGAATGCAGCAATCGGCGGCAATCGTCGCTGCAATCGACGCTGCACTGCCTGCCATTATCGGTCCAATCCACTTGTTCGCCTCTAATTGGGATCCACTCTTCTTCTCTTCTCTCTCGCAATGAGTCTCATCGACTCGGCGGCCTCGGCAGTGGTGGTAGCAATCGTAATGCTATTACCGTTTGTATTAACGGCCAAAAGTAGACAGGCAGGCAGGCAAGGGTGCTTCCTAGGCAGTGCTGTCGGCGGCAATGATCAAAATGAAGGTGCACGTCAAGCGTAGCCAGTAGCACGTAGAACCACTGCTGCAAAGGCACACTGGACCACACTGCAATAGCTAGCTTAGCACTGGCTCACCGATAATAAGATAACGGTGCAGCAGGAGAAGTGAGCCCGGTGAGTGCGGGACCATCTTATCAGCAAATGCAATCTGCTTCCAAGCTTTCGCTTTCTTTTCAGTAGCTGCCGCTGTTGCCATTATTCAATCGCCAGGCTTTTTTCTCTTCTTTGCTATTGCATCGTTCAGACAGCTCAGTTTGGGCAACATTTTACCGCGAAAAGAAGGAAAAAGAGAATACGCCGACTGAATGCCGTATTTATTGCTTTTGCTTCCACTTTCAGCAATGGCACTGTTTTTTGTTTTTGTTTTGAGGGCGCCCTTTGCCAGTTTCACTCTCCGGAGTGCTTGTTTTGGTGTTCTAGTAGGCTCGAGTAGTGCAACGGTAGACGTCAAAGAGAGAGAGGAGCCTGGAACAGAATGTTTTATTTCAGTTAAGGGAGAGAAAGTGAAAGTGAGTAAAAAGGTTGTGGTGTCATAAAGAGCAACCACATTTACCTGACAGATACAGATGTGTCTACTTGGACTGAGAGTGGGTGAGATTGTGTGCCACTGCAGACAGGCAGGCAGGCAGGCAGGTAGGCACTGAACAAGGGCCAAACAGGCGAAAGGCAAACAAACACTTTGTCGCTAATTAGGCGAAATCAATGGCGCGCCTGTGTGAGAAGAGGAGAAGAGGGGCACTTTTCACTGTGTTCAATAGAGAGGAAGGGAGAGTTTGTTTGACTGCCAATTTGTATGCAGCAGGCAACCTCGCGCCCGACAGCAGTAGTCTATTCACCGATGAATGGAACAGTGCAATAGCTACAAACGGGTGCCTTCCTTTCAGCTGAGAATTGCCCGTTTGTCTCTCTTCCTCTTTCTGTCAGTGTCAGTGGCTATCAATCGGCCTAATGTCGCTATTACTGGCAATCAAAGAGAAACTCGGCTATCAAAACACACACACACTTCACTTGAGTTCACTTCATTGGCGGAGGCAAGTCAAAGGTCAACTGCAGGCAGCAGTTTGGAGAGGTATCGATTGTCACAAACAGAGAAAGGCGCTCTCTCTCTCTCTCTCTCTCTCTCTCTCTCTCTCTCTCTCTCTCTCTCTC
>JAALOO010002338.1_pt1 | contig 10650 bp, 11 predicted proteins | sample 7257641 | NCBI WGS metagenome assembly JAALOO01 (sample SAMN14085613, study PRJNA598686) | mite metagenome | biome: ENVO:01001000; feature: ENVO:01001002; material: ENVO:01001226; isolation source: single female mite from University of Michigan culture on fish food culture... ... | reverse complement strand
TCAGTGCCGCTGTTGCATTTGAAAATCTAGAAAGTCAAAATCTTAATTTACTGCTAAACAAAATCAGTGACTCTACTTTACATCCAATTTAGTTGCATGCCGGCGAAAAAAGATTTTGCCTAAAAGTAAAAATTTTTAAATATTAAAAATGCACACAAAACATCAGCACCAAAAAAATTACTTACAACTCTCACAGGAGTAGCCGTTAAAGTTGTAGCCAACGGCTTTGTCACCGCACACCGAGCAGACACCTGTTCTGCCGGACATTATTTCAGTTGATAAGCTTTACAGCAACAACAAAAGCAAATGAACACGTTGTACAAAAAGTTAAAAATGTAGTTGGTTTATCAAAAACTTTCTTTTAGTCACAGCACATTTGCTCATCACATTTGCAACATTTCCAAATCAAAACAAACACTCACTCACTCACTCACATTTGCACACAATCATTTTTGATTGCTTGGGAAAGAGAAAGAGAAAGAGAAAGAGGGCTGCCATTGGCAACAAGACGACACATGCAAAGACAATCCTGCAATACAGCTCTCTAACAGCACAGTTAACACACGTTAAAGTGTTCAGTTTTTGCACTACCAGTGCAAAAGTGTGGTGAGAGAAGGAAGGAAGAGAGACAAGAGTACAATTGCTAACAGAAACAAATGCAGCGGTAGTAAAAACAACAAAAGTTTAGTCATTTTTTCTGTCATAAGATGGCTGTTGCAAAGTGGTTGTGTTAAAAAAGTTTTAAAAATATCAAAATAATTACCAAACTTGACCACTAACAAAAATTTAGAAAATTAAAAATACTTTATTTAACAAAAAAAATGTACACACTACTCTCTAATAGCCGCCTCTTCCACCACCACCACCACCACCACCACCGCCATAAGCTCCACCACCAAGTGAAAGTCCCTTGGCAGCAAGCGGAAGTCCACCGTAGCCTCCTGCAAGCCCGGCAGGAAGTGGGGCAAAATGCGCCGGAAGTGCAGGTGGACCAGGCAGATAGGCCGGACCAGGAGCGGAAAGAATGGGGCCCGGGAGGAAGGGCGAGATGGGCACTGGAGCCGGAAGTGCCAGAGGAGCTGGACCAGCCAAAAGTGCTGGAGCTGGAGCAGCTAGAACTGGTCCAGGGCCGGCGGCTAAGATCGGTCCAGGCCCAGCAGCCAAAACCGGTCTTGGGGCTGATCTTGGCACGTTGGTTTGAATGTCTTCCTGTACGGGGAGCACATTTTGCCGGACAATTCGATAGGGAGCAATTAGAGTGTTGATTTCCTGGATGACTGTTTCAAACAAAACAAAAAGAAGGAAATTGATTAGATTACTTCAAAAGTTATACCTGTGAAAATAAAAACTTACTCGGCTTTTTGACGGTGTGCACGTGCACGCTGGGGCCATCCTCGGAGGCGGTGGCGCGGAAGGTGCCCCGCGAGGGAACGTGCTGCACGTCCAGAGAGACTCCCGAGGATCGAGCTCTGACGACCAAGTGGACAGGCTTGCTGATGGCGTCGGTGACAATTCGCGTCGGCTCCTGGTCACCTCCATCAGAGGGCACGGGGACAAACTGAACTCGGCTGGGGCCGTTGCGGACGACGGCCAGACTGCCACCGCCGCCTCCTCCCAAGGATCCGCTGAATCCTCCGCCACCTCCACCTCCTCCCAAACTTCCGAGATCATCGTCACCTCCAAATCCTCCTCCTCCTCCTCCCATGATCAGGCCACCACCACCACTCAGTCCACCTCCCAAGGAGTCATAGATTGATCCTCCACCACCACCACCACCACTTAAACTTAATCCACCGCCCATTCCTCCAGAGCTGTAGTAAGAGGCATGTACTGCTGAAGAACCGGCGAGAAGTACCGTCGCCAAGGTTATCTAAACAAAAAATGGTTTAAAATCATTGAAATGTACAAAACTTTAAAATCATCCCCAAACTCACCGTGAACATGATGACAAAATTGAAAAGGTGACTAAATTGTCGACTGAGATGACAGACACGCAAATTACAAGTAAAACTTCTTCTCCCTTTTAATGCTCTTTATATAAGCTCATCCTTTTTTCTGCAAAAGCACTTTCTCTTTCATTTCCAAAGACTTTGTGAAAGAAGTGATCAGATCCATCCCGGCAGTGAAAAAATAGTTTGTTCAGCACTTAATTTTTAGTCAGTGTGGTTTTACTATCTTATTATCTGATCAACTCAACTAAAAAACCAGCTCTCTCCTACTCACTTTTGACTCGATTTAGCTAACTTTTGCAAATCAAGTGTCTAATCATTGGCTTACGATCTGCAGCCGTTTTCAGGCTGCAACAGTTTTCTCAGTTTTTCTTCTTCTTGTTTGCTACGGCATTTTCTGCTGAAAAGTGAAAAACTGGATCAGCGTTGCTGCGATGTGATTGACTGAACTGATGCGGCGGCGGCAGACGCACTATGATAATTACCGCAAAAAAGACGATCGTCTTTTTTATTGACAGCACAGTTTATGAGGTACGTGACAAACATCTCTCAATTTAGAGTCCTGCTTCCACCTTACTACCCGGAACTGATTTTCTGTATAGATTTCTTCTTATTTTTGTTTGTAATTTTATAGTCACTTGATAATCTAAATAATACCCAGTAAACATAAAATTGCCATTTCAGTAACTTTGTTTTAAATTAAGATTTTTACTTTTTTTTGTAAACCAATCAATTATCAAAGCTGGGGCCTATTCATAAGACATAAACTAATAAAACATTCTACCTTCTTCCCATTTAGTTATCCAGGTTGCTGTAGTTGGGCGTGAGGTAGAGATCAGAGCTGAAGTAGCGCACCTTTGCCTCTGTTCCTTTAGGCTTCATCGTCACCGAGCACCGCCACTGACCGTAGGGAGAGCCCATCATGCCGTCATTTTCACCGGGAATCACCACGACACTCGTTGGCGACTGAAGACCGGTGCTCATTTTTCCATCAGCTGGCCACACGTTCACGCCCTCAATCAGTTTTACCGTGTGGAAGGTCATGTTGCTGAGGCCGCTTTCTGATGAAGGTAAGGAAAAACAAAAGGAAAAACAGGTTTTTATATAACATGCTTTTTAGACAAAAGGTCCTTTCATAAACAGCGGTACTTACGTCGGTACTCAGCCAGCGGCGGAAAGCGGTCCTCCGGACTGGCGGACATCAGGTCCTTGTGGAAGCCAACCGTCAGTTCCCAGTCGGAGTCCTGGTTCTCACCATTTCGACTTGGTTTTGACAGCTCGAATTCGCAGTTCAGTCGGTAGGGCTGTCCCAGGTGCTGGTGCTGGACGTCGCTGGTCAGGTTTAGGAAACTGGTGCTCGGGTAATTAGGCTGAGCGGTGGCAAAACTGCAAAAAGCAGCAGCAAAGAGAACAAAGTAAAGTGAAAAGTTCATTTTAAAAAGTTCTTTTTAGGTTTTCTCTTTTTAGAGCCGCTGAAGAAGAAGAAGGAGACAACGATGATTTTTTAGCAGAATTAGTTTGATTTATATACAACTTTCAGGGATTCACCTTTTCTTTTGCTAGTTTTTCTTATCACCGGCTGTTACTAACCACCTGTTATTTTTGGTTGTAGAAGAACAATGTGTGAGTGTGCGAATCCGGTCAAACTCGGCAGCAGGTGGTGTACTGACATTTATATTGATTTAGAATTGAATTTTATATTTTTCTTTATCTGATGCTAAGTACGTATGACTTTGGAACATTAAATATTGAGTTGAAAAAATACTGTTTAGAAAAATAAAATAAAAATTACGCAAAAATACGCTTTCTGTCTCATCAAAAGTATTGCTAAAATAGATTTTTAAAACTGGCTAAGCAAGATTAAATGTGTGTAAAAATTGGCCAAAATTTTTATTTTTGTTACACCTTTTAGCAGCAAAAAACTACAAAACGAAACAAAACAATTAAAAACCAGTCATCAAACAGGCTTCATAAAAAGAGCAAACCATCTTCTTTTTCTTCAGTTCTGACCGGGCTGAACTGTGACCGTCTTGCTGGTGAAACGCACAGACGCCGCGGTTCCCTTCAGTTTCATCGTCAGCGAGCACCAGTAATTGGAGTAGGTCCACATCGAGTCCGAGCTGGGCAGAACGTACACACTTTTGGGCGACTGCAAGCCGCTGGAGACGCCGTCAACTGGCCACAGGTTCATCCCTTCAATGTGCTGCACAGTGTGGAAGGACATGTTGGTGTTGCCCCATTCTGGAGAGCACAAAAAAAATTAAAACATGGGCATAAAATGCTTTTTTAAAATCGCCTCTTCAACAACGAAAGTACTCACGTTGGAACTCGCCCAGGCGGGTCTCCGGGCCGCTGCCCGTGTGGCCGTTGTGGAAGGCCACCGTCAGCTCCCAGTCCTGGTCCTTGTTCTGGCCCTCACGTGTCGGCTTGAAGGCCTCGTACTCGCAGGTGAGCTGAAAGATTTCGCCTCGGCGTTTGCTCCTTACATTGGTAGTCAAATTCAGCTTCTTGACGCCGGGCACGTCAGCTTGGTCGGCGGCGACGACCAAGTAGCTGCAAAAAGCGGCTGCAAAGATGGCAAAGAACAGTGGAAAGTTCATGTTTTGAGAAGGTGAGGTATTTTTGTTGATTGTTGGTTTTTGTATTCTTTTCCAGTTAAAGTTTACTAACCAGTGAGAAGTGGATGACTTTTTAGGCTGAGACAACTAGAGTTTATATACGTTCAAAAGATTTGTTGTTGCAAAACCATTGTTTTGCTTGTTTAATTAATTTGACTGTTTTTGCTGTGATGCTGTGTTGTCAAGTACTTTTTGCTGTTGGTAGAGTCAAGGTAAAGTAGAAGAAGGCACTTAATGGAAATCTTTTACTCCAGTTCAATAGGAGGCTTGTGTTATTAATTGGGTCATTGAATTTGAAGTAGCCCAAACAAATGTAATTATAACCGACTTTGGTTTTTGGTAAATAAATTGATTACTTGATTATTGATTAAAAATGGACCCTGTTCTAACTGATAATTGACTATAATTTTTACAGTACTGTTCTCAATTCTAACACTGAATAACAATCAATAGTTTTAACAGTTGTTATGGAAAAAATACTGATTAACAAAACAAAAACACAACTACATTAGAGTGCCTTTTTACCTTATGAAAAAGATTTCAAAACCCGATTGCTAGAGTAAAGCTAGCAATCTAGCAAAACGGAAAAATTGGCCTAAACATTTTACTTTTATTTAACTCTTAACTAAAAAACACTAATCAGGAAAACAAAAACATTCCAGCACATTAATTTCCTTCCTTTAAAAAAAGAAAAAAAAGTTAACTCTAAATATTTTCCACTCTTTTTTCCTTTTCAGTTTTGACCGGGCTGACCGCTGACCTCCTTGCTGTAGAAGCGCACCTCCGCGTCGCTGCCCTTCAGCTTCATCGTTACTGAGCACTTGTACTGCGTGTAGGTCCACATCGAGTCGTGACCGGGCAGAATTTGTTACACTAGCTATCTGATGTACATCTACCAGTTGATGAAAAAACGCTAAAAAATTAGTAAAGATAGTTAAAAGAATAACACAACAAAAATTTTAAAAATTTTGAAAACAACAATGAGATGCTATGAATATTGCATTTTTTTATAAACGGCAAACTTTTGTTGTGATTTTTCATTAAATTAATAAAAGTAAAGGCCTGAATTTTATTTAATAAAGTTGTTATTTGTCAAACTAAAAAAATTAACAAAACACAATTTGTTCAGCTCATCATCAACTAAATTATCATCATCATCATCATCACTACAACAAAACTAAACCATTTTCTTTTTAGTTTTTTAGCAATTTTACTGCGACGATTTAAAAGAGGGCGTGTAGGTCTTGCTGTCAAAACGGACCTTTACATCAGTGCCTTTCAGATTCATCGTCACCGAGCACATCCAGGTGCCGCCGGTGTGCATGGAATCGGGGCCGGTCATGGCGTACACTCGTTTGGGCGACTCTAGACCGGTGGTCACGCCGTCGGCCGGCCATACATTGAGGCCTTCGATCAGCTTCACCGTGTGAAAAGTCATGTTGTTGCCGCTTTCTGGAGGAGAAAAAACCAAAAAAAAGTAAGTTAGAAGAATCTCATCAACTTCAATCAGTCAACCTGTGAAGAAACCCTCCAGAAGAGTACTTACGTCTGAACTCGGCAAGGGTTGGGTACATTTCAGGGCCCATCATCACTCTGTGAAAGGCGACAGTCAGCTCCCAGTCAGAGTCGGAGGAGTGGCCGGATGGTTTGTGGACGGTGTACTCGCAGTTGACCTGATAAGTCTGTCCTCGGCTCACCTGTTGGGCATTGCTGGACATGTTGACGGTAGCTCGAGGTACGTCCGTTTGAGCAGCGGCAAAACCGAGAAAAGCAACGGCAAAAAGAAAGGTGTACATTTTTGACATTTTTTCTTTTTTGTTTTTGAAACTTTGATTTATTTGTAGTAATGATGTTTTTTATTTTAAAATTGAAGGGATTTTATACCTTCAAAAACAGATATTTTTTATTTTTTGTCAGCAAGATATGTGTCAATATCCGGTGGTAAGCCACCTGTAAACTAAAGTTTTGTAGTATTAACTAAACAACAGCAACTGAGTTTGCAAGTGCAACAAGTGGTTTTAGTTTGTGCATAAGAAACAGTTGTTTATCAACTTCTAGATGATCAGTTTAACGTGTTTGCTTTTACCATTTCAAGGACAGCCCATTCACAACAACCTTTAGCGGTTTTACTTTGCTTTAGTTTTGAGCGACAGCAAAAAGAAAAAACTTTCCACCATTTTGTTTTATTTTTTTCTGGTGCGCAGCAGCTGCAAAGAAATAGACAGATAACACCAGCATTTATTTTTGATTGACACAAATCAAGCCTCATTTTTTGACTTGCTTCATTTTTGTTTAAACAAAAAAAGTCAAACACTGCATTAATAAATTTTCAACTGAAAGGCATCTTGATAGTTGAACTTCACCTTCACCGGACAGCGGTCATCATTTTCATAGAGGTACTCTTCCTTTTCCCCATTTCCGTACCAATTTACCAGCTGCCGGTACAGTCCACCCCTTCTACTAGCCGTCAGCCACAGTTTAAGGCCCATGTACTTGGTGAAAAGCCAATTCAAGAGCACACTCCTCGTGAAGAGCCTAAAGTAGAGCCACAACGTTCCAAAGGCAAACTTGGCCACAAAACCTTTTAAAGGGTAGCACTTCCGGTCCAGATCCATGAAGGGCGCGCCGTATCGAAGGAGCGCCTCATAATTGAGGGCAAAACTCATCTGACGCATCGCTAGGGTAATTCCCTTGGTCATGGCAATTCCCGTCGGCTCCTGGGCGGCCACAATCAGCGGATGGTAGTGTCGCCAGTACTTTTGGTGACACATCTCCCGGATCAGCTCGTCACTTCCTGAACACATGTTGAACCGTTCCTCTACGCCTAGGCAGTGGCCAATGACGCGCCAGAAGTGGAAAATGGCGTGAAAATCCTCATCCGTAAAGCAGTGAAATCCAAGCTAAAAACAAAAAAACGATTTTAAAACTTTTCTTTTTAAACTCCTTTTCTTCCATTTTACCTCCTTTGGAAAGACCGCCATGTAGCCCATGAAGGTGAACTGGGCGCCCATCATCGACCACTGGCTCATCCACAGCTCATCCTTCCCTTCGACCTTTCCTTCATTCAGCTTGGCGGCCACCTGGCGGTGAAAGCTTCGAACCACTTTCAGTGACCGGTACGCCTTGCTGCTCGGGTCAAAGGGGTCGCCCTCGAACCAGGACTTGATTTGGACGACAGTGGAAAGATAGCGATTGAAGAGGGCAGGGACGGTGGCGGAGTTTCCGGTGCAGAGCAGAGGAGCAAGCCCTTCATAGATGTTGTAGACGGTGAGGAGGCCGTAGAACTGGCTGTAGAGGATTCTAAGAAAAGAGGAATTTAAAGGTTAGGCTAAAAAGTTTTAAAACTTCCAAATCTATTTCATACACTGAACCAAAGGTGGAGTAGAGCTGCTGAGCTCGGCTAAAAGCTTTTGGCTCAAACCAGGGCGGCCGATGGAGCGGACTGCAGTCGGCGGCGACGCCCGGCGTCAGCTTGCCCACCTCGTCGATGAACTTCAGGCGAGCTTCTGCCTTTCCGACGATGTCCTCAAAAGGGGGAGTAAAGGTGGTGCTGACCGCAGACTGGCCGTTGATGCTTTTCGATTTTATTTCTATTTTTTCAGTTTTGTCGTGGTTTTGGTCTGCTGCTGCCGCTGGCAGCGATGCCGCCGACATTCTCCTCTTCCTTTTTGTGGAAATTATCTTTGTTTTTCAGCGTTGGCTTTTTTGTTTGACAAAAAAGTTGCGGTGAGTTTGTTTTGTTTTGATGAACAGCTGATTTTTTGCTGGAAGAGCACGAATGTGCAGCAGCAGCAGCAGTTGTAGTGTTGTACAACAGTTGTGCTTTGCAACACCGGCAAAAATAGAAATATCACCGAAAGCACACAAAAACTATTCGTCACAGATTACCCGACTCGTAAAAGCAGTGGCGCTTTACGTCTTCTATGAAACTACCTAGTTTTGTGTGATTGTTCGTAGAAAACGACTTTTTCAAAGTGTGCGCTAAAAAAATTTTCAAGCAGTGATTCTGCTCGGGCGATGATTAGCAGTCTTTTTTGCCTTTGTGGTCTTTTGGGTTAGCTTTAGAAGGGTAGCAGAGTAACTCAGAACTGTCTCTGGTCACCGATCTTCAAACCTGTCTGACTACAAAAGCAGACTTTGACAATAAAAACAAACACACAAACGAGAATATTTCTGTCAGTATTTTGCACCCTGTAAAAAAAACTTCTCGGAAAACTTTGCAAATGCAGTTCTTCTCTAAACACGCTGCGTTTACGAGTCGGGTAATCTGAGACGTATACAAAAACTGATGACAATCTAATTTAGGAAGCAGTTGAAGCGGATGATAAAGCAGAAAATGGTTAACATAAAAAATGTCAAAAGTTTTGTTATTATCGATCTACGTCGTTTTCACCGACAATGTTTCTAATTCACAGAACGAAACCTAAATAAAGTTCTAAATCGACAGCGAACACCAAAGAACACTGAATGGTAAATAAACAGGCAGCAAATCAAACTTTGCACAAACTTTGGTTTGTCTCAAAACATTATCTTTCTGGCAACCAGAAGAGAGCCACTTCCTTATCGTCAGTCAGCGGATAAGCCCACTACCAAAGAAGAGAAAGTGAGCTCTTTTGTCGTAGTTTGGCGCCTGGTAGCAGCGATTGAACTCTGGCTCTCCTCTACTTCGATAAACTCCTGAGCAATTGTGAATCAGTGCGGAAAATCATTACTACTACAGAGTACATTGGCCTCACATTGCCAGCTCCTTTTTCTTCTTTGACAACAGTGCACTGTGTCGTTTATTTTTTTACTGAAGTAGACTTTTTCTGACTGACTGAGTGTCAACTGAATGTAGTTAGCTAGTGTTAAGTTAACTACTACTGCTGGTGGGAAAAAGTACTCTTGTCAACCAGAGACTAATTTCTCTGCCTCTACAGCGACGACAACTGCTCAATTTCTTTTCTTTTGACAACTCTGTTTAGCACACTGATTACCACCACCACCACCACCGCTGCTCTAACAAGATTGTCACTTTAGTACAATTTGTGCACCAGCAGGTGCTGGTTAACAAAAACAACAGCAAAATAATGACCGTTACTAAAAAATAATATTTTTTTCCAGTTTTTCCGGTAAAAACGTTCAGCCTAGGAATAATTCAGTTTTATTTTCAGAAAATGATTTCAAATCACAATAACAAAAAGTTCGACTTTACGGCTTATTAATCACACCAGCAAACAAAGTCACTCCGGTGGCTTTTTCGCGGATAAAGAAGGCAAAAGGTCGATCGGCGATAAACTCCGGTTTTGGGTCGGCAGGATGCGGAATGCTGTTCGATCGTATCGTTCCTCCGGTGACTGCCGCCGCCTCACTGCCCTCCTCATTCACCTCAATGTACGTCTTGTGGATTACCTCGGAGAGGAAGAGGTGCTTCTGCGGCTTTCCGTCCATCTTCCGGAGATCTGCCACGCCGGGAACGAAAATATCGTGCATTCCCAGTGCCTGCAGCGTCTTGGCCAGCTGATATTTGGCCTCAAACTTGAAGCGAGGCAGGTGGACCTCCACAGAGGACGTTTTGCGCAGTCCACTGAGCTTGGCCTCAAAAAAGTCAGCAGAAAAGGAGTTCGAAATGGCGGAAAATTTTGTCTGTTCAGCTGGAAGGTAGACGTACATTGCCATTGTGTCGTTCTGATAAGGAAGCTCCACCAGCTTGCTGTCGTCTGAAAAGTGGCCGTAATTGAGCGTTCCCTTTAGTTTCATCATCTGAACTTCCGAAGTTTGAGAAGAAGCAGAATGGAAGGTCGTCTTTGTGGTTTTCTTCGCCTCAAACTGGTACTTCCAGGTGCCCTTGAAGTAGATGGCATTTAGAAGGACCATGATCGTAGAGGGATCGAGGTCCTCGTCAAAGAGTTTCGGGATCTTTCCTCGCGTCTGCTCATTGACCCAGTCGTTGATGTCCTTGGTGGCTTTGTGGGCGCTTCCGGCAAAGTCCTCGACAAAAACGCGGGACTCAAAGTTGCCGGTGATGTCGTTGAGGAAGCTCTCGAGGAGGGCGTAGTTCTTCTGCACGGCCATCGAGTTGGCCACGCTGAGGACATTCTCCT
>JAALOO010000181.1_pt1 | contig 10650 bp, 4 predicted proteins | sample 7257641 | NCBI WGS metagenome assembly JAALOO01 (sample SAMN14085613, study PRJNA598686) | mite metagenome | biome: ENVO:01001000; feature: ENVO:01001002; material: ENVO:01001226; isolation source: single female mite from University of Michigan culture on fish food culture... ... | reverse complement strand
ACCTTTCTCTGCACCTTTCTCTCTCTCTCCCTCCGGTCGCCCAGACACACTGATGTGCTGTGTTATTATTATTATTGGGTGAACCAAGTGTCACACAACAGCCAGCACACACTCAGGCTCACACACTCTCACCGACAAGATCTCTAGTGAGCTAAGCAACCTGTGCAACAAGTGCACATCCGAGTGTAGTGTGGGCTCCTTGCCGTTGATCTCCTGTTGCTGTTGCTGCACCATCGCGGCACAATATAAAAGGAGTCAATTGCAAGCGTTGCAACCTCTGTCTTGAGCATACGATGATGGTAGTGCTGCTGATGCTGATTGTACAACAGCGACTGCCTGATTAGAAAGGAAAAGAGAGAAAGAATCAACCAGTGGCGAGACCATTGTCGTCGACACTATTCTTTCACTCAAACTTTCGCCGCTTCATCGGTGCGCATCCCGATTTAGCATCATCAGCCCTCAGCAGAAGTCTTTGTCGTCACAGTGCTACCAATATAGAAACTGTGCTCTATTCCTTTCACTTTCTATTTTAATGTACCGCCGCCGAATTGTGTCTTGTTCCCCTCTTCTGTGCAGAATCCTCCTTTCTTCAGTGTCATCAATCAGTCTGTCATTTTAGGCAGCCAGTGCGACGACGTCGACCACGACCACCAAGATCCGCCAATCGTCTGGCGTTTATCCCAACTTCTGCCCTGTTCTTCACTTCCCCTTTTACACAATCTTCTCATTGCTGTCTTCTTTTGTTTTTCACCCCCGATTCTTCCTCTCTAAACCTTGTGTTATTGTGTTTGCAACAGTAGCAACTACAGCTCGATTTGTACTTTGAGCAAAAAAGAAGAGGAGCGAAACTGATTAAGCGTCTTCTCATCTCATCTCGACATGATGCTCTTGGCAAGCTGAGAAAAGGGGAAAACATTTGACATCGAACAGACTAACAAGACAAATCGTCCGCCTAGAAGTGAGCACTCACTTCAGAAGAAAGAACACCGACAGACGACATTCAACCTCACTAAAGATGGCAAATCACCCTATGTTGTACGCAAAAAACGGTAAGTGAACAGTGTTGCAGGATGGAACAATTGACTAACACAAATTAGAGAAGACTCTGAATGGTAAACTAAGGTGGACAGTAACAGCGACAGCGACAGCAACAGCAAAAGAAGTCAGTGCCCCGGTGCTGCAAACGAGACAGTTAGGCAATGATAAATCGGAGATTCGTCCTCCTAGGTCGTAGGTGGAAAAAAGAATATTTAAATTTAGTTCACAAGAGACTGTATAACTTTAGAAATCTTTATTAAGAATGACGCATTTGGACGAGCCTCTTTTTCATCATTTGAACTGAATGTTGGTGTTTGTAGTATGAGGTTCAACACACCAGTGATCAGTGAGCACTGTCGTCAGCAAAACCCAGCTATGGTAGCTGTCAATAAACACACTACTAAACATCGTTAAACATTGGACCCTCATTAGCAGCAGCAGCAATATATTCTGTTTGAAATATTATAAATTGCACCTCGCAATTTCTGGTTATGATTGATTGGTAGAGTTCCAGTGAAGCTGGGCAGGCCGTGTCAGGCAGCAACAGCATTAGCTCAACAAGTTCACCTTCCAGAGGATGGAAAATGTGTATTTGCAATTCTGATTCTTTCTCAATGTTTGTCAGATGGTAGTCTTTGCTAGATCTCATTTGCCGGGTAGACTTCAGCATCGGCAGCAGCAACAGTTTTTGTCAGTAGTGCAAACTAACACAGACAGACAAACTCAGACAGGGCAGCACCATTTTCAGCTGGCGCCTTATTTTTAACCTCTCTCACTCGCTTTTCAGCTACTGTACAGTGCTGTACTTTACTTTGGTTTGAATAAACAGCACAAGCTTACGCACAGCTTGGAAGCTCCAAATTAGATTGATCATTCGGTGTCTGTGGTAGTAGTGCCTGCACTGCTGCATTCAGAATTGGCCGCCGCCGCCATCTTCGTAGCAGCAGTGGCAGCTGCAACTGCGAGTGCTCTCCTCTTCAACGACAGCAAAAGAAGACGGGCAGGCACTGACTGTTGGCAGGCAGCAGTGCACTGCTTTTGTCCAAATTCAGACTTCATTTGGCGATAAATTCGGTAATTGAGCTCGGTACAGCCGTGGAGGAGAGAGAAAGAGAGATGTGCACAGCCAACCGGAATCATCACTCAGGCTGACTGCTTCGCTGCCTGGCTGGCTGGCTCACTTCCACTCACTGCACCAGTGGCGCCCGTCGGTTCTGTTCAGTCTCTGTTTATAGCCACAGGCTTCGACTGTTGAAGCAGCAGCTGGTTGGCGAGACCCGAGTTAGAGAGAGCAAAGAGGCACACAGGCTAAACTGAAGCCTAATCTACCGGGCTGGTTGGCTAACTGACTGTACATTAGGAACCAGTGCCAAGCAAAAGAGTTCCCTTCTTCTCCGCTCTTTGCGAGTTGGCACAATTTCCATTCACAACATTTAAGAGGAGAGAGTAAAGAAGCGACTTGAGGCAGCTATGAAGAAGACAGAGAACACTGATTCAATTGCACTTGGGTGCTCGACTTGTGCGTCTGATCAGGAGCCACTGCGAGCTAAATCCTGGTAGTGCCTGTTGATGGAAGGAAGGCAATGGCAGAGTGAAGCAGTCATCAGTCAGTGTACGACTGACTCTCGCACACATCAGGCCTGTTGTACGATTGCAAAAGAGAAAAAAAGGAAAGGGGGAAAGGCAAAGAGGGAGGGAAGAAAGTAACGCTTTGTACGACTTTGTACGATTCGACAACGACGCTGCCGTTGCTGCTGCCGATGACTACTACTAATACCGGACCGAACAGTCAGAAGTGGGCTAGCCTCAGGGTTGCACCACTGTGCCACCGTCATCAGTGTTTGCAGTGACCAGAAGCAGTTGATGATGTGGTGGTGGTGTATGTGTAGGTGGGAGGAGGAACAGTAGTCATAAAGAACAGTGTAATGAGCAGCAGGAGCAGCAACTCACTCGGGGACGACCAGCCACTCGTCTGTCACCAGCAGCACTCTGAAGAGGAGCATTCGTCGGAGCCGCATCATCATCATCATCATCATCCTCACTGTTGTAGTCGTTGTCATTGCATCGAGACAGCAGCAGCAGCCCTCGTCCACCATCTACACTGAAAACGGAGCTTTAAATTCCTCCCAGTGAGTGTCAGTAACTAGTACTTTGGCTAGTGCTTGCGTCGGCGGCGGCGGTTGCGGCGATGAAGTAGAAGCCTGAAGTTGTGGCTGCACCGTGCCACCGCTCACCACAGTTTTCGTCGTAGCACTCTGCCTAATTGAATCACTACAGTAGGTGTGTGTGTGTGTGTGTGTGTGTGCTACCGATGTTTCGGGTGCCCGCTCACACTCTCTTTCTCCTGCCCTCTTCGTTCGATCGATGTCTTCCGTCACTGATGCAGATACAGAACAGTCAGAGTGACTGCTTTACTTTTGATGCCCACTACCACCACCAGCACTCTTTCACACTCTCTACTCTTCTTCTTCTTCTTCTTCACCATCATCGTTCCCTCACCATGAACATCAATCGCCACTACTGCCCACTTTAACTGTTGCCATCGACGGATGCTGGTGACTGTGGTGTGCTGGTGGTGTCAGTGTTGCTGTTGATGTTAATGTTGATCGTGGTGAGCAGTAACCAGCAGTAACCGCGACCTGCTCTGCATTAGCCTCTGTCGGTCTCTTTCAGTTTCCATCTCCGTCTTCTTTAGTTTTGCCGTATCCTTTTTCTTTCTGTGACTGTGTGACACTTTAGTGTTTGTGTGTACCTATCGCCACAATCTATCATTACAATAGAGGTGAGCAATTAAATTCGCATCAACCGATGCCACGGTGTGTGTGTGCCATCAGCACCTCAGATCGGTTGCCTGGGCCGCAGCACACGACAACAGTCTTATCGGGGAACAGCAGTGCCTAGCAGTCACTGGCCACCACCACCACAACCACCATCACCATCTTTACTGGTTACACCAATCTGCTGTCGTTGCTGTCGTCAGTTGTTTTTCGCAGTTGTTGTCGAGTTCGTACAAGTAGCACCTAAATCCTGCACCCAGTTCAATATAGTCAGTCAGTGTCAAAGTCAGTTGATCAGTGATCACTAGCTCATCCACCTGCTCACACCACAAGCACTATCTGATCACTTTTTTCCTCTTTTTTATTTACTCACAACAGGTGCACATCGCCTGCAGGCGTACGGCAGGCCACCAACCGCATACCCTCGGTACCAGCACCCGACACTGTCCCCATCCACATCACCTCCACAACGACCAACAGCAGGAGCACCTCCAAACCTTCGAACAGCGAACATGGAGACGGGCACTAGTGCGCTGATGTTCTGCACTGACGCCTCAATGGACAGCATTATAGGCACTTCACCAACTACCTCTTCGGCATGCAGCACACCAACGCAAGCCCAGTTCCTGCTGCAGTCTCAGCAGCTGAATCAAGGAGGTGTCGTCACCACTTCGGTTCCTGTTCAGTGCAGCACCTCCGGTAATGTGGCTGAGTCAGTGCCAGGACCGGCACCAACACGTCAGGTGGCGGTCATCTACTCGCACGACTACACCGCTCAAAACTCCTTTGACGAACTCTTTGCCCTGGAGAAGCGGCAGAAACCAATGCGATCACGAAACCTTCCGGGCAACTTTTTCGACCAGGCGTCCGCCTCCAGTTCGACGTCACACTCGCGCGATTCTATCGATTCGGCTGCCTTCAACTCTCCAAAGCGGAACTCAATGGTGCCACCCATGGGACAGACTGGAGCAAACAATGGCGCTGGCTTCAGCGCCCACCTCTCACTGAAGCGCACTCCGTCAAAGGCCAAGACAGGAATGGACTCTCTTGCGGCTTTTGACTCAAAGACCCGCTCTCTGCCCTGCTCCTTTTCGCCGAGCAAATTCGCCAACCCAAATTCGGCTTTTCATCTTCCCAACAACAGCAGTAATCTCAACAGTGCTTCAGGAGCACACAACCTGAGCAACGACAACAACAAGGTTCAACTGGAGTCATTCAGCACACTGCAGCGAGGCATTCAACAGAGCAACCAGATCCAGAATCGTCTCAAAACCACTGATGTTTGTGGACTGAAGCAACAACCTTTGTCAACGGCTTTCACTACTACAACTTCGACAGCTGCTTCCAACCAGCAACCGCAGCATCAGCAGCAGCATCTGTTTACCTCAGTCAACCCCAACATGCTCTACAGTCTTCAGCAGCAGCAAATTGGAGTGCAGCAGCAGCAGCAGCCAGCGTTTTACCAACAGCTCCACAACGCCGCCCTTATTAGTCAGCAAATCCAGCTTGGCGGAAATGTGCCAGTTTCTCAGCAGGTGCTTAACTCTCCCACTCAGTTGGTGCAGATGCAGGCGGTCTACGGTTGTTTGCCACAACAGCAAGTGAACCAAAATATGAGCAACCAAAGCAATCACCACAACCACCACCCAAAGGAGGAAACCTTCTTCCATCTGCAGCAGCTGGAGAATGAGCGAAACAACATGAAGAAGCGACAGTTGGAGTTGATGCAGGCTAAGCTGATCGGTCCCAACTCTGCCAATCGCGCCACTGTTGAGGCAATGCAACAGGCTAATAATGGTTTTAATCAGTTGCAACAGCAACATCAACAACAGCAGCAGTACAACTGCTTCACCCAACAGCAGTTGAATCAGCTTCAATCAGTCGGCAGCAGTAAGCCTCAGTCTCGCCAGGAGAGCGTTGACTCTGGTCTCGACCTGGTCGGCTACTCCTCCTCCAGCGAGTCTACCAACCGCGTCTCTCCTGAACTCTACCTGCAGATGAACAACAGTAACCTGGTGGCCAACTCTTCCCACCATCAGCTGCAACAACTACAGCAGCAGCAACAGCAACAGTTTACCTGCGGCCAGTTTGTCTCAGCTGGCGCAGGATTGAACCAGAAACTGCTGGCGAACCCTCAAGCAACACCAACAATCACGTCCACTGGAGGTAGTCTTTTTGGGGGCACTGTCGTCAGCAGCAACGGAGATATGGTCGCCCAAGAAGTGAGCGGAGCTGACAACGGAAGCGGCAACCGATTTGTTTACAGCACCAGCAGCAGCAACGGCAAGCCGATGAGCAGCACTGTTTCAGTGGACGGAAGTGCCTACCTGAACTGCTTCAACACCGCCGGCAACGCTGGTTCACTGCTCGACGAGTACAACGACTCGATGTCCATCGCCAGCAGTCCGACGAGCACTTTGGATGGTAACGTCAGCTGCCACAGCAGCAGCACAACACCAACAAATCTACCGACCAGCACCAGCACCAGCATCAGCTCTGGTCGACCGCCTATGGTGCCACAGGGAGCACTACCAGCTACTACAGCCACTGAGGAGTCAGCTACTATTCAGCAGTCGGCAAACATCTACGATGACAACTTCCTCAATAATCTGCTCAACGGCACCGAGCAAGACCTCTTTGACTTTAATGGCAACTTTAACCTACCGGGAAACGGAGTCATATCCACCGGAGGCATTGACGACTTTCAGGCAGGGTTCAGCTACAATCTCTAATTACGCTGAAACTATGAAATTCGCTCTATTTTCTTTTTGTTTTTTATGTCATCAGTCAACCACCATCATTCGTTAGTCACATCTACAATTTTCCTTTTTTCATTTTCATCTTCTGATCATCTCACACCAACCTTTCCTAGCACTTGAGTTTCTCACTCGATTTGCTCTCCACCGTATTGAGAGTCATTTAAGAGTGTGAACAAGCTTATGCAAAGTGCACATCACACCTTTCACCTTCTCAAGGTCACAGACAGCATCAGTACCAACTGTTAGCTAGTACGACACACTAACTAAAAAGCCTCAGCACAGCAGCAGCAGCAGTGTTGATCACTTGAGTGTTCACCACCAGTGATTAGCTACCAGTGAACATCAATTGCCTGGCAGTGGCATATTCTTTATTACCTGGTTGACGACAGCAGCACACTGAGCACACATCAGCACCAGCACCACCACCACCGCATCCATCGCCAATTTCGCCACTAATAATCGGTCCAAGCAGACTCAGTGTTTGCTGATGGATCGTGATCTCTCGCCTTTTTTTACCCTGCACTAACAATAGGTTTCACTTGCTTATATCTTTGTTTCCAGCTTTGATAGGCCACAATAAATCCTCTCTATCTTTTCTCTTTCTTTCTCACACTACCACTTACTACCACACACCTTTGCACAAACTGCGCTGACCATGGCTAGACACTGGTGCGGCAGCAGACAGACACCCTCAGCCACTTGAGACAGTCACATCCGCCACTCAGTACAGTCAGCCTTTTCACTTCTCCCCAAGTAAACTCTGCTTTATCAACTGGTCGCTGTTTTGTTTGGCAAGTCAGTCAGGCAAAAGTCACTGCTAGCTGCTAGCACTGCTCTGTTGCTGCAGTGCCCCAAAGCATCGTCGCTGTCATCAACATCATCAGCATCATCATCAATGCTGCTAATTATCACCGATAACGATCACAAGTGAGCAACAACTTTCAGTCAGGCTAAAGTCTCTGCAAAAGCTTTGCAGAGATCTGCCAGTTTCTCCAGCTGCCTTGATCTACATTTGCTGCTGTCACCTTTCTCGTACAATCAATCAAAAAAGCAAAACACGCTGAGATTACACTGTCATCACTACCGGCTTTTGCTTCTCATCATTGAAGTAAACGAGTGTGTTGCCTGTCGTCTTTCTGGTTGCAGACATCGTAAACTGTCGGCATCAGTGTCTAATGAAATACAGAAGGAAGTAGCAAAAAGGATGTAAACAACTTGCAGATTGCAGATTGCACCGGTCAAAGACTTAATTGTAAAGCAAGCAGAAACTATTTCAGAGGCACTACTCAAACACACTTAAACTTCATCTGAAGAAGTCGTCTCACTCATTTTGCACTCAGTCATTCCATTACTCACTATGTGATGCCGATCTAACGCTTAACCTGAGTTGTATGTCAAAAACAGTACACCCGTACAATCAAATACAATGTTTCAGTTGATCAGGTAATGATCGATTGCTCTTTTCTCAAAGTCCACCACCATCGCCACTTTTTCTTATTTATTGTCACACTTACAATGATATTTTGTCTCTTTATCATCACCACTCACTGATCATCATCATTATTCTCACTTTCACTACTTTTTGTTTTGTTGTTTCCAATACTATATTTGTTACCAATGTGTGTGTTAGTTGAGCCGTTGATAGCTTCTATATTCAATTGAAAATGGAAAAAATAAAAAATAAAAAAATGTATTTCTTTATCTCTAAAATCTATAGTCAAGTCAATCAAACAATCTGATGAAAGTGCGCATGCTTACAAACATTGAAAACTGTACAAAAGACAACATCAACGAGACAGCAGTTCGTCTTTGATACTTTGACTTGCCAAGAAGACGGTCATCACTTTCCCTGGCTCTTTTCACATTTCCCTTCCAAATCTTTCTTTCTTGATCAACCAAGGCTCACAGTCCTCTCATGACTGATTACAGTGAGTACCCCTTGATTACTTTTCGTTTAAAATCTAACTTTTTATCATTTCAGAAGACGTGGAGAAGGCGGTTTCAGCCGACCTTGAAGAAGGAAGCGGCTCTGAAAGCACCCAAAAAGGATTTCGCCGAAACCGAGGAGGCGGCGTTGACTGCAGCTTTGGTTTTGACCAGAACGCTCCAACAAATTGATGCTTAGCTTTTAAAGCAATGTCACACAGGAACTGGCCTACAAAACGCCCAATTGAGCTGCTGGCCAACTACTACAAACTGACAATTTCTAAAGACCGCTACTGTCCTTTACAACCTACTCCTACGACATTGATTTTGAGAGGGCCTTAATCTCGAATAATTCATCATTGAGTGTTACAACGGAAAAAAGAACCGTCTTCAGCGAGCGTGTCTTTTCACTTTTGACATCATTCTCTGCTTTATCATGAGAAAGCTCTACGTGACTTTCTAGCAAAAGCTTTTCAACTTTAACTTTATCACTAGCTCACCCCGGATAAAAGCTTAATTTATTAAATTCTTTAATCGTTTTACCGGTGCTCTTTTATTAAAAAATTGAAACATGTATATGAATTCATAACAAAAAGAAAAAATGTATAAATAATTTAAAACCCAAGCTCCTTCCTCCAGCTCCTCACTCGAGGTCAACAAACTGAATGTCAGAGATGAGGAGAATGCAGTTTTTGGGCAAAGGACGTGGTTGTGGAGAGAGGACAGTAACTACCTGACGTTCCGGGTTTACATTGGTGACGGCCACAAAACCGTGAATATTAGTAGTAGTGGCTTTGCTCACGTCATCGGTGGTGGCCTGAGAAATAGCCAACAGGTGATTGACTAGATCTGCAGTGGGAAGAACTGCCAACAGCTTTGTGGAGTTGTCCTGTGCAGTCATCCCAAGAGGCATACAAGAGGTGGGCAGATTGGGAGATCCTATTTTGTAGGCGGTGAACTGTGCAAAGGGAATATCAAACGAAAATGGGTACAATGGTTTGGAAGGGGTGCCATAAAAGTATCGCCTAATTCGTTGGTCGCGCATGTCAGCCCTGCATAAAGAAATAAAGCAATTAGCAAAACAAAACGGTGCATCACATCAATTCAACACTTACCGGTGTTCTTGAGATCGCATGACAACACCGCCACTTTTCGGAACAAGCAGCACCTTTATGTCAGGTTTACTTTTTGCGAGTTCACGAGATAGTTCGCTGAAAAGCCTCTCTTGGTCGATGACAAGAACGACGTCAACTTTAAAGTGATTCACTGCTTGCAGAATTGACTGGTAGCCATAGTTAAGTACCCAGCCACAGGTGTTGATAATCGTACCGGAGAACTTTGCACTTGAGTCGACTGCTTTCTTTCTCTCAATCGCTTCGGCAAGAGAGCCCATAATTAGATCATATAACGTTTGATTGCTACCGGGTCCTGAATGACCGAAGTGGTATACGATTGGTGCAGTCATTTGAAATGATCCCTCGACTTCGGCTGGCTTTTCAATTACAACAGCGCCTGAAATTAAACAATAAATGTAAAATCAAAGCATTACAGAAAAAGGTGATAACAAAAACTTACCAATGCTGCCCGGAATACTGATACTGCCTTGACCGAGATCGAGATCAACATAAACTGGACTTCTCCCGCTACGAACTGCATAGTTGAGCAGTATTCTGCAAAACGTGCTTTTTCCGACATCGGGTGGACCAGCAACCAGAACATTAGGTCCGTGTTCATTATCAGTTGCTGCCTTGACACGAGCTCCTTCAAGAGCATTGCTTATGTTGATGTAAAAGTTCATTGGTGTTTCTGCAGAAACGTAGTCCACTTCAGGCTTTCCTATCATTTTGATTTTGCAGCCATGATAAGTGAAGATGGCCACCTTGTCGCCCTTCTTAAAGGTGTACTTTTGCTCTAGGCGAAGTTCAGTGCCAAAAAGTTCGGCCTTGCCCTGCACCAGACGGATAATCACTGGATCATCGGCTACCTCGAAGCGCAGTTCAGTGCACTTCTCGAGATCAAACTTTTTAGCGTTGTTTATCTCGGCGTCACCTGCTGTTGAAGCGATTCCGTTGTCTGCAGTTGAGGTGGAGGACATGACCATAGTGGAACTTGATGACACAAAAAAGAAGATATAAAAACAGCGAAAAATG
>JAALOO010002337.1_pt1 | contig 10656 bp, 6 predicted proteins | sample 7257641 | NCBI WGS metagenome assembly JAALOO01 (sample SAMN14085613, study PRJNA598686) | mite metagenome | biome: ENVO:01001000; feature: ENVO:01001002; material: ENVO:01001226; isolation source: single female mite from University of Michigan culture on fish food culture... ... | reverse complement strand
TATTTTTGACGATTTAACAACCATCAAATATATTTGACGCGTATTTCTGTGTGTGAAGCAAATAAATATAAATCACTATCTGCAATCAATTTAAGCTGGCTGCTGACAAAAAACGAACATTTTTTTGGTCAAGAGTAAAGTAAAAAGAGGGTAAAAAGTGTACTTTTTTAAATAAAAGCTGAGAGAGCCTAATTCCTGTCGATACAGTTATCTACGAGAAAATTTGAACAACTTTTTGCTTCTTTTTACTAAACGACAAATGTACCGAAAGGAACCTTCAGTGGAGGACAACAAATGGACGGCTAATGATACTTTTCATCTGCCCAACAGCAACGACAACGGCCGAGTTCATTCAAACTATGAGTTCGCTTTGTTTGAGAAGCGTTTCAAACTTTTAATTGGTTATTTTACTCAATTAATGAACTGAAGAGATCGCCTTGTAGAGTGAGGGCAGCGGTTAAAGTGACTCGACTCTTGCTACGCTTCTACACAACTAGAGTGGACAGTTTGTAAAGGAGTAAATCACTAATGACAGCAATGACAATTACCGCAAATCAAATGGGCAGACACTGGTTAGCTGGTTGACTGTAAGTGTGCTGTAATTTGATTAGCAGATGCACGCTGCTAACTCAATTAACGCCGACAATTCTGCAGAGATGTCAAAGAGGAAATGGAAGAAGAAAGATGCACAATCGCTGAAAACAAAAAGATCAGCAGAGAAAACGTCGGAGTAGTAGTCGATGTTTGCTGATGAATGTCAAACAGTAGCAGCAATTGGCGGCAATGAAGCAGCAGGAGAGAATTGGCCGACACACGCACAAAATTGCCACACAGAAACGGGAAGACTACGACAATGAATCGATTCACTTAAACGGCTCTTTTTAAATAAACATTTTATCCAAACCAAAAATCAGTTCACTCTAGTTATCACTGTGTTTTCTTAGTGGCCTTTTTTGTGAAGCACCACCAGCAGAACAGAAAGAACAAACCCAGTACTACTTCTATCATCAGCAGGACAGTGATTAACAGCAAAGCCAGTACTTTTCAGTCAGTACTGCAAGTTTTAGGACACATTCATGTCTTCTCGTCAATTCACTTTGGAGTGAAGTGTCTCCCTCGACTTGAAGCGCAGTGGACTCAACACAAGCAATCAAGCTGTTGATTGCCTTTCGGTGTATCGGTGCAAACCAAACTTGTGATCGCGCAGTGCAGGTTTAGTATGTTGGGGTGCCCCTTTTTCCCTACCGTATCTTCTCATGGTTGATGAAGGAGAGGGGAAGGGAAGGGAAGGGCAATGTGCGCTGCCATATCAGCACTGGGTAGAAGCCCAGTGAAGGGAAAGAGAATGAAAGAGTGAGAGAGAAAGTGTGAGCTCTTTCATTTGTACGCCATGGCCACCCTCCTCAGCAACAAAGATGATAATGAGCGACAGACTGAACTTGGCGAGGATGTTTTGCTGGCTTGTTGCTGATCGATCAGCACAACAACAGCAACACTGTTGAAGGCCACAAAATAACAAGCCATCACTCTCAGGGAACATTGCTGATTATTAATTGTTGTGCTCTAACGACAAAACATTGTTCCAGTGAATTTTTATCATTTTCGCTTGGTCAATGCCTCACTGAATTCATAGTAAAAGTTGTTGCCTTTTTTAAAATCCATTACTTTTAATTTTGATTAGTATCTTATCAGTGTTAAGTTTTGCAAACATTTTTCATCATAGTTTGCAGGTCATTGTGCAGTAGAAAACAATTTTCAAACAAACTACTAGTCAATTTCACTTTCATGTTAAAGTTAATTTTTTTAGCACTACAAAAGTTTTCTAGATAGAGCAAACTTTTAAAAATGTGCTCATTAATTTTCTCGCAGCATTATAAAGTTATAAAAATTAACAGCAAGCAAACAAAAATATATCTGTCAACTTGAGCAATAAAGCATTAAAAGTTTTATATCTAAAACAGGCAACCGGGAAACGGATATACAGGAAAAAATGCAAAATTGTAGCATGATAAATGGCGTAACAGTGCCGTTAAACGCTGAGTTTGTGCTAGCAATAGCAAGTCAACCAACAAATACCTGCCCACTTGTGTTAGTAAGCAGAAATGTCATTGAAATCTTGACTTGCACTAAGCACAACCTCGCTAAACAAGTGTCTAAACTGTGAAGGGGGGCCTTCACTGAAAAAAGGGCGGGAAAGGGAGAGAAACAGAAAGATGTAAACAACCAAGCGGATAAGAAAGGCACCACGTAGTACATCGGCTTTGCGATTAGAAATGTGTTCAGCAGCAGCAAACGACTACTTTCAAAGTCACATGCAAATGATCAGATAAAAACTCCTGTCTGCTTGTAACAGAAAAGAGCACTGAAAGCTGCTTTCGACACGTCGGCTGTATCGGTTAAATTGAAAAAGAGAAAGTGTAAAACGTTTAATTGAAGATCATTGCCAGTAGTGATGTCATTGATAAAAGGACATTGTAAAATAGCATCAGACAGTGCCCTTTTTAGAGCGGTGGTATCAGTCACTGGACATCGCACCAGACCAGATACAGTCAAAAAGCGATATAATTAGATTTCCCAATTTTTATTATATTGTGATTTGCAGCATCTTTTATTAACTGCTGTGAACTAATGTGCTAGTATTGGTAAAAGTACCACCGACTTAGCAGCAAACTAAAGAAATATATGGACAGAATAATTAATGAAGAGAAATATGAAACTATAGACGTAGCGGTGAAATGAATGAGGAAGAGACAGTGCTGCAACAACAGCAGCAACCGAAAACAACTCTGGGTGATAATAGAAAAATGCTTTTTTTAAATATGGTTCTGTATTAAAGTGCCAAAATTAATTTAGATTAAGACAGCGACTGTCAGGCATATTGTGCTGAAAAGCCAAGGAAAATGAAAGAATGTGCAATGCCTAACAAAAGAGAGAAGTAAAGTTGGATAGAAGATCTCATTCTGCTGAAAAAAACTTCTGAAATACCTTCTTATTATTTGCAAGAATGCAAATGAATGATCTTAGACGGTTTTGACCGAGCACTGCTCTTGGTCTCAGATGAGAAGTGTGCGTGTTTCATGAACAACACTGAACAGCACAATAAACATCGACAAAAACCGCAAAACTGTTGCGACTATAAATTACCTGAAATAAAATTGGTGAACACACTAAAGATTTAGTAGTAAAGATTAAAGCAAAATGCAATTTAGTAGATAAATTGCACTAGAAAAACTAAAACGAACACCAAACAGACAGAGACTGCAATGCGTCTGCAAATCAAATTAAACTTTTTTCAAAAGATTAAGGGTAGCTGCAAATCACAGGCAACATTTAAAAAACCAATCTACTAGGCAAAGTTTTCTAGTGAGCAACTGCAGTAATTCAGAATGTTTTAAACAAAATTGGTCGTTTAGTGGTGAAATGGCACTAGAAATGGTTTAAGTGCACTGAATCTAAGGCCTAAACTGAAACGGAAAATTAAATGCCGATCACTTTAAAACTTTAAATAAGTATTTTGCAAATGGAAAAGTCTTGTGTTTTACTTCCAAAATGTGACACAAACATTTAAAGTTGTTCACAAAAAATGGGTAAAAATTATTAACTCACCAAATAGCACTTGAAGTCTAATTGACACTGCATTAGTTTTATTTCAAACTATATCTTTTTAGTAAAAAACTGACCAATTTCTAAACTGGGTGTGTGTGTGAACATTACTGGTGCTCAAAATTAAACAACGAATAATTTTATAGCTGGCAAAGTTCTGAGTTAAAAATGCAAGTTTAGGACTACAATAATGATGATTTAAAATTAAAAAAAATTTATAAATAATCTGGTGGAAATTATGGCTGCCAATTTTTAACCATTAATTTAGGATATTGCTAGCTTGAACAAATTTTTAGTTAAAAACTGATAATTGGTTTAAATATTAGTACAACAACTCAAAACTATTAAAAAAATTTATAAATACAGAATCTAACAACAAAAAATTCTGGGTTTAACTAGTTACATAAATACTAAAATTACTAACACCATATTGCTAAAAACAAGTACACGTGAACTCAAAAGTAAGCTTTAGATGGACTATTTATGAGTGTTTGGTGTTTTGGCAAGTGAATATAAAAAGAAAAAACCAGTGAGTTCAAAAAAACATTTGAGAACGCCCAGTAATAAGCAACCGTAATTATTTTTTTAACAAAAAGCAGTCTTACCTAAAGAATAAGAAAGGAAAAAAGTACAGAAAATGCAGCATAGACTGGCTTTCTAGTTGCAGTCTGCATAGCTCAAAGAAATATAAGGTAAAATCAATAGAATTGCCATCGGTTGGACTGTCAGTTCTCGTTTTCTTTCTATCCTAATAGTGCGGGTTTTGGTGTTTTAATTTATTTATTATATTTATATATTAATATCTTTTCTGTTTCATCACCATTGAGGCACAACCATTTAATAATTATCCAGGACAGAGAAGCAAGTAATATAATTTAATTGCCTAGACAGAGTGTGCGACAACGGCAGTCGACAGAAGTGGAAGAAAACGAAGGAGACAAAAATATGTGTTGTAGACCTTTGCTGGTTCCTTTTTTGGGTACTAGCTTTTACTAAATTTTGCAGCGTCAGTGAACACATACACAAACACACGCTATACATACAGTTCCAAGATTAGTGTTGCCGTACTATACTTTTCCATTCATTTGGCTTGTTTGCTTTAATTTCAAACAATTTCATTTAATTTCAATATTTCAGAGTGCAGCCAAGAATCAGTGCTTGTCAATTGACTATAACAATTGGCTATTTTTCCAATACAAATCTATTAAGATGCGCTTTAATATTAAGTTTTTCAAATATTCTAAGAATGTTTCTGTTGTATCTTTATTGTTTTGCTTGATTAGCTAATACACTACTTGTGTGTGCGTTTATGTAACACACTTGTTAAAAAATAAAATTTAATAAAATTTTGTATTCAAATACGGATTAAATTTGACAATCGATTAGTTTAAACAAGCATAAACTAAAATTGATAATGTAATTGTAAGCCAATAAGCAGTTTTACATAAGTCAAAATTTTTAATTGGTTGTTTTTTATAGAACAAAAAATGCATTGCATATAAAATCAATTTACATCAAGGGCTGCAAAACATGTGTGACAAACATTTGACAATTTAATTAAACAAAAGTTATTTACTTATCAATTAGGAAATAATAAATTGAATGTTACAAAAAAACGAAACAACAAATTGAAAAAGTTAGTTCTACAAAAAAAACTTTTAAAAGTGGGTTCTTTCAGTTTTTACATTCTAGAAACAGCTTTCTGTTTTAGCTCATACATTGAGTGTTTGTTTTCAGTGTACAAAAAGCACCAAATTGAACATCGAATACTGAAAACCAACAAGAATGAAAAGGATGAGGTCTTTGAATCGCTTGCTTGACGTTTTTGTTCGCCATGCACTGGAACAAGACTCGACGCCATTCTTGAGTGTTGCACTTGTGTTCGCCCCCGAAGGTAATTGTGTCGATCATTTGAGGAGGCTGCCAAGTGAAAAAGAACGACATCAGCAATGGTTGCACTCTACTCTCCCAGGCTTCCTTTTTTGCTTCCTCGGTGCTAGCTGCCTGAACACGAAGAGCATGAATCAATTTGCAAGCAAAGCAAAGCAAACATAATTAGATGCACACAATTGAGGCAGTCAAAATGAGTGGATGCGGCCAAGTGAAGAGGTACACGAGAAATGGAGCAAACCAAATTCAATTTACCTGCAATTGCAAGCACATGCGTACGTAAGCAAGAACAAGGAGGCAGTTTGTTAAGGACACTAGCAGTACTAGATGACTGAGCATGCAGCTGAACTAGGTAAATGCATTCGATTACTTGGCCATAAACAAAAAAGTAAAATGGAAAAATTTTGCATGGTTCTTGCACTGAAAGTAATGACCAAATAAGACATTGAATATTACCTCATAGTACCAATTGATTTTTTAAAATTACTTTGAATTCAACTTTAGTGTTTTTAAATAATGACACCAGAACACAGCAACTGGCAATTACTTGTAATCTATTTTAATTATAGTCAAGTTGAAAAATGCATAGCAAAGCAGCATTTGCGAGCAGGCAACAGCTTGCTAAAATGATGATCGATATTAATTTGCCAAGTAAGAGTAACACTAAAAATTCCATTGTGCATCTTGCCTCGATGAATAGAGGTAACGATAATTTATAAATGCAGATTAAGCCACAAAAAGGTGTCCAAGTGAAGGCCACCCAGTTGTGCCGGCATTCGTCTTGATTAGCCGGCAACCGATGAAAGAAGGCAATTTCCATGAGTGCTGCATTGAGTGTATGTGTGTGTGTAAGTGTGTAAGTGTCTGCTGGCAGACAAAGGAAGAGGAAACTAGTGCAGTGGTAATGGCAATGAGAGTTTGCGAGCGTGTCTGCAGTATGGAAGAGTTTCCACGCCGGGATCCTCTGCTCTCTGCTACCAGCAAATTGGCTTCACGTCTGATGTGTTGGATTGGCCCACTGACATAGTGCTAGCGACCATAAATCTCAATCAGCCAAAACAGAGAATGGTATTCGCAGTGACTGTTGACTCTCTTTCCTTCTGAGCAGATGTGCTTCTATGAAAACAGAGTGGCCTCGTTTTCACTTGTGTTCACTTGTGCAAAGAAAAAAGAATAAAGAAAATGAAGAGATGATACCAATGCCTAGACCGAGTGATGACAGAGTGGCAATGAATCAAACTGTCGATGCTAGCAGCCAAAACAGTCACCACTGCCATCAACAGCAGGCTAGTTAGGCAGTCTGCAGACGAACCACGCTACCAGCCAGCCAACCATTGGAGCGAACAATTTGGCCAATCTGCCAAAAAAGCATCCACTTTTTGCAATATTTGCCTGCACTACAAAGTCTATTGGGCCGATTATTGACATTGGCCAGCTGGTGTGTAAAGGAATGCCAGTGTAAATTGGGATTGACTGAAGTGCACCGCTTGATGCGCCAATTGGTATTCAGTAAGTCAATGACTGGCATCAAAACAGCAGGATAAAAAAGATAGATCAATCAAGCAGCGGCAAAGGAGTGAGCGAGCTTGGAGAAACAGCTAGAACAAGAAACGGACAATTTGCAGTGACTGCCACACACAAACTGGGGGTTGAAATGGATGGCGCACATATAGCGCGACAACCAGCAGTCGATCGATTATAATGAGGCTGTTTCCTAATGGGAACCGGAAGCACAATTCTACTTTTCTCACTAGCCGCCTCAAAAAGAGTAGCAATCACCACAGTATTGCTTGGCGGGTTGGCTGGCTGTCAGGCAACGCTCCTGTCCCTTCACTGCACTTCACTTCACATCATTTCACCATTAGCCTTGAAGGGCACGATAAAATGCACTAGAATAATATTCATCGTTTCATTCTTTCATTCATTCTTTCACTGCATGAACACCTTTGAGTGGCGTTGACAATGTTGCCACATGGGAAAGCTGATGAAAAAAAATGTTACACAGAAAAATATTATGCGTATAATTTGCAGCAAGTTTGAAAACGCCAATCTAAGGTGAGGCAAACTTTTAGCAGAGCAAGTTGCCTTGGCAAAACTGCCAAAATATGTGTGAATTTTTTTTTGTTAAATCAAATGATGTCCTACCGTTCTTTTGCTTAAATGTGAAAAAGTGAGTAAATGTGATGAATGCAAACAAACTGCAAAAATGAATCAATGACTGCAAGAGATTACATTGCCACCAAGGGTGCTGGACTACAGAAGAGAGGGGCACAGTGTGAACTAGTATATATTGCTCTAGCAGTGAACGTAATAACTCAATCGAGGTTTATTATTGTAGAATAGCAAAAAAAAATCTAAAAAGTTACTGTAACAGTTATTGTATGCTTAAACTTTAGTAAATGTGTAGTCGTTGTAGCTTCTGCAGAGTTGCAGTGACTGAGTAATGATAAATGGCTTTTTCATGTAAATAACAACAAGGCGTCACAATGGCAAATAGAGCAAATAGAGATAAATGGCAGTGTGCTAGCAAAAGGGGGGAAGGTGATGCTAAGTCGGGAGGAAGGATAAGAGAAAAAAACAAAGGCATGAGGGGAAGCTGCTAGTTTACTGGGTGGCCAGGCGATTGCTAGGCCAAATATTGACTTGTGATGGTTCTCTTTTAGTTGCAAAAAAGGAATAGAGAGAGTGGTTCTGCAAGTGACAACCAATCGAGATAGAAGTCGTGGTCAAAAATAGATATTGAACGGAAAAGAGAAAGAGAGTGCAGGGGAGAAACTGATCGACAGAAGAAAGCTTTTTTGTTAAAAAGTGTCAATGTCGCTAATAAGTGAAGGCACTTGCTGCGAGAAAAGCCTTCTTCTTACTCGGATGTGCATACTTTTTCTCAAACATCCCTTGTTGGGCTGAGAAACACATTTATAAGTTCACCTAGGCAGCAACAAAAACGACGCTGGTGTCAAATTAAATATCAAGCGACAGAATGTGTGTACTGTGGGACAACAATGTTCATTTTTATCAATTTACTAGCTAAAATTTATCTGTTGTTCTGCAGAGAATGGGTGTTATGGCCATTGCAAGCTGAGTATGGCAATACCGATAAAAATCGTGTGTTGTGTGTCTTAGAAAAGAAAAACACTATCTATTTTTTGTGTTCTTTTTAATGTATAAAAAACTGGAAAAATGCTACTGACCAAGGTGATTGATCGTAACAGTTTAAAAGTGTTTTTGTAAAATTATTGACACAAGTAAACAAATTAAATTACCAATCTTCTAGAAAAAAGAGATTGATTGGCAAAAACCAAAAATTATCCAGCAACTAGCAACAAAAAAACTCAAACAATTTATATAACTATTATGAATTCTACTTTAAAAATAAATCAAAAAGAAACGATCAATAAAAAAGTTTAATTTAAGTATTTAAAATCAAACCGGACGCAAAGCAACAAGTGATTTTTTTCATTGAGTTGACTTTTCTGTAAATTTATTTTAAAAATTATTAAGTTAAAAAGATTGTGAACTTCAACAAAACTTCAAAAACAAAAAAAATAAAAAGTTTATACTTGGCGGCACATATTTAAATTAATTTTGACAGTGCAGTAGTTTGAAGCTCAATTGGGCACCTTAAATCCCTTAACACTGTCAAGGCAGCTACTTTGTTGCTGAACTAGGCACTACGACATGCCGACAAGACGCTACAAAGCTAGAAAAAAATGACAAATCAAATTGGCATATAAATGAGAAATTACTATTACAATTGCCCGTCTTGTGCTTCATTTGACTGTCAGTGGAGATGCGGTGCTTACTTTCATGCTTACTTGCCCAATGACTGTCGATTGCTGACTTGGCCAACTTTTGCCAAGTTATTATTGCAAATTAGCCAAACTTTTTCAAACTTCTTTGAACAGTAAATGAATGCAAAAATTCGTCCGGTGACTTTTATTTTCTTATCATGTTTTCCTGCTTTCTCAATGATAAAATAGAAAATTATTTCCTTCTTTGCACACACTTGAAAAATTGCCAATGCTTGCTTTTTTGTTTTAGCAATGACAAGACCATTTTTAATTTACAATTTTGACAATACTGCACAGAAATACTCTTAAAACAGGAAAATGGCTGTTTGCTAATAAGAATGATTGTAATTAGATTGGGAGAAGATTAATTAGATATAAACGAATACTGAAAATAAAATGCCATTAAAAAAAGCAAATTTATTTAAATAGAGTCAGTTTAATGTCAAAAAATTACTTCTGCTTTTTGTAAATGGTAATTAGCATCTTCATTTAAAAACTTTACTAAAAAAATGATGTTTCTCCATTTCAACGCACTTTTTTGTTTCTAGAAATTACATCGTTTAAGATATCGAGAAACGGTTTTCACACAATAAACAAACTAAATGGCATCTCTCAAATGGTACCAAACTTGGGGTGTTTCGAACACCGGGTGCATTTTTAAGATCATAAATTCGAACTTTCCGAATAAGTTCTATACGATTTGTTTTGACTCTAAAAAATACACCGTACAAGTTATCGAGTTGCGGTTTTTGCCTGAATACTAAGCTAACGGATACCTACTTACTGGCGTTAAACTCAGAAAGATTTGACCTTTGAGAGTAATTATTACAGCCAGTTCAAAATTTCTTATATTAATTCTATATGATTTTTTGTGCTTACATTTATGATTCTAGAAATTACATCGTTCAAGATTTTAAAATTCAGTTTTATCTGAAAGCAATGCAAAGTAGTGTTTATGTAATAGTATTGAGTTGGGGTTAATTTGGTTAACGCAAGTATTTATTATGACCTGTTACAGATTTTATAAAAATTCCTATATTAATTCCATATGATTTTTTGCATTTACAATTATGATTCTATAAATTACATTTTTCATGATATCTAAACACTGTTTTACTTGAAAACAATGCTAACTACTACCTATCTATTGGTTTCAAATTTAGGTTGATTTGATTTACAGAAGTAATTATTAGAGTCAGTTTTAACTTTTGTACAAATCCCTATTTAAGTTCTATATGATTTTTTGCGTTTTCATTTATGGTTCTATAAATTACATCTTTCATAATATTATGACGCGGTTTAGTTTAAAAACGACGCTAATAACCATTTATCTATTGGTGTTAAGTTTGAGTTGATTGGACAACTAAAAGTA
>JAALOO010002336.1_pt1 | contig 10657 bp, 14 predicted proteins | sample 7257641 | NCBI WGS metagenome assembly JAALOO01 (sample SAMN14085613, study PRJNA598686) | mite metagenome | biome: ENVO:01001000; feature: ENVO:01001002; material: ENVO:01001226; isolation source: single female mite from University of Michigan culture on fish food culture... ... | reverse complement strand
GAGAAACTAAAAAATTCGAAAATATTTTATGTTGCGCGCAGTCCCCCCTTAAGTTTCTTTGGTCGTTTGCCAATATCAACAAATATTTTGTGATTTAATTTGTTTTTGTTATCCTAAATTTTAAACTTTTAATTCATTTTAGTAAGATGAACAACCTAACCAATGTTAAATTTTTAAGAACTGAATAACATGTGATAAAATTCATAACGTTTTGGATAATGATCTTAATGTCAAACGTTTAGTGCTGCTTTATAATAAAACAAAGAACTCTATTCATGAAAAAAAAGTTAGCGAACTGAAAAAAAATGATGTCAAGATGTACTGGTAATGGACTGCTAATGAGGCAACACGTTAAAAATAAAAAGAAAGTATATTCCAAGGGTTTTCAAAAATAGTCGCCTTGTTAATTCTTGCAACCTATTAAAAATTTTAAAAATTAAATTTTTTTTTTATTATTTCATTGCCATCTTTAAAACATTGCGTTTCTCTCAAGTTTATTCTCTTTAGTAGGCAATCAAAAATTCTTTCTGACAACTGGAAAGTTTATCCACCTTCTTCTGACTCTTTTTTTCAAGCGAATCGTACTTTGTTTCTCCGTTACTGCTTTTCTCGTTGCACTCTAATTACTCTGCAGGCCATGACGCACTGTGATGTGCTTTTTTGTGTGTGTTGTTCTATTTAAATTTAAAATCCCTCTTATTTCATTGTATGCAGAAAGCAAAACTTCCTAGGTCAGCAGTTTTTAGGCTTGATTTTGTGCAAAAAATGGCAAGAGAACTCAGGGTTGCGTCAGGAGTGGAAACACTGCAAATAAAGAGAACGTTTCCTTTTGTTTGCAGTGTTCAAATGGTAATGTCCCCAGCTTCCGTTTCTACTGCTCAATCAACTTTTCCAAATCAATTAGCAATTAGCCTCAGTATGTGGAGCAGCAGTCATCTGACGAGAAAGAGCAATTCTGTTGTTGTGATGTCCAAAAGCACAGTACTGTTGCAAACAGGCAAACTGGGTGGCACGAATCCTCATCGTGATGATCGAAAATAGCATCACCGAAAACAGGAGAGAAAAGGAGGAAATGGGTAGTGAAGGGAAAAAGGGAGTGAGTGGAGTAGGCATCGAAGGCCAATACACACAAATGGCTTTGATTTCTCCTCCTCCTCCTCCTCCTCTGCCTCAGTAGTACAGAATCGAAAATTGATGATGATGAAGACAAGCAGTCGACTGCAGACAGACTGCAGCAGTAGCAGCAGTAGCAGTAGCAGCTTCAATCTGCATGACAATGCAATCAATCGAGTAGAACCAGCACCACCAGCACCACCAACACTGCAACAAACAGCAGCAGTTGGCAGAATCAGTCGGCAAGCAGTGGAAAATCTAAACAGAAAGATAGAAACCGACAAGGTCAGCAGTTGTGGTGGCTTGCACCGCACACTTCTTCTTCTTCTTTTTCAGTGCCAGGAAAGAGGAGAATAAGATGGCACTAAGGGAACACGTAAACACCGCCTAGAGCGGTGTACGGAAAAAATCTTCACCGCCAAACGCTGGAGCTGTGGCGAAAGACATGCTCTATTAGATGTCTGTCGGAAGGAAGGAAAGAACAGTAAACAGGAGAAAGAGAATGAGAAAAAATATTTAGAATATTCACACATTGGAAAACGTCAAAACGGGCGATAATTTTTCTCGTGAAACAAAAATGGCCACCGCCTCCCCTTCTTCCGACAATTTGATTTGTCTTTTTGATTGGATGTTCTCTCCTATTTGGGATTCTGTTTACTCCTTCCTCAACAGCAGAACAATTGATCAAATTTTGTGTCGCTTATATTTTCCGTTTTCCCTTTCTTTTTCATCACTAAACCTATTAGTGTTCCATTTTTTCGATTATCTTTCAATTCCTCTTCACCATTTTGAATGATTCTCTCTATCTCTTTCTCTTCAGATTCCTCTTTCTTTTACTGTAAATACGAATCTTTCACCATTTGCTCCACTTCTTTGTACTTCTTTTGCCCCCTTTGCCGTTCACTGGTTCTCCTCAGCCACGATTGCCATTTCACTTTGACTTTTCTCACTCCTCACTTCTCTCTAAACAAATTTCCGCAAGACAATTGCCAGTTCACTCTTGGTTCACTCTCTCAGTTTGCCAATTTATGACGCATCTTCTCTGTTACTCTTTCTCTCTCCATTCTTCTTCTTCATTCCATGAAACAGGACTTAATCGACTTCTGCTGCGCTGTAACAGACTAAATTTTGCCCAGTGAGCAAAGGGCAATCACAGTGCACCACTTTTACAAACTCTACAGACCCAATCTGCAATTCTTCAATCTGCTCCGTTCAAAACGACTGTTCTTCTCTTTTACTTTTTCATAACTAATAAGCTCTGTCAAAAGTATTACCATTTGCCTACTCTGTACATTCTCACTAGCACTTCATTAGCATACAACTGATGCTGTTGCTGCAGTTGTCGATGATGAAGATGAAAATGCAGGCCTACACATGCAGATCTTCTTTTCATTTTTCTAAGCCGATTGTCTGTTGTTTACTCTCTGATCTAAAGAATCTGCCCGTATGTTCTTTCTTCTTTTTCTTCTTCTTCTTCTTGGTCTACCAAATTCACGTTTGCCACTGCCACTGATTTCTGCGAAACGTTCTACTGTACAACGATGATTAACGTTTTAAATTTCTAAATCCCTTCTATTTATTTCCCTTCTCTTTCCCTTTAAACAGAATCACGTCTTGTTGAGAGCTAGTGTCTACGAGTTTGTCTGTTTGACGGAATAAAAAGCTTTGAAACAAAAAGAAAGAGACAGACAGTCAGTGAATGAAGCAACGACTTCACTCTGGCTGAGAAGAAGAAGAAAGCAAAGACCGCTCGACAACCGCTCAGCAATAAAAAGCAAATTATATAAAAAATTGTGAAACTCGGCACCGCACAAGTTTGCGGCACAAGTTTTAGGAGAGAACAGAGACGGAGACTTGTTGCCTCTTTTTCGTCTTTATTCTTCGACTTTCTTTTTTCTCTTTTTCTTTTTCTCTCTCATCGAGTGCACCAGTTTTCTTTTAAATTATATAAATAAACTTTGTGTTTTCTGGCGCCTCCAAATCCGCACCGTCTGTTTTGATGTTGCTGCTGTTGTGGTGGTTGTTGTTGTTGTCTTCGATTTCATTTCATTCTCAGCCTCACCACAGCCCGCTCCATACTGCACGACAAATTAAGACTGAAAGGAGCAGTTTATTTCTCAACTTCTTCTCCTCGACCTTCTGCCTACTAATCTAAACTGATCCGCATGATGGATCAGAGGAATTTTGATGATCAAGTTTTGAATTACAAAGAGAAAATTTCTAAACAGAGTTGATAATGTGCTTGAATTATTTGTGAATTTTTCGTTGTAAATGTAACTGTGATATCTTTTTGTTTGCAAAGTGTTTTTGGCTTTTTCAAACTATTTTTAAAGTATTTTTGTTTTGTTGAAACAACAAACGTTAACCATTGTGACCATGTCATCTAAATATCGTCGTCAAAGTATTTACCTGCAGCGAAAATCATTCTCAAGAGGTATGAGATGATGTGCGGTTATGTAGATGCTTTTAATGTCAGCAACCATCACAATTTGTCCTCAATTAGCGAACTCAACAATGGACCCTTACGACGACTCTGACCACTGTGCGCAGACCATCGGCGGAAGTGCCTCAGCACTGCACCAGCAAACGCCGCCACCACCTAGCATCGAGTCAATGAAGGTGATCAAGGGTTTTGAGTTTGTCACATTCACGCCCACTGAAATTAGACCGGCGAACCCGGTTGCCCCCGCAGCCATAGGTGCCTCTGAGCTCTCTTTTGAAGCAGTGGTTGCCCCCGACGAGGATTCAGTGGCGAGAATTCGCACCTACTCAGGCAGCAACAGCACCACCGACACAATGGTCAAGTCATTTGACCTAGACCGAATGCCAGAGTAAGAGATTAAAGGAGAGAAATGAGGGGAACTGGTGGTAACAACAAAACTGATCTTTTTTTCTTCAGAAACATCGCCACCGGTGAGATCAGCAATGCAGCAGCCCGCGATGCCTTGCACTGTTATGTCCAAAACAAGTTTTGCTATGGAAAGAAAGCGGCCAACCAAATGACCATTAGAGATATGATGCATTCGTATGTTTTTCAGGTAGGATGCTTAGATGTTTAGATAACGATGCTGTTTATAGAGTCACTCTAATAATGACCCTCTAATCATTTAGTATTCCCTGGAAAGCTTCTGTGAGAAGCGACAACTGTGCTGGACGTATGAACCGTACGCTGACGCCTGCATCACCTTCCCGGAGAGCTGCAGTCTCTCGCTGCCCGACAATGCCTGGAACATTGAGGTGAATGAGATTAAGCACCTCGAGTGGTACATTCAGCAGAACCAAATTATTGCCGCCGACAAGGAGAGAGGGGTGGCGCCAGGACCAAGTGCCATCACCGGTGTCGGTGCCAGTAGTGCCGTTGGCAATGAAATCTGCCGGAAGGACTTTATCAGAGTGCCGCGTGGCTCCTTGGATCTCTTTCAGAATAAGGTCATCAATGTGATAGTGCCCGGTACGGTGTCCATTCACTCCTGCCACAACTGCGGTGGAATCGGCCGAAAGAGGTGCACCACCTGTGCTGGCTCGGGTTCGGTAAAATGTTTTAAACTGAGTGCTTTCCTTTTAAAATAGTAACACTTTTTTGTTACAGAAATCTTGTCAAACTTGTACTGGAAATGGCTACTACAACGGCGGCGGATACTACCACAAGTCGGCGCTGGCAAAGTCACTTGAATCCAGCGACTACTGCTGGCGGTGTCACGGAAGAGGCCGTCTGAGGTGCTACAACTGCAATGGCGATGGAATGCTCACCTGTGCTGCCTGCATGGGCTCAGGGCAGATTAAGTGCTACATCAAGTTGATTGTCACACTGTAAGTGCCAAAGAAGTAGTGAGGGTACTTACGACTACCACTGACCAAACACACTTTCCAGGACCAACCACAAGGACACTGTCCTCATTCGGGACCACCACTCAGCGGAAGTGCCACTGGACATTCTCAACATGGCCGATGGAGATGTGGTCTTTGAAGAAGAGGGCCACAACGTACGTATCAGCACAAACTCTGTCCTTGTCTAACTCCATTGCACCCTGTTTTTCATTTTACTTTTATTAACCATTTTGTTTTATTTTATGTTTCAATGTCCTCTTCTTTGTTTTCTAAACGCATGAACACTTTTTGTTTTTCTAAAACTAAACCAGTCAAGAACAAAAGACGCTTTCTCTTGCAAGGCATGAGCATTTTTTATTTCTGTTTCTTTTCTATTACTCTAATTCAGTCTTACTCATTTGTTTCCCCTTTTGTTCCCTTTGCAGCTCTACCACATAACCAATTACATTGACGAGTCGATCACCCGTGAGTCGGAGCGTCTCATTCGCCACCACGAGAACGCCTACCTGCGCAACTCTCGCCTCATTCTGCAGCGCCACCAAGTCACCGTCATTCCCATCGCCAAGGTGATCGCCTTCTGGCAGCGGAAGCAATTTCACTTCTATGTATTTGGATCGCAGCAGCATCGCTGCTACACCGCCAACTATCCGCAAAAGTACGCCTGTCCCTGTTGCTGTATTATTTAGGCAAGATGATGATGATGCCGGTTTTACTTTTACTTTTATTTTTGTTACCTCTTTTTGCTTCTTTGGTTTACGATGTGTTGTCCAATAAAAAATTTGATTCGTGGTACTTTTTCATATTTTATTTTGGTGGTTTCCCGTCAACCGGTGACGTTTTTATCGCGTTCATCAAAAGAGAAATTGTGGCCAAGATCGGCGCCATCAAAATTGAAAGTGACGTTCTGCTGGCAAATCAGCGATGGGGTGCGCTGCAGCCCCCAGCTGGGTCAACCACAGAGGTCTGCTTTGTTTTGGCCAGCGAGACTCTCGAGCGGCTCATGCACACGTAAGCATCACACTTCATCACTTTGAGTTTCTGCTGACGCCGTGTGTAATTATCAGCCTCTTCATCACCAGCAAGCGACCAGGTTCGACTGGTACTTCGCCGTACTCCTCGCCAGTACTACTACTCGTCGTACCAAGGGGACGGTACAACATCAGCGGAAGCAGCAGCAGCCGTAGCCAGTGAACAAGTCTGTGATAGCGGATCGGTGAGTCTCTCTCTCTCTTCTAGCTCACTTTGGCGCGTCGTGGCCACTTGTTTCCCATCGACGCCGACCCAGTTTTCACTTTTGCACTTTCCAACAGTGCATATGCGACAGACGAGATTTAACGATTTTTACTCTCTCCCCTCTCTATTTGATCCTCTCAATCTGAATCCCCTCTGCTGCTGCTGCTGTGTGTTGTGTCGTACAGCCTGAGCACCTGCAATTCCATCATCAACTTTCTGCAGCAATGGATCGCATCAGCAGCCAGCGGCAGGAGTACATCTCCAAGGCGGAAGACTTCGCCGACGAGGTAAGAGATTGTTGTCCTTGAACTTCAATATTTAATTACTTTGTTTTTGTACTCAGTTTCTTCGCCGTTCCAAGACGATTCTGCCCACAGTGGCTCGTGCATGCCTAGTGTCGACCTTCCTCGAGGACGGCTACCGAATGTGGGCCCAGTGGGGTGAACAGCGAGACTACATGAACGCGCAGTGGGGCTGTGGGTACTTCATAGCCACCCTCTTCGTCATCACCAACATGCTTGGACAGTTGACCGGATCTGGCCTGGTGCTGAGTAGATTCTTTGTCACTGCAGCTTGTGGAACGCTTTTTGGTATTGTCTGCTTACAGGTAGGAAGTTCGAGTGCTAACCCCTCTTGAAAAGTGTCAATCTAATTTTGTTTTGCTGTATTCCATAGACGGTCGCCTACTCAATTCTCTGGGACTTTAAGTTTCTCCTTCGAAACATGTCCCTTTGCGGCGCTCTCTTGCTTATTCTTGCTGAATCGCGCGCCGAGGCTCGTACCATGTTTGCTGGCATTCCCTCTCTGGGCGAAAATAAGGCAAAGACTTATATGCAAGCTTCTGGCCGCATTCTGGTCGTCTTTATGTTTGTCACCGTGCTTCACTTAGACTTTCACCCGCTGATTCTTCTGCAAAATATTGTTGCCATTGCACTGATGGGCTGTGTCACCGTTGGATACAAGGCAAAACTCAGCTCATTGGCTCTAGTTCTTTGGTTAACTGGTAAGATTTGCTTGACTGTTAAAAATAACTTGAAGTAACATTTGAATCTTTTTGTGTTCTACCAGTTATCAACTTCTACTCAAACGCATTCTGGATGATTGATTCGCACCGACCGATGCACGACTTTCTCAAGTATGATTTCTTCCAAACGCTCTCTGTCATTGGCGGCCTGCTGATGATCGTGCTTCTCGGTCCTGGCGGCCTGAGCATCGACAACCACAAAAAGGACTGGTGATTTCACAGTGGCTGATTATTTTCTACTCGTCTCATCTGCTCACTGCGACAATCGGTCATCCAACTCACATCACCAACACCGAACCAAACTATTTCCTCCTCCCTTAGGACTTTAACTTTATCTTCTTCCTGCCTTCACTCGCTTGCTTGCTTGCTTGTTCGGACTTTATGCTTTCATTTATTTGCTGCTGCTTCCCCTGTAACCTATTTATCTCCACCAGTGAAATGTTGCCTGTGTAAAAAAGTGCTCGCGATCTGTTTGCCAGCTGTGACCACCAGTGGAAGCCTCTTTCTTTTTACCTTCTGTACACCTGCTTGATTATAATTAGAGAACAAATGTTGTGTTTATGCATTTAAAAAGTGATACTTTATTTTGGCTATGAGAATACACTTTGCGCAACACCTTCTCTCAATATTAGACTCCATACACTTTTATACTTAAAACTTCACGGGGAGAACTGCGGAAGCAATGAAGAGAGAGCCGGGGAGAAGAATAACGCTTCGTTTGAGCTTGACAATGACTCAGTGACATCCGTGAATGGAAAGTGAAATGCCATTTGCAAATAAAAACTTGCTATATCATCAAACCAATATCTATCTGGTTTTTAAGATGTTGGCTTTTTAACTGTATGGCCAAATGTGCCGGTGATCGACTCTCCAACGACAGCCACTTTCTCTCCATGTACCAAGCGTGCCCTTAACAACAGTGACGTGATGGCCACTTTTTTCTGATAATCATCAAACCGTAAACACAGAAACGCCAAACCGACGACCAACCACTGCTGCAGTGCCTGCTGTTCTCTATAAATATATTGGCTCACTTCACAACAATTTACTGTTTTTTGTTCACTGCTGAACAGAAGGAAGAAGAAAAAAGAAAAAAAAAGCAAAACCAAAATGTCCATCACCGACGCCGCCGAACGACCACTGACAATTCTGGTGACGGCCTTTAATGCAGTCGGCCACATGAATGCGGTCGCCGGGGCCACTCGGGCCCTGATGGAGCGTGGCCACCGAATGGTCTTTCTCGTAGAGAAGGCCTTCTCCGAACAGTTTCACCCGCTGGGATTTGAGGAGCACATCTACTCTTCAAAGGAGGAAAAGCCTCAGCAGCAGCAGCAGCAGCAGCGTTCTGGCGAGTGGCTCGCCGAGTTCCTCTTTGAGCACAAAATAATCGGCCCCTTCTCGGTGGAGGAGAAGATGGTCAATCTGATTGAGTTCTTCCGCGGTCCGGAGCACCTGGCCGAGTGGACGCGGTACAATGAGGCGGTGAAGGAGGCGCTGGAGCTGTACAAGCCTGACCTGGTGTACTACGACTACGGGGCGCTGGTGCCGGCCATCTACTACTCAGGTGTGCCCTGGATCAAGAACTACAGCGTGGCGCCAACCTTCACTTGCTTCACAGAGGGCGTTCCGCCGGGAGGAAGTGGTAAGCAGGAGAAACAAAGTTCGATCAGCTTACTAAATCACTGTCTGACCATTACCTTCATCACCACCAGGCTATTCCTTGACCAGTGACCGCAGCACCTGGGAAGCATTCAAGTCAGTCAGCAAGGACATGTACTCTTCCCGCATCTGGCAGGAGGCCTACATTGAAGGGCTAGGCTTCAAGCCGTACCCAGGCGATTTGATGTACCCTGAAACGCAGCTCCTCACCGTCTACGCCTGTCCTCAGGAGGTGAACTACCCGCAGATTGCCGCCAAAGAGGGCTGGTTCAACTTGGAGGTCTTTCACCGAGACGCAAAGGACGGCCAAGTTCAGTTGACTCAGCTCATCCCCGAGGCCTTCATGCTGGACACGCTGGAGGACCGATTCACCGGAAAGTACATCTACCTGTCACTCGGATCGATGGCCTCGGTGGACTTGGAGCTGATGAGAAGGCTGCTCTCAGTGCTGGCCACCACCAATCACAAGTACATCGTCAGCAAGGGACCACGCGGCTCAGAGTTGATTCTGCCCTCGCCGAACATGTGGGGCGAAGACTACTTGCCGCAGACAAAGCTACTGCATCATGTGCACCTCGTGATCACACATGCTGGCAATAACAGCTTCACCGAGTGCTTGGCCGCTGGAAAACCGGTAAGAGTTGATTGCTCCTGTGTGCTCCCAGTACCTTCAATACTAACCAATAACTCTTTTTTCTTTTTCATTCAGATGGTTTGCTTGCCCTGTTTCGGAGATCAATTCGACTCCGCCCAGCGGATCCATGAACTGAAACTGGGAAAGAGAATCAACCCATACAACTTTGCTGACGACGAGCTAACTGGGGCTATTGAGGAGCTGCTCTATGATAATGTGCTCAATGATAAGCTGAGAGCAATATCGGAGAGAATTCAAAATGATAACAGACACGAGAAACTGGCTGATAAAATTGAGCACCTGGCCCGGAATAATAAGTTGTAATGTAAGTTATCGATGTTCTTAAAAATATGCAAAACAAGCAAAGGTAATTTGAAATATTGCTTCGTTTCTAATTTGTAAAGCAACTGTAAATTACATTTCCTTGCACTGGAATGTTATTTTTATACTCAAAATTACAAAAATAAATACATGCAACAACTTTAAATTATAAAGAATACTGTTTAGAGTTTTTTTATTTCAAAAGCAACTGTATTTCTAAAAACTTTTAAAGTTTTCAATTTTGAAATGTTTATTAAGCCTTTGATAAAATGCGTTTTGTATTTCGGACACAAATTCAATATTTTATACAATTTTAATTACTACAAAAATTATTATTCAACTTTAGAAAAACTTTCCAAAGGAAACACTTATGAAACAGTAAAATTGAAACTCTTAAAGATACTTTTTATCTGTCAAGCATGTTACCTGTTTCTCTTTTTCTTTTTTCAAAATTCGTTATCGCATTTGACAAACTTAGTAACCGCAAATTTTTTGTACATTGAAGCCATTGACCAACTCAATTATATTTGGCTCATTATTTTTTTAGTAAATGGGATAGATATCGTTAATATTATTTATTACAATAACAATGGACCCACATTTTTTATTTTGTATAACATTTTAATTAATTCACACAATGGTTATTTTTTAACTCATAAAGTTAATTCTGTAAAAAGTAAATTTTTTAACTTTTTAATTTATTTAAATTTTAAACTTCAGAGAATTGATTTGGATGATAGCATTTCAAATTTTATTAAATTTTTATCTGTTGATATTTGTAATATAATCCATACTAGCAGGGCTAGCATAAACTCAGTTTATGCAGTGTACTCTTGAACCAATGT
>JAALOO010002334.1_pt1 | contig 10661 bp, 9 predicted proteins | sample 7257641 | NCBI WGS metagenome assembly JAALOO01 (sample SAMN14085613, study PRJNA598686) | mite metagenome | biome: ENVO:01001000; feature: ENVO:01001002; material: ENVO:01001226; isolation source: single female mite from University of Michigan culture on fish food culture... ... | reverse complement strand
ATTTAAAACAAAATTAAAATTTTGTATATAAACACACCCTACTAGTTATGTAAAACATCATCAATTTTCAACCTTTCTTAGTTTTATTTATTAACTTTTAGCAAAAATGAAAGTTTTGTTAATTATATTTCTTTGCATTGCCAGCATCTATGCTGCTAGTTTAGCAGAGAAAAAACAGAATCGTAGTGACCATCGAATCGTCAATGGTGCCGAAATATCAATTTACGAAGCGCCTTACCATGTGTCCATTCAAAGCAAAACCGGCAATCACATTTGCGGAGGCACAATAATCGGTGATGATGAAGTCCTCACTACTGCTGAGTGCGCATTAAAGTAAAATAATAACATTTTTAAGCATCTGTTAATATTCTAACAAAATTTCAAAATTGAAATTTTATTTTTTATTTTAAGAGTTTCCTATTACACCCACCAAATTCGCTACAACACGGACGAGCACAACTGGGGTGGCACTGTTGTGTCTGTAAATTCTGTGTATATTCACCCCAATTACACGCCAGGCCAACTATATTATAACATTGCTGTTATTCGTATTGGGCCATACTTTCCCAGCTACATTTACAATCAAACGGCTCTTCGCTGTTCTGAAGATGAAGTTAATTTTGAAAGGTTGACAGTCGCTGGGTGGGGTTATATTCGAGACCAAACTGGCCAACTGTCGACGCGATTGCGACAAACTGAGTTGCCATATGCCGGAAACACGTGCAAACGTTACTACCAGTCAATTGGCCAATATATTGATGAAACAATGTTTTGTGCCGGAGATCTTGACCATGGTGGCACGGGAATTTGCGTGGGTGATCTAGGCGGAGCAGCTGTAAAACGGGTTGGCTCATTGAATGTCATCACTGGCGTTGCATCTCACTTCAACGAGTGCGGAGGGCCAAAGTTGATCAGCCTTTTCACTCGTGTAAGCAGTTTGCATGACTGGATTCGAAACAGTACTTATACAAATTTTAATTGTTATTACTAATTTGTTAATACTATACAATAGTTGCGCCCTCAAATAAATTTTATAAATCAGCAACTTAATTAGAAAGAAGTGTACTTTGAAGTTTAATTACTATTGTTAGTTTTAAACTTGTCATCGGTATTCACATGACTGTTTAATTGTCAGTATCTTTGGACTTATGGTTGGTCCGCCCACAATACACTGAAAAAATTATAAGTTCTTTGTTGCAACTGCGTTTTGAGGAACTTTTATTCTCAATTTACACAATAAACCTGATTCTTTATTGCCCTAAATTTGATCTCAAGGTAACTTCTGTTATTGCCTGATTCTTGACGCTTTTTAAGGATGACTTGTCATAATTTAACTGTAAAAAATGTAACGCGTACATTTTTTTATTACCAAAAAAATACAGTCTTATCCTAGATGAAAATGCTCCATTGTGTAATCAGGTGGTTTTCTTGCTAAATGCACTATGATTTTATTGCTTATATTTTAAAGGTGTAGGTTAGTCATTTGTTTTACTAGTGTATTGCCTGCTCTATAAGTAGACTATTTGATCTAAATATGAATAATAATAATTAAGTCAAAACTATGAAGCGGTTCCAAGTTCAAGATCTTATTTTGAGGTACAATACCTTTAAAAAGATTTTTTATTGCAGTAGCTGTTCTCAAAACTTAATAATATTTTGATGTTATAATTTAGGAAATTACCAAGCTGTAATTACCGAGAACACATTGCAGTATGCACTTCCTAACAGTTTCCAAAAGTTAAAAATAATAAAACACTTCCTTACATTCAAAACTGGACTAAAAATGAGTATATAAAGACGACCCACTGACCCAGTCAAATCATCATCCTCACCAACTCTTCCAACTCTTCCAGATTCTTCCCTTCAAAACAATACAATGAAGTTTGCAGTCCTTCTCGCCTGCATTGCCAGCATCAGTGCGGCCGTTTTGGTGGACACCAAACACAAAAACAGCACCGACACCCGAATCATCAACGGGGTGGAGATTCCAATCAGCCAGGCACGTTACCAGGTCTCCATTCAAACCAAATCTGGCGCCCACGTGTGCGGCGGCACGATCATTGCCGACCGCTGGGTCCTCACCACTGCCGAGTGTGCTCAGGGGTAAAACTACAAAACTACAGCAAAAAGTTTGACTGATTTAACTTCTCACAACTTAATTTTCTAGCATCACCCCGGCCACCCACCAAATTCGCTACAACACCAACATCCACAACTTTGGCGGCGACATTGCCCGCGTGTCCAGTGTGTACATTCATTCGTCGTACAACCCCGGCCAGCTGCAGAACAACATTGCCCTGATCAGCACCGTGGAGAACTTTGACTCCATCTTCTACAACAACGTCCGTCTTCGCTGTGGAGGCTATGAGGTAAACAATGAGCTGCTGAGAGTGGCCGGCTGGGGCTCCACCATCGACAACTCCGGTCTGCTGTCGGCCAAGCTGCGCCAGGTGACACTGCCCTACGCCGGCCAGAGCTGCCGAGACTACTACAGCACAGTGGGCATCACCGTCGACTACAACATGTTCTGCGCCGGCAGCCTGGAAACGGGCGGATCGGGAATTTGCGTCGGCGACGAGGGCGGCGCTGCAGTGAAGGACTACTACAGCTATAATGTAGTCACCGGAATCGCCTCCTACCAGTACAAGTGCGGCGAGCCGTGGAGAGTTAGTCTGTTTACTCGTGTTGGCCAGTACCGCAGTTGGATTAATGGCATCGTCGGAAAGACCCTTACATGCCTCTCCTAATTTACTCATTTGAGTAAAGTATTGTGCCTTATTTGTTATTTTTATTTACATTTATCGGGCACATGCATTTATATAATCAAACGTTTGTACAATTGTTTTTTCAAATAAACTTGCAAGTTTTAAAAACAAAATATTGGATAAAGCAAATTAACTTATTTTATTGAATAAACAATTTGTAGCGAAAACAAAATAGTAAAATGTTTTAATTATTTTTAGCTAGTTCAAAAAATGATCAAGCCATAGCACCAGGTATCAGTTGAACAATAACTGAACTGCAGTATTGGAATTCAATAGCGGAAAAATGCAGAAAGGTCATAAAAGGCAGAAGAAGCAAAAAAGAAGCCGGACAGCTGCCTGGCGCCAAGTGGCCTGTGATTTAAATGCAATTAATCAGCAAAGTGGCCATCCTTGACAGAAGAGGTAGTAGTGGTAGTGGTTGTAAGAATAATAATAAATAAGCAAAAACCGTCGTTTTTGTTAGAATAAAAAAGAAGTAGTCGGTAATCGATATGAATCATATAACTTTTTTCCCCTTCCACTTCCTCTCCTTCAGACTGGCCGCACTTGTCACCGATTGACTTTGCACAACTTTGATTTGGACCACCACACAACTACTCACACTCACAAACACAAAACAGGACAGAAGCTAAAATCCATTTGCTTGTGGAATTCTAATAAATGGCCAGAGTCATTGGAGGACTTGCAAAGGAAAAGAAGAAGAAGAAAATACGGAGAAGAAAAAGGAGATTCGACCACCACTATCAATGCTGTCGTACAACTGCAGCAGCAGCAGCAGCAGCCCAGTCGTCACCGAGCATTAGAGCACAGTCCAATAGGTTTGTTTTATTATTAGCTTGCTTGCATCGAAGAACCAGAGCTACCATCACGACCACGACCACCACCTCCACTGTGCCGTTAATAATAACATGGCCAATTTTGGAGCAACGACAACGGCAAAAGAAACGGTGTCCTGGCGACAGAGACGACTCTGCCAGCCAGCCAGCAAGCCAGCAGGCCCAATTTTGCTTTTTTGCATTTCTGGTTTGTCATCACTTTTCATCTTCTGTTTGCTGGAGCAAAAGAAAAAGAGGGAGCAGGAAAAATATGGTGGCATATGAAATATACAAAGCTCGATAATTCAATTTTGTTGGACGGTGCCAGGCAAGCAGGCAGTCAGGAACAGCAGGAATGAGAATTGTGTTCTGCTGCCATTTTCTTATTTTCCTTTCTATCTTTTTATCCATTTAAAACCTCTTTGCCTTCTTTTGACTTTTTTTTCTTTTCCATTTCTCTTGTATTTTCGTTTGTGCTGTTCAGCAGTATTTTGCTCAAAAGAAGCGTTTAACCTGAAGGCTGACTGTCAATCGAAACTAGAACTCAAGCTTTCTTTTTCCGTTTTCTTTTGCATAACTTTTGTAAACTACCAAGACTATCCGACTAGTTTAAACCGTTTTCAAATTTATCGTACTGTGGCATTCAATTGCAAATTTTTTTCATAATAACAGCACTATTAAATTTTTCGTTTTCTTTTCTGGATCGTAAATATTAATAGAGTAGGAAAAAAAGTAAAAAGGTAAAAAAACAATGACAATTCTCGTAATCGTTTCCCTAAAAAGCTAAAAATGTGAACTGAGATTGAAAATAAAAGAAGACATTGCTAGCTTTACTGGATGTTACCTCCACCAGCTTCTTCTACTGTTACAGTTAGTCTTATGTTACCAGGGCAATGTTGCAGGCAGTATGTTGCAGGAAAACAACAGTTAGCAACAAAAACAAAACCAGAGAAAATGCAGTATTTTCTCTCAACAAACACACACAGTTCAAATAAGCCATTTTGAGCATAATAAAAAAAGCAAGAAAGATGAAAAGCAAAAAGTGGACCAATTCGTCATTCCACAGTCTGCAGCAGATCAATCGATCAGAGAGAAAAGTAAAGCTGCACGTATGCAAATCGATTCGTTTCTGGCATGCCACAGACAAAAAAACATTCTTGTTCGATTGATTTTTCTACTTTCTTTTTTACTTTTGGTATTCGTTTTGTCTAGAAAAACCATTTTTTCTTTAGCGCAAAAAAATTTTAAAAGTTAGCATAAATAGTGTACAAACGTGTGGTCAAAACTGCTGCAATCAAATTGATAAAAAAAACTGTGAAATATATTCTGCATGCTTTCTGCTTAGATGCCATCGATTGGCGTGAATTGAAAAACACTTACTGCTGACTAAGCAATGAAAAAACAAAAAACAACTTACTAGAGTTGAGAAGAAAACCTTTAGGACAACATCAGTTCAAGTGGGCAGGTGCAGGTGTGTGCTTGTGGTTTTCAGTTTTGCAGGGCTCATAAATTCAACCGCCAATGTGAGATTTGAGAATTGTCAGTGTTTGTGGCTGTCTAGCCTGGCTGCCTGGCTCATCATCTTTGCCAGTTCAGCTTCATCATCATCATCATCATCATCATTTTTGAGTGTGTAATTCGGTGGCAATTAGTGTGATTTGCTGGTAGAGTTTGACGCTGCCGCCGCCGCCGCCAATCAGACAGTCAATCGATTCGTCTCAGCTGGCGATGGAAAAAGAGCTTCTGCTGCTTCTGCTGTTGTTGTTGTTTGGGCTGCAGCCCGTCCAATTGCTGAAGAATTATGTGGATGCGGTTTACGAGCACTGACACTGTACACCTAAGCAGCACACTATTATCACAGCCAATAAAGTGCCAATGGTACGTTTTCGGAGACTAATTACTGCCAGGCAGACGACGAAAGAACAACGAAGTTTGAACTTTGAGTCACTTCTTTTGTATTAATCGGTCACGGCCCCCTTGAAAAAGCCCCAAAGAAGAAACACTTATGCGGCAGCAGCACATATGCAAGTTTTTTTTCTGCACCAGCAAATAAACTTATAAAGTCGCCTTTTGCCCATTAAAATTAATCACACTGCGGCTGCTGCTACTGCTGCTACTTACCTGTCAGTTGCTTACCTTTTCGTTTTGTTGTCTTGTTGTTCATTTCTGCTCTTGATTCAAAGACTGTTTCTGGCAGGTAGTCTGGTGCACCTGTCGGTCGTTTGCAGTTTGCACCTTCTTCTTCTTCATCTTCATCTTCCGTAGTCGATTACACTGGAACACGCACTACTGTAAAAGCAAATGAAATGGATGTGCAAGTGATTCCGTATGTATTTTGCTGTTTGTACTTCTAAAGCGATGATGCCCACAAAACACACAAACAATTGCACTTGCACTTTTTGACAGACAGTCTGAATTGCATCTGCGTCACCTGCATGCAAATGCACACTACTGCAACAAAGAACTTGCTATGATTGCACTATTAGCTGCTCACTTATCACTCAACACAAATTTTTCAGTTTGAAATGATAGGAAAACAAAATGAGAAAGAGAACTTTGTTGTCAGCTCTCGACAATATTCCTGTGCAGAGATCGAAAACGGTGAACACTTGTAAAATGTAGTTTTTGTTCATTTTGAGTAATACTGTACTTTGTAGCACTACAATACCACTTTCATGTCATAAATCGTCGGGCAATTTACAATCTACTGTTTTAGGTGATGCACAAATGAAAACAACAAACACATTTTTTTATTTGCTCAATACATTTGGCAATTTTGCAACACAGAGAAAACAGTTACAGTTGCTAAGCCTAAACAGTTAAAACCAGTAAATCAATAGCGCAAAACAATTTTATTGCTATTTAGAGTAGAGTTAGTAAAAAATCTTTTCAACACACAGTGCCACTTTTCTAAATTCATCTAATCTCATGCCCTCTAGCTTCACCAGATCATATAACCTTCTAAACTTAAACTCAATTTAATTGCCCTGTTAAAGTGGAAGTGCGAAAAATCTGTTTTTACAGCAGGCACACTTCAGTCACCTTCTTCCATTTGGAGAAGTTAATCAACTACTGACCATTGCCCTTCTTTCATCTATTGCATAATTTGCATAATTTGAACATAAATTTCTAACGCCCGATTCTGTGTGATTAGAGAGGAAAGAGCGGACTGCAAAAAAGGTGAAAGAGTGCCGCTGCGCACAATCGTGACCAGTCACTTTGACTGACTGACAATGCTTTTGCTTTACCACCACAATGACCTTTCACACCTGTCCTCTCAGTTCAACTACTGTTGCTGCAGATAAACTGGCAAACAATGTTGCAGTTGCTAATTCCAATTGTAAGCTAATATGAAAAACAGTTTTTGCAGTTTGCTCCAATTGTTTCCTTGTGGTTAATTAGCCACTAGCACTACAAAAATGACGTTCGTTGACCAGAATCAGCAGCACCAGCAACAGTCGTCTCTGGCTTACCTGTCCTCTTCAGCCAACCTAACTGCGCTACCAGTAATGAACCCTTAATTGAAAAGAGGTTGCCTAATCAACAGCAATTGAAACGGAAACAACCGACACGGCGTAGAAAAGAGGACACAGAGGAGTCTGGCGCTGGTGAACCTCTGAACCGGTGAGGCCGAGCTTGAGGTGGTCGTCCTGGTGGTGGTGGTGGTGGTGACTGTTGTGCTGCTGATGATGGTGCTGTTGCCAGTTTCTGGTTTTGCAATCAATACTGCCAATCGATAAACAAATGATGAAGGCGGTGGCAACGGCAGCGGCAACGGCGGCCAATGTTGATTGATCGAGTCCACTGGAGCAGTGCATAGCAGCAGCAGCAGCAGCAGCCATCAGGACATTTGTGTGGTTTGGCAAAACAAAGACAAAGAAAAAGAAGGAAAACTGCTCTCCTCGCTGTGCTGTGTATGATGAGTGCACTGGTCTGTGAGTGCAAAATGTGTCGCCGTCCGTCTGTCTGACTGACTGTGTGTGCGTTACCGAGTGACAACAGCAGCAGCAGCAGCAGCAGTGGCCAGGCGGTGTCAACCACTCTCCAAGTGAGTGTGTCCTGCTCCTCAAAGTTGTCGCAGTTTGGCGGCGACGGCGGCCTCCTTGCCTCATCAAAAGTGGTTGTCGCAAGGAGTAGTACACAAAGGGAGGAAATGCTGCTGCTGCTGCTGATGCTAGTCGTAACCACAAGCGGTATCTTTTTCTTTCTCTTTCTTTTTCTTTCTTCTTTTCGTGCAGCATGAGTGCTAGTGCGGGTATGACAAGTGAATGGTGCCAGTGCCAGTGCCACGATTCAGTCAGTCAGACAAACGGACGGCCAGAAACCGACAGATCGATCGATTTGAAGTTCTCTCCTTGCCGGCATTTGAAGTGCTCTTTTTCTCCTTCTCTCTTTCTGTCCGTATCCGTGTTTGTGTCCAGCAGTTTGGTTATTGAATATGTCAGGTCACACTGATTGACACTGAATCTTTTTCACTCCCGGCTTCAGTTTCATCCTAGTGCTATCATCGTTCAGTGACAACCCAGCCCAACTTTTTCCTTTCTCTCTCTCTCTCTCTCTCTCTTTCTCTCTTCTAATTAATTTTAATATTAATAAATGAGAGATAGAGGGGAAGATGCAAGTGATATCACCATCTCTCTTTGTGTGTCGTTTGATGGTGCGAATCATCAAATTATCAGGAATTTTGACACCGGCCACCACTGACATGAGGTCGATGAAGAATGCAAGTAATGAGAGATAAGCACCACCGCCACTACCACCGCCAAGTGCCAGTCATCTAAATGCACCACAATGACCACATCAACCAATAGAATAATAAAGGGTAAAGGGGAATAAATCAACAAAAGAAGACCAAAAAGCTGCATGTCAAAGACAATTGTCAGCAGGCAGCAGCAACCCTGTCACAGTTCTAATCATTGTCGCCAAATTGTTGCCACGTTGCAGCACCAACTTCTTGGTTGTCTTGGTAGCACCACTCTCTCTCCTCAGTCATCAAGTTGTTGTTGTCTCCTTAGCGTGGACTAACACTAAAGTGGCCATGTCCGGTGGTGGTGGTGGTCGAAAGGAGAAAAGGAAAGAGGAGAAAATGGAGAAAAGATAGCACTTTCAATGAGTTGACTGCTGCTGCTGCTATATCGGCGATCTCGCCATTTCCTATCTGCGGTCAGTCCTGTTCTGTCCTGTCCTCTTGGTCGTGTCCAGGCAACGAAGGCACTTACAAGAACCACACAACCACACACACACCCGTCAAAATTGGCCCATCAAACTTACGTCTACTCAGCGTTTTGACAAAGTGACACAACACACACGCACATTTAGAGCGTATTCACTTAATTCAGTGAATTTTCTACTTTGTTTGCCAAGTGTTTCTGCTCGTTTCGTTTCTTCTCCTTCTTCTTACGCTGCTATCTTAAGAGCCTCTTATCAATAACAGTCGTATTGACAGCAGTTGTTGTTGTTTCAGACAAAAAGACAGTGTACTCACCACTACTACTACTACTATGGTAATGGTGATGGCGGTGTCATTTAGGGTGGCGGCGGTCATCTGCCCAGTGATGTAACCTTTATATTTCTTCTTCTTTTTCTCATTGTCTAACTGGACTAAAGTGAAAGAGATAAGTAAGTGAGTGGTCAACAGCGGTTGAGTGGTGGTAGTAGTAGCCTTTGCACGACAAAGTAGTGAGCTACTTGCGTGAGCTCAATGCGTGAGCAAATAGAAAATGTGCTTGATGAATGCTCATGACATGTTCTCCTGAATTGTCGAAAACATCACACAGACAAAATTCTGTAGATGTGTGTAAAAATGCTCACATTTTTAAAACATTAACTTTCTCATCTTTCTTTCAGCTGATCACCATCGATCAACTGCCTAAGTGAGTGAACGAGTGTGATGATTCCATTTGTCACATTTGCTGTACAATTGTACAATTTTCTGCAGTTTACATTTTTCTTAACTCCTTACATTAAGTAATAGGTTTTTAATTTCCAACTGGCAATGCTGTAATAAATTTTGCCCCATACACCATTTCTATCATCTGTCATCATCATCATTCTAAAAAGCTGACCAGAACTGGGCACTGACAGCTGTTTACACAAAAAAAGTAAAAACTAAACAGTAAACACTTTGCTGTAATGTTTAATTTATCCTTACATCTAAGCTCTTTCTACAGATACTACAAATTAAAATGAATCACAAAGTGGCGACTTTTTTCAGAGTAAAGGAAACCGTGTAGGCAGGTCATCGTCAGTCTCCTGAGCACACAAAACTCAGTCACTCTACTCTTGGCCGTATATTTGCTGTAGAATTATTAAACAACCGAAAACTGCAAGACAGAAAAAAGGGACTGACTAGGCTGAAGGCACTGGCCAAACAAAGAAGGACACATCTAGTACATTTTATTTTTTTTGCAGAAAATGACGCTGATTAGGATGGCTGCAAAGTTGAGGTTGATGCAGTATTTCAGGAGAAGTACTGCACCAACACTCAGCCATTGAACTGACAGTGGTCAGCAGTTGGAAAAAGTTGGAATCGACCTTCTTTCTTCTTTCATCTACCACTACCACGACCACCATCAGTGGACACTTCCATTAAATATGCTAGGGTGTTCTTTAGCAGAAAAGCACACACTCACACACACTTAAATGGTAAAGTTGGCATTCATTAGCGAAGAAAAGAAGGAGCCTGTGTCCGTCTCTGGTCAATGCAGCTAATGAAGACGCACACGCGTGCCGTACTTGAGAGAGGCAAACGGACAGACAGGTAGGCAGTGGTAGAAGTAGTAATAGAAGTAGAAGAAGTAGGTATCGATCGGGACAGGTGGTCAGAGGTGAACTTGCTAAAAGAGTGGAGAGAGAAGCTGAAAATTGGCCATCTAAGAGAGGAAGAGGGGCGCCCGAGTGCAATGAAAACAAAAGAGAGAGAGACTCGGAGGCTCTGATAACCGAGGGCTGATAGCCCCCCGATCTGTGTCTAAATGATCACCGGTGGTGTGAGTGTGAGTGTCCGTGCGCCACTCAAATGACAGCGGCGGGCAGGCAACTCCAAATGCCACCAACTAGTTCACTTCACTTTGACGCTATC
>JAALOO010002332.1_pt1 | contig 10664 bp, 11 predicted proteins | sample 7257641 | NCBI WGS metagenome assembly JAALOO01 (sample SAMN14085613, study PRJNA598686) | mite metagenome | biome: ENVO:01001000; feature: ENVO:01001002; material: ENVO:01001226; isolation source: single female mite from University of Michigan culture on fish food culture... ... | reverse complement strand
CTTGGCATTGACATTTTGTCGTACAGCAGAGACTTTGTACAGCAAAACATCCTCAACAGCAGTGGCAGCAGCAGCAGCAGCAGCGGGAGGCCATGGCTGCTGCTCCCGAACTGGCTGGGCGAGAATTGTGTCATTGCTGTGCTAATCGAATTAGCGACAGAAGATTCTCTCTTCCCTTTAGAGCAACATTTGCTTTCCAGCCGAATTCTGGGAACTGGTTGAGAGAGAGAGAGAGAGAGGCACACTGCCTTCCATCGCAGTGATGGATGGGCTGTCACTTTTGGGCCATGTTTCCTTTTCCCTCTTCTCTCTCTTTGCTCATGTTTTGATTTTTTTTCTGTTTGCTTGTTTTGCTTGCGTTTAAAAGGGGTTGTGATTGCTGATGCTGCTGCTGTTGCTGTTTTTGACTTTGACGAATCAGTCGCTACGAGAACTTTTAAGCCCGTTTGTATTCTTTCACATGTCCGGTGACTGCGGTGTAACTCTTTTTCTGCTGGCTTTTCTCGGTGACGACATGTGTCATCGACAGCGGTTGGAAGGTTTCACCATCAACGTATCAATGCTCTTCAGTGTAGCCAACGAGCACGGCAAATTATCACAAGATGATGCAAAGTTGCGGAGAAGCTGGTGAAGCGGCAAGTGAGGCCATTGAATTGGAAATCACACTTGTGCTTTGCACTGTGTTAGCACATACGTCACCGATACTCGAATTGAGCTTCTTCTGCGTATCAGATGTCCCAATTGGGTATTGGATAGATGTGCCAATGGTGGTGGTGGTGGTTTTCAAAAATGGCTGCCCTTAGCACCGATACTCAGCGTTCTGTTACCGTTACCACCACCACCAAGTATAGATTTCGATCCCCATCAGCCAGCAACTCTTTGAGTTTAATTGTCCTCGTCGTCATCATCGTCTGGGCAATTAGTGCTGAGAAGCTTTGCCTAATTACTGGCGTCTGGTGACCTCTCTTTCTTTCTTTGATTTCAGACTAGAGATTTCCACTCTCTCTCTCTCCCCTTTTTGGTGTCTATTTACATTGATCAGCAACCAAAGAGAGGGGGATCGAAGACATTGCTGAGCTTAATTATCTCCTCCCCCCTCCTCCAAACGTCTTTCGACAAAGTGATCAACAGCGGTTGTTGTTGTTGTTGATTTTAATGACGATGATGAACCGCAGCAACGACGGCAGCAGCCGCTGATTTTAAAACTTGAACAATGATGATGATGTGTCGAAAGAGGTTGTGTGTGTTTTGAGAATGGCATTGTTTGCAGTTAACCAGGTAAGATTTCACAGGAAGGTAATGTTTGCTGTTTGTTTGTGTGTGGTAACTTGTTTTCTTCTTGTTTGCCTCTTCATTTTCACCTCATTTTCAACAGATGCGACTGTTGTTGTTGATGATGATGATGACGATAAATGTGACTAGACACAGCCATTTTGAGATGAGAATGAGAACTTCCGAAAGGAGAGAAAACTTCTTTTCTGGTCTATCCCCTCTATTTTCCTTCTTTCCAATCTCTTACTGTTGTCTTTTCGGTGACCAAAAGGCACACGAACATAGCTCTCTCTTTTCCACAGATCATACAGACAGAACAGTGTTCAAAACGCGCGAGATAGATAGAAAGAGTAACAGCTTCAGTGGAGGGAAACAGTGCAGCGAGAAAGGTTTCTGTTTCGGTTTTCTTCCTCTCTCATAAAGCGCGCGCCGATCTTTCTCTTTCTTGTCTAACTCTAACCAACTGTTCTTTTCTCTCTCCTTCTTCTCGCCGAAGCAGCCAAGCGTCGTATCGAAGACTCTGAAGACTCCGAAGACTCTGAAGACAGAGCAGGACAGAACAGAACAGCAGCAGCAGCAGCAGCAGTCGGCAATCGGCGCCGTACCAGACCAGTGCACCGCCGACTATATATCCCCGTCGTCGTCGTCGTCGTTTCTGTTTGCATCAAACACGCGCGCGCTTTCTGTTTCGGTTCGGTTTGGTTCGGCAAAGAAGAGACAGTGATGTTGGCGGCGGTGGCAGCGGCGGCGGTGATGTGATGCGCTCAGAGTTCAGCAGAAGAAGAAGAAGAAAGTGGAAGAGTTGAAGAGAGTTCCAATTTCAGCTCGGCGGACTCTCTTGTGATTTCAGTCAGTGGTAGCTGCTCTCGCCGTGCAGTAGGGCTGCTCCTCAGTCTTCTTCGACTTTTGCTTCGATTTCGACTTCTTTTACTTTAGCATCTCCTCTTTCACTACCACCACAACTGCAGCAGCAACCACTACAGGTGTCAACTTCAAAAAGAGCTCTATCTTCTTCTGTTTTATCAGCATCAACTCTGCTCAGCTCATCTCTGGCCAAAACTCGCCGTACAATCATCATCGTCTGGTCACACCAGTCAGAAGAACGACAGAACTTCTATTTGGTCAGCTGGCCCTTTTTATTGGTCTTTTGTTTTTTCTTTTCTCTTCTACTTTTGCTGCATGACAACTACTACGACCACGACCACCACCTCCACCAGTCGACATTAATTAATTTCCCTCTCTACCACCAGTTCAGTCGTACTGAACAAGCGGCTAAGCAAGCAAAAGCTGCCTACTACTTTTGCCTACCTACTGTCAACAGCTAGCAACAACCCGAAAAGAACTGCCGCCTGCCAGTTCTAAATGGCGACGGCGAAGGCGACCAGGCCAGCGTCTGTCTCGGTTGCGACGACGGCGATCGCGGCCGCGGCCACCACTTTCTCCACCACCACTAGTACCTTGACTCAGCTGCCTAGTAACAACATCACCGCATGAACATGGCAACTACCCACCGCCGGAAGTAATTTGATTTCTTCTTCGGTGCAAGTAGCACTGCACTTTTATTTGGGCTTTTTCTTCCCTCCTTATTTTGAATCTCGTTCTACCGTTCTCTCCTGTGATGATCATCGTCAACACTGAAATCGCCCACTGTGAAATGATGACTTGAACTCGGACTTTGCGACTTTTCCCCTCTTGTGCTTTTTGGACAGCCAAACAAGCCAGTGGGTGACAAACTCACACACAGTGCCAACCAGTGCTTTCGGATTTTTGTTTTTCACCACTGATCCGACAATCATCATCCCCATCCCCATCAACATCATCAACAGCAGCACAACAAGCTATCAGTTTGCACACTTGGGGAATATCCAACCAACCATCCGATCATCCACACCTAGATCATCACCACCATCACCATCACCATCATTTCCGTAAGTGATCTCCCCTGTCCTTTTACTTTTTGCTTTCGATTGACTTTTTGTTTGCCTGTGGGCTTTCTCTCGTGTTTATCGGTGCTAATTAATAGCCCTGATGATATGGCGCACTCTTTCTCTTTGGCTGCACCGAAAAGGGCGCCACAGATTTCCACCCAAATTATCAATAACACTCGCCATTACCACTGCTGCTACTGCTGAAGCTCAGCAACGATCACACACACACACTGAAAAGTGTCACGTTGAACTCTCAATCTCTCAGTCTGTCACCTCTCTTTCTCTCATACACACCGTGTAGGTTTCCCTCTCCTCTTTGACTCTTTGACTCAACAGCAGGCACTTTCACCGAGACTACTCCTCGGCTCGATGGCGCTATTGTCAGCTAGTTCAGTCAGTCAGCCAGTCCGTTCGTTTGCCTGTGTGCTTCAATTACGTTTCAGACAGCAGCGTGTTTCAGGGGGCTCTAATTGCCGGTCGTTGACAGGTCCACTTGGCCAATTGTCTGTGCCAGTGTGCTCGGGCTGTGTGTGTGTGATTGGCGACACTACTGCCACTACTTTTCTTCTATCTTTCTCTCCTTCTCCACTGCTGTGTGAAGTGTGTCCTCCACGCTACCCTTTAATTAAATCCCAAAGCCCTTTCGCTCTATCTCTCTCCTTCAAGTAGCCATGTGATTTACCGTGAATTGGTTGTGTGTGTGTGCCAGCGACCAGATTTAATGGTGCACTGCTGGACACACACACACACTCACTCCCATCGATCGATGCTATCGTGTACTCCACAGACAATTGCTTTGCCTGCTGCGGCCATTGTGTGTCTGTCAATGTCCCTCAGTTTTCCCCTTCTTTTTTATGTTTGTTTGTATATGTTGTGTGTGTGTGTGCGCGTTTTTCTGGTCAGCCTGTGTCGGTGCACCAGTTTTTTCTGCTACTTTTCTCTGAATCGATCTGCTCTCACTGCTGTTCCGCGGTAGTGAGCTGTGATTGGGGTCTATCTCCCCTTTCGCTCTTTTTCTCTCTCTCTCACTGCTTATCATTTGAATGGTGTCGTTTAGGATTTATGTGTGTGTGTGTTTGTTGTACGGTTGTAGCAGTGGTGCTCCCTCTCTCTCGGGTTATTTGCCTGATGTCGCCGACGCCGAAGCCGTTGCATCTGCATTCAGCTATCGCCTCGCATATAAAAGCAGCCTGCAGGACAGTCTGCTCAGTTGATGCGCCCTCAGCTTGATCAGCTTTATCGCCCATTGCAGTACGCGCTTGTTCATTCATTCAATTCACTGTCTGTTTGCCTGTGTTTTCTGTCCTCTGCCTGTGTTTATTTCTCTTTTCCATCTTCATCACCATCATCATCATCATCAGCTGAAGACTACCCATTGCACTGTTGTACGACAGAGCCTCATCAGCTGTGTGAGTGTGAGTGCTGCTTGTACAGCACCGTCGTCTTGTTCAGCTGTTCTGTGTGTGTTGAAGAAGAAGACGCAACTCATTACATAACGAGTCTTTTATCATTGCACGCGCAAGTTTTTTGTTTCTTCCCTCCCTTCTCCTTAATTTCTTGAGACACTACACTACACCTGCACTGGTAGGTGCCTCATACAACGCTGTTTTTTGTTTTTTGTTTTTCTGATTGAAAACTGCCGTTTCTACTGTGCTGTCTACCCACACACTCACTAACACTGTTTTGGACTTTCCGCAATCTTTTGCAGTGAAAAGGCCCAGTGTCACTTTTTATTATTGTGGTGGTGGTGTTGTTGATAGTCGAGTGTATTTGTGTACATGTCTGGTCGTGTGTGTGTGTGTATATATTTATTGCGCTAATGTGCATCATAAAAAATAAAAAACGAAGAGAGAAAGATAGTGGCAGTGAAGAAGGACAAGAACAATAGAGCTGAAAAAAACATCAGTAGACACTGTCAACTGATAAGGCAGCTGACAATGGTGCCCTGCACTGACGACAACAACACCACGGCCACCGGACAGCAGAAACTTTTTCCTGTGACGATGATAGCTTCTTTCTCGGTGAGTAGAGATGCACAGTTTAGTTGTGGCAGAGTTGTACAGCTGTGCAGGTACACAGCTCATCAGCTGAAGAAGAAGAAGAAGATGATGATCACTCCGACGACTCATGATCGTCAGCATCTTCTTCTTCAGCGTGGTGCACCGCACGTCAGCAACTGTGCAACACTGAATATCAATAACACACACGCACAGTTCAGTGAACACATACTGTCGTACATGCTCTATTCCGTATTGGGTGGCCACATAGTGCAAGATTAGTTTCATCCTCTTCAGTCTGCCAGCAGATCATCTGACACTTGATTTGGTGATGTAAAGTTATACTACTGTTCGATTTAGCTATGGCCTTGGATCACATGTACTTTTTATCTATTTTTTCATAAGCGATTTTGTTAGTTAATTTCATTAGTTGATGACCGGCGACTATGTTATTCTGTTTGTGCTGCACCACCTGCTGTTGCTGCTGCCAACCCTTATCATGTGATCTCAGTCAACTTTGATTATCGTTAATTAGTCATCAAAATAATGTCCAGCAGTTATATGCAAATTGATCGTCAGCGAGCATCGCTCTCTTCGAGGAAAGAGCGAGGACAAGCTGTGTGCACACGCTGACAAATAAATCACTGGTCAGCTCAAAAAAGAGCTAAAAATGGTCGACCTGAAGACCATGAGGAAAGTTTTTTTCTCTTTCAAAGTACTCTTCAAAGTACATTTTGCCCTGCCACCACCATCATCACTGGTGTGTAATGAAGGTGATCAATTAATTAGCCGAACCTGTGCTGTAATTAGCTAGAACTGTGTGTTGTTGCTGTAATTTTAGCCGTTGCTGCTGCTGTGGCAATTAATTTGGGCTTTACTCGAATTTGTGCTACGCTGAGTTGCGGGTGGAATTGTCAATTGATCGACGGCGGTGTCCTTCTCATTACCATCTCTGATGACAACTCTCTTGGCTACTACTACTGTGACTGGCAAAATCGGCTTTCCACACACGTCTGTCTCGTCACCTGCCAACTTTGCCCCCTCACATTCAGGCGATGTGCCGCAAAGCCAGCACTGTTTTCTGTGGTCTAATTAGAACTAGCAAGTGAGAAGAGTACTCAGACACTACTCCCAGAGTTCGGGAGTGTAGTGTGCACACTACTGTGCAATCCTCTTTCCCTCAGACAGACAGAGATAGAAGCAGAAACAGAAACGGACACTTTTCTTCTATTGTCTCGCCGGTCGGTTCCCCGCTTCTTCTTCTTCTCAAAGGATCTATTTTTTGCTTCCCCCTTTTTTATCTCCTTCTCTCTCTCTCTCTCTTTCTCTATCTCAATCTCTTCTTTTCTCTGTCCCCATTACAAACTTGGGAGAGGACGCGAAACTCCGTCTTCTTCTTTCCTTTGCCAGGCGATGTCGGCGCCTGGCGCCCTTGATGAAACTGCTGCTGTTGCTGTTGTTGTTTCTGCCCTTTTCTTTTTGCTCTTGCCAGGTGACCGTTGCCAGGAGATTGAGCACTACCACCACCACTGAGCAGAAGGTCAGACAGTCTGCGTGTGTGTGTGTGTCAGTAATGTTTGACGGCGCCCCCCTTCACCCCTTGATACCACCAGGGCAATTAATTTCCGCCGACTCTTTAGTTTCTACTTGTTTTTGTCTTTCCCTTTAATCCCCTTTACTTCATAGCTCACGCTGCCTGTGCTGTGCGCTCATAGCATCTTTTTTATCTCCGAGTATTACTAGGTGCCTCTTTTTCTATTTTTCATTTTTTGCTCCCCGCTTTCCCGACTGCTCGCCCATAACAGTAATAATAATCTCGCCATCCAAACTGCGCTTGCTCTACTGACGTAATAGGCGCAGGGATAGGATGTGTGCACTTGACCACTATTGCTGCTGCTGCCGATCACATGGTCATCGACTGCAGTGTTGGTCAGTTGACGAGCAGCAGCAGCCACTGCATATTAGCAGTAATTAGCCAGATCATACACTGCCAACACTGCTACCTGCTTTTAGAGAGTTCTACTCAAAGGAGCAGCACTCACTTAATAGTTCGCCTCTTGCAGCACTCTGTTAGCAGCCTATTAGTGGTGCCTACGAGTGATACAAGCGAAGGAAAAAGGAAAAAAGAGTGTACGATGTACGAACGGGGAAGAATGTGTGTGTGTGTGTTGTACAACATTTTTGCTGTTGCTGTTGCTGTTCCTTCTGCTGATGATATCGATTCCTTCACTACTGAGAAATCTTTCCGCTTGACCAGTCTGACTCGCTCGACGACAGCTGTGCGGCAGCAACATCAGTAACATCAGCAGTAGCACGTAGCATTGTGCGAATGTCAATGTCTTCTTAATGGACAAGTTTGCAAAATTTTCCTCTTTTTTATTTCGCTTTTTGCCCTTTTTTCACTCAGCAGCGCTTTACGCTTCAACGCCGAGCACAAAACTCTCTTTTTCTCCTGGCAGTAGTGTTCAGTTCACTTTTAACTTTCAGAAGAGAGAGTTAAAAGCCCGATCTCCGTCGGATCGATGACACACTGCTGTCGCCCGAGTTGCCAAGTTTTTCTTCTTTTTGCTGCTTCTTTTCTTTTTCTTCTAAAGACTATCATCAATAAATCACACTGACACTGTGTAGTGCTAGGGCAAATGGATGGGGGTAGATTGAGAGGAGAGAGCATTTGCATTCTTAATTGGCACACTTTTAGCTTCTTTTCCATCTTCTTATGCCGCTAATGCTCACATGGTCGGAGATAGACTGCTGATGCTGGTGCTGATGATGTCTGTCATCACTATCCTATGCTCGGAATCGATTGCAGTCATCAGCCTCTCTTTTTTTGGCAGCATTGCTCAGAATCATGTGAATGATCCTCTTAGTTGTGAACTGCTGAACCGTCACAAGATCACCTCCTAAGCTTAGGAGCGAGCATTCATGAGATCTATCGAGAAAAGTATGCGCTCACTTTTTCTGTTCTGAAGAGCTCGAATATTGAGACTGAGGTAGCAGCAAACAATGGCAATGAAATGAAGAGAGGTGAGGGGAAGATGATGAAGAGAAGGTGGCAAAATTGGCAAGTGAAAGTGTCGGCCAGCAGCAGCAGCAGCAGTGATTGCTTGTCTTGCACACACATACAAACACCGTTTGTGTGATTGCTTTTTCTCCATCACTATCACCATCTTCCTCTTCTTTAGTCATTGAGTTGCTGGTAGTAGGTATATAAGCCACCGGAGTGGGCACACTCACTTGCCACTACCAATTTCGCTGAAGAGAAAAAACACAGACTTGCAAACACACACTTCAATCGATAGTGATTCCACGAACCAAGATTGTGTGTGTGTGTTCCTTCCCATTTTCTTTTCTACCTGTTTTCTGTTTCTCTGTATTATAAATTGTTCATTCGAGTTGATCCCCCTCTTTTTCCATTCTGCTGCATCTGCTCTGCAAATACTTTAGTAAGTTTGCTTCGACACACACTCTCTCACTCACCTAATCCAGGTGCAGGAATTGGTGATTGTGTGCTGATTCACTGTGCCTGCGCCTGTGTCATTGCTGCAAAGTGGCAACAACTTTTCCCCATTCTCTCTATTCAATAGCCACTATTCCCGGGTAAGAATTTCCTTTTTCTCCTCTTCGATTTCTGCTGAATTGTCCCTCCTACTCATTTGCAACTTTTTTGTCGCTTTTTTCTTCTTATTCACTAAACTGAATTGTAAGGGAGAGGAAGTGAAACGTTGCATCGAGCAATCAGCATCGAGGAGGGATGCACTCGACTTGCTCTTGAGCAAGATGCACTTCTCCTCCCTCTCCTTCTCCTCCTCAAACTTGCTCATCACTCGGCGTTGTCGGGCTTTGAATTTAAATGACCAGCTCAAATATGATTAGACTACTATTTTGTCTACTCATGCAAACTCCTTCTCTTTACAGCTGTGAAGAGTGTCTATTTGTTCACTCTGTCTGTGTGTACACAACACACGGGAAACGTGTGCTCTCTCTCTCTCTCGCTGTGTACACGGCTAATTGATCAAATTAGCACATCGTCTGCTGGGCGGTTTTTATCTCTCTGTGTGTGTTTGTCTGCATTTGTATGTGTGTCTATCTGTGTGTGCTACCCTGCAGCAGATTTAGGTCGTTTGCTGCTACTTTTGTTGCTGCTTTCCTGTGTTTTCAGTCGATGTGTTTATGTGTACCGCTGATTTGATCAGACAAGCGAACGCTTTTGCACACACTTAACTTTCCGTGCATGTACGGCAGCTCTCTGTTGAACGCATTTTCGCTGTTTTTGCCCACTCTACTTTTCACTAGTGTTTCACTCGTGTTCCATGTGTTCGCTGTGCCTTGTCTTCTTCCATTCCCTATTCTATTTTCTATTTTATTTGCCGTTTTGATTAGCGAGCAGCGGCGGCGGCGGCTAAAGTTGTGTTTTGCTGTAAAACGAAAATTATATAAGTGTTCGTTCTTCTCTCCTTTTCTTTCGTTGTACGCCCTTTTTTTACAGAAGAAGAAAGGAGATCTATCTTTCTCTATTCTTTCTTTCTCTTTCTGTAGGCAGCCTTGATTGCCATTCAAATCACAACGATTGCACGGCTGCTGTTGCTGCTGTAATTCGATTGCGGACGGACGTCGGTGGACGGGCTGGCCCCCGATCCGATGACGACAACAACGGCAAAGGCAGTGGGAACAGCAGTATTCTTTACGTGATAGCAGGTTTGAAATGAAAAAGACTGAAAACCGGTGTAAAATCGAAAAGAATCGGCCCGGTGGACGGACGGACGCCACTTTGCACTTAGGTCCATTTGTCAGCGGTGGCGGTGATGTGGGCGAGAGGAAAAGTGAACATGTTCACACTGCAGGGCGACACGGCATTCTGCAACTTTTAGCAAGAGAACATAGCGCTTGTCTCTTTTCAGCCATTTTTCCCCGAGCTATCATCACTTCATTCGGGGAGCGGACATCACAGCAGCAACCAAGCATTTGTTTTCATTTCATTTTCATTCTCCATTTGTCTGTGTCTTGTTGCCATTCTTTTTCTCCCTCTCTTTTGCCGGCAGCTCTGATGACATCTCTTCGTTTTCTGTTTGGATCTATGTGTGTTTGTTGTGTCAGATTCACTGCAGTTTGGCAGGGCAGGCTGATTAATCGGCAGCGCCTGATGATGCTGTGTTGCTGTGTTGTTTTGCTGCTGGAGATGACAAGTGCGCACTAATTGGGTGCACTGGCAATTAATGTGCTGCTGCTGCTGCTCTTGTAAAGCTGAGCTCTTTTTCTTTCTCTGGTAATGCAGTGAGACACTAAAGAGTGTACACAGCTTTAGCAATTGAATTAGCTGCTGCTGCTGCTGCTAAACTGAGCTGCAAACAACTCGAGATGCACAGAGCAAAAGAGAGAGAGAGAGAGAGATAGGATCTTTTCTCTTTCACTCACTCACTCACTCACTCACTTGCTCAGTGTTTGTGCATCAATCATCGTCGGTTGAGAC
>JAALOO010002331.1_pt1 | contig 10667 bp, 7 predicted proteins | sample 7257641 | NCBI WGS metagenome assembly JAALOO01 (sample SAMN14085613, study PRJNA598686) | mite metagenome | biome: ENVO:01001000; feature: ENVO:01001002; material: ENVO:01001226; isolation source: single female mite from University of Michigan culture on fish food culture... ... | reverse complement strand
CCGGCATCTTCTATTGTTGTTTCTTGCACAGTGCTTGCTTGCCTAACACATTTTAGTGCATTTTTAGCCAACTTCAGACGCCATTTTGGAACCCTTAGAAAAATGGCCACACCTCAAGTCATATACCATTGTGATCGTCTTAATTAGTAGAATCTACGGTAAAAGTTTCAAGTTCTAACTTTTTGTTTGAAAATCTTCATCTATTTTTGCATGGTCCTTTGTACCCATTGGGCATGCATTATTCAGTGAAAGACGAGGCGAGGTCGAGGTGAGCGTGCTGAGAAGGGCACAGATGCTTACCACTTTCTCTTGGAAAGGGAGTCAATACTAGAGCAATCTTACAGCTTCCAATTGAAAAGAAGAAGGAGGCGGTTCATTTCACCAAGCGCAGGTGGAGTTGCAGTACAGCGGTACAACTCAAGGAATGACTATGATCAACTGGAAGGTGATTGCTAATGCAGACAAATGCAACAAGCGATATTCGATTGATTTGCAAATGCTAACACCAGCAAATATCGAGCAGACTGTGGGCACTGCTGCTGTTTCCTTTTAGCACCTTACAATTAAGCAGAGATTAGATATTCAAACACCGCCCATTGCCATTAGGACCACTTCTTACATTACAATTGACAACTGAGTATGTGTAAAAAGAATTTTCAGATTGGACATTAGCAGAATTTTTTTACAATTTTTAAACAACATGAAAAAATACACAAAAAGTTATCAAGACTGAACAGCTAAAAAACAATAATCATTACCATTGGCAGTGGTCTACTACATCAAAAACTCCACCCGATTAGCCAGTAGCTATAATTTTTTATTGGTTTGTTGTTTAACTAAAGGCAATTAACAATGAGAAACAGTCTGAGCAAAACATACACAAGTTAGTAGCTGAAATCTTTTTGGTTGGAAAAATGGCGAAAAACACGTTTTTGTGTTTGACAGGGCAATGTAACCAAGTTCACCGTTCATTTGTTTAGGTGTGATAATCTGTCGACAATTAACAAAAATGAGCGTTTGATGACATAAAGTGTGATTGGCCATACCGTGTTGGGAAGATAAACAGTATTTACTAAAAATGTACTCAAAATGCCCAGGACAACTATTCTAGCGATGATGTCATTAGTTTAGGAAAAACTGTTTGTTTTCAATTTTAAATCATTTTAAAAACAATTTGTCAAAAAATTCATTTATTGAAATAAAGCAAGCAATCATGATACACAAAATGATTTTTACTCTACTTTCAGGTAAATATAAAAGACAAAGTGATTGAAGAAAACGATTAAAAACTCAAACAATGCTAAAAAAGCAAGAGAGAAATAAGGCTAGTGACCAATAGAAAAGAGTGTTATAAATGGTTTTCTTGACAATATAAAGTGCAAAGTGAGTACTTTCATAAAGTGACACAATAAAAACGCGATCACATTTTATAATACTTAGTTTTACCAAAAATTTTTAAACCTGGAATTTTCTTTTAATTTGTAAACATTCTTTTAAAAACTAAATTGCAATTTTTTTGAAATTGTTGAGCATCTTTTGGTCAAGTTTTGCCCAGCATGAAGCGTTGAAAAAACCCAAAAAATTAAAATTAGAAAATGTGTGGAATAATGCGTGGAATGAAGAAGCTCTGACTTACCTGTGTTACCTGAGAGTTAGAGGCAATTGCGTTGATGGCTATCTTAATGGCAATGCTTGAGTTCGCTGAACAGCAAGAGAGCGAGAGAGAGAGGGAGAGGGAGAGGGAGAGGGAGAGAGGTATGTGAAGCTCGATGAGCCACCGCTGACGCTAAAAGCGCGCGACGATCGCACTTTGGAGACAAATTCCAGTCTAATCTGTGAACATCATCTGGCGCGACCAGCGACGAATAGCGCAGTCTCTTAAGTCAGGTGGCCTCTTCAGTCGGTACCGCCACCTAGAGAGTGAGCAGCACTATTTCAGGTAACTACCGAGCTACAAGGTGTCTCCTTGTGTCGCCTCTCTTACATAAACACTCTCTTTACCTTTGGCGAGCGAGCTACTGCTCACCTTCAAGGCACAGGGTGGTTGTAGTGGCGTTAGTCTTAATATTAATAATAACAGCCAACATCAGATGGGCTCTCCTGAGTTGATATTGCTGCAACAGTCACTAAGCTTTAAGTGGCGTAATCCCAAGTTACATCGGCGCCAAGCTATAAGAAGTCAACTAGAAAAGGCAAAGTATTAATAGATTGCCGCAATAGTGAACTATCTTGAGCTGTCTTGAGTCAACTAAAGTACTTGAGCGATTTGCTAAGGCGACACATGTCTTATTACTATTAATAATAGATCACCGTGCGAACCGAACTTAATTACTTTTAAGGAAAAAGAACTGAATAAACAAAGATGTTAGTTGTCAGCCAATAGGTGAAGCTGAACAGCTTGAGCTAAAATATGCAAAATGTAATTAAAATAAAAAAATTGCGGAAATAAGAAAACTACTTGAACCAATGGATAGCAGATGATTTTTTTACTTCAAAGCAAAAGATCAACGAGCCCTCTTTGTATTTGTGCTGAGCAACAATTCTGAATGCACCTGGAAAGCACCCGAAAGTACATTGTTCAGCGTCTGAGTATCGACAAATGTCAACACTACACGAGTACAAAAGGTACCGTTGACGGCAGTGCGTTCAAACGCCACTGCAGTTCACACGGTTAGTTGTACTTTGATGAGTGCTTCTACGTATTACTCGCAATTTTGTTTGTTTGATATTTCAAGAGACGAACTGGGCAAATGAAGAAAAGTTATCTTTCTTAACCTTTTGCTGAGCAAATAGTAAAAATGCAGCCAATAAATTGAATTAATGACATTCAGTGAATGACGAAGAAACGAAAGACGAACAGACGTAAATGTCAGTGAGTGAGTGCAAATGGGAAAATCCAAGCAAAGAAGAAGAAAAAGACAAGGAAACTCATTGCACACTGCAGGAAAGCTGTACAGGGGCGTGCCGGTTGTGTTGTCAGTGGTCTGGGCAACAGTTGCGGTTAGATAGAAAAAATGATTGTACGTCTGCAGAGAATATTAAAGTAAAAAAACGGTAGACACTTTTATCAACACTGACAGCAGGAAAAGAGAGATGGTGCACAGGTGCTGCTGCTGCTGTTGGTCACTAACGAGCTGGTCAATCACTGTAAAGCACGCAGATTGAAAGATGCTGCTCTGGGCAATTGCGTACTTTAAAGTGAACAACAATTTAAGTGCAATCTTTGAAGAATGTTCACATTTATGAGCTTGCTAGAAAAATATTATCATCATGCAAAAATGTAGCTATGCAATCGCTCAAGTTATGTGGAAAGTTGTTTTGGTAAACATAGTTTTTCTTCAATACTAGAGAAAACAACACAATTAGTTTAATCTATGACAACATTTTTGGTTTAAAAGTTAGCAAGAGGTAAATGCTAAATAATTAATTTTTTAAAAAAAAGTTAGCGACAATGAAGGCAAAAACCGTTGTTTCTTTTATGTCGGAAGTATTTCAAAGCTTCACTAACCTCTAAATCTACAGTTGGTAATGTAAACGTTAAAGACCACCAGACGAAGTGTTTGTCTTGAGAAAACTTTCCCAGAAAACAACACGTAATGACCTTAATACTTTGCATTAAAAGGGGACTTTTTGCATAACCTTCTCATTAAAAAAACAAAATGGTGAGCGCTGGGCGATTTGGCAAAAACGAGAGTTGGCAAGGAAGAATGCGCCCGTGATCTCTGCAACGGAAGAATACCAAGAAACTATGCCTTTTTATTACTTTGCACCGAGCAAATGAGCACCAGGCGATGTCATTGCCGTTAGCCATAGCCTACCAAGTGATTGCTCTCAGCACCTTATGGCAAGTGCCATCCTTTTCAGTGGGGTGTCAGCTTGAAGCCAACTTGAGTGCACAAAGAATCACTTCCCAGCATGTTCAAGCACACACCAGTAACGACAAGATTGACTTGCAAAGGGGCGACAAGTGAAAGTAAAAGCGGCGACTCGTAAATAGACCGACGCGGTGCTATTTATAATCGATTACCTTCGGAAACATTTAAAATAGCGATTCATTTCAAAGTGCTCATAGCCAGTGTTCACTGCCTTAGTCTTCAGTCACTCTTCAAGGCGCCACTCTCCGAGTGGTCTGTGTGTGGCTGAATGCTTTGATGTTCAAACTTTAATTTAAACATTTGAATATATTGAAATTACGGCGATACTTACCTTTGTGGAGAAGAGGATAAACTGTGCTTGTTTAATATGATGATCATCCTCTAAAGCACCTTTCAATGAACCACAAATAAAATTGCCAAGGACGCTATAACTTTGAGAAGGTTACCAGAAAAAAAATTCTGAAAGCAGAGATTTAACTCCTTGAAATCTCTGCCTTTTGACCCAGTAGCACAACTCTCAACCAGAGTCACTGTGCAGCGAAAAAACTCAACAGTAAAACATACTTTTTTTGGTAAAATGTGATAATTTATTATTGATAATTAAATTAATAGATTCAAATAGCAATAAATAGACAATCAGTGTATGTTAGGTATGTCAAAGGTTGTCGGGTTCTCGGCGAGGAGTTCAATAACTTAATGAAGTGATGCAGTGTTAATAAAGTGTGTTGATGGTGATAGTGTGAATGAAATAAATAAGTACGACACAGAGAAAGCGTCAGGTCGTCATGTGGTGAAGTAATAAATTATTTTTAATAATTGTAGTAATGACCGCAACTTGGAAATTGCCGAATAAATGTAAGGATCATAAATATGGTAAGAATGTGAAGAATACTATGATACAGTGATTTCATCAGTGTGAAAGAAGGAGAGAGAGAGGGAGACACTCATTGTGGGAAGAAGGTGTGTGTGTTTGCTCGTGACTATGTACAAGTGAGAGAGAGGAGTCAGTAAAGAGGCATCACCAGCAAGGGACGTGCATTGAGAGGGGCATTGAAGATGCATGGTGAGCTTGCTGACGCAGTGGAAACCCTGTTCAAGTTGGCTTTGTCTTTTGAAAACTTCCATTACTACTGCTTCAATGTATCTGTGGGCGTGTGGGGTGTGGCTGTGTCTACGTGGGTGTGTGTTTGGTGCCGCTTTGAGAGGACTGAGTTGGGAGGAGAGAGTGGTGTGAAACAAACTTAACAGTTTAATAGATCAGAAAGATTCAACAATCAAATTCAATCAAGAAGGAGGATAAAACAAGGTTGGGCATATTCAGATAGAGTAGTTTAGCGAGAGAGAGAGAGACAAGGAGAAGAAGGAGGTTGTACAGTACAGGTGGGTGTGGGAGTGTCGGTCTTTGTACATTCGGTCGCAGTGTGCATGAGCAGAAGGAAGAACAGCAGTAGAAGCGCAGTGGCGCCCAGCGGTGTAGTCACGGTGGAGGGGAGAAATGTGAGGAATGCGAACGGACAGTCGATAGTAGTGGTGGTGGTGGTGGTGGATAGAGAGAAACGGGTCCTCGAGACAGTGTCAGGCGCCTTAAGATTCATTGCCAGGCAAGTGTGAGCAATTGAGGCCACCGAGCAGAGTGCTCATCGTCGTCGGTCTGCTGGAGTGAGCGGTGGAAGAGAGTACCTGTCTTGTGAATGAACTCGTCTGCACACACACCGTAATGTCTGCTCTTGTCTGCAGCCGTTTGTTTTATTCAGTAGTCTTGAGCGTGAGCGTACTCCTTTGGCTCTGCTGCTGCTGCCTCTGATTAGATTGTAAAGTGTGGCAGGAGGACGATTCATTAAGTGTGTCGGCCGCAGAAGCCTGGCTCAGCTTGCCACCACCACCACTGTTAACTGGAAGATTACTGCAGAACTGACTGTTGCATTTCCGTACAGACAGCTGGTGAGTGTGTGTGTGTGTGTGAGTGTCTGTTGATATCCTCTGACGGAACAGCAGAGGGGCGCGACAATGGTACAGCACTGTGTGTTCAACTAAATGGAAGCGATCAAAGATGGGGGAGATTTTGACTAGAGTAGAGTGTATGAGAGAGAGAGAGTGTAGTGACATTTGAAATAAGCGGCAGAGAATTTTGAATTTAGTGCCGTGTGATGGTAATGGTTAGCTACCACGCAGTGCTGTCGCCGCAAATGACTGCCTTCTTGAGTGTACACACCTTCTGCAGAATGCAATAAGCTCTCGAAAAAATGTGTATGTGTGTGTATATAGTATGTACAGGAGTTAATGGGAAGCTGCTAGGCTATTACGATATTGCCTTAGTGTCAGTCTGATCTGGTCGGCTATGAGTAATGAAAGTGTGATGCTGATGTTGAACTGGTGGAGGTTGTAGTGGTGGAGGTGCTGCTGATGGTGGTGATGTGGTGGTGGTTGTGGTCGAGAAAATTCATGCAATAAATAGAGAGGGCGAAAGTGGTGAGGGAGCATGTCGTATAAATAAATAAATAAAGAAGTGACGAGAAAATAAATAAGTCGGAGATTTGTAGATGGCGATCCATCCAAAAGAGTTGGAGGAGGAGTGGTAAAGAGGGCGAGGGCGAAAGGAGGAAGAGATGTGATGCAGATGAAGGTGACGCACAAATAAATAGTTCAATAAATAGCGGTAGAGAGTGGAGGTGAAAAGAGATAAGGAGCTGTGTAAAATTCGGTACAGTGCAGTGAGGTGAGCGTGATCGGTCAGACTGCAGTCGGAAGAGGAGCTAGCTCAAATGCGAACTGGTGGTGAGGAGATGCCAAGGGAGAAGGGGCGGAGAGGGAACTGCTGACTCAGTACAGAGAGTTCTGCGAGAGTACGGAAGCAGGCGAGGACGCATTGGAGGAGGACTGCGAGTCAGCTCCCGCGGATGAGTGATTAGAGAGGAGAAGGGAGGAGAGGGATCGACTGGGGTTCATGATCGAGTGCACCGACTCGTGACCGGGAATGTCTACGCCGAGGGAGGAGGAGGTCACATTGGCGTCAGCAGTCTTGCAGGTGACCCAGGGGTGACGCAGCATGTCCTCCAGTGAGATGCGCTGGTGGGCATTGACTGTGAGGCACTTGCGAATCAGATCCTGGCACTCAGGGGACACTCTGCGGTTAAAGTTGGGAGTGGCGCGCAGAATCTGCTCATCATTCTCAAAGGGGATGTCCCCGCAGACCATGTCGTAGAGGAGGACGCCCAGAGACCAAATGGTGGCGGCAAGGCCATCGTACAGTGAGGTGGAAATCCATTCGGGGGGCGAGTACACGCGAGTTCCTAAAGAAAGAAAACATTTAATTAGTACATTGAAAAGGAGGAAAGTGAGTGAGGAAAAGAGAAGGAGCGGAGGAGGAAACCCTACCAACTAAGAGTGCAATAGGGCAAAAGAGCACTCTAAATTGGTCACATGACACCCTGACAACCTTGTAAGCCTTTTGATCCTATCCTCTTTCCACTTCTGCTGTTGCAGCAGCAGCACAGTTACTCGCTCCCCTGACCGCATTACTCAGTGCTCGAACTCGGGCCAGACAGTCTGTGCGAGCAAGCGCAAGTCGTTTTTTGTTTGGCGCCAAGCTCACTTTCAAAGTGAAGACAACGATGACCGAACAGCAGTACGAGGTCATCCAACGGGCGCCATATTTAAGAATGGCCCTCTACGTACGATAGATGCACTTTGTTTTGGCGGCAAGTGGTCGCAGAGGGGGGAGCTGACTGGCATTTCAGGCAGGCAGGCAGGCAGTCAGCAACAGAAAAGTGGAGAGTTAAGACAACGAAGAGATGAGAGAAAAGAGTGAAGAGAGAACATAACAGAGGGCATGAGTATGCGTCAACAAATATTAGGGCAGCAGACAGGTAGGGCGCCCGGGCGCCACAGCTGCGGTGGCGCTCACACTGTGAATATTTGCCGCCATCATCGTGTCCGCCACCCGACCAAGACCCGTTCACTAGTGGACAAACCGCTATGCTCCGGCGTTCGTCCGATTATATTGCCGGGTATTTTAACGAGCATACTCGGCTCGGGGAATGCTGCACACACACAGGCAGTAAAGCAGTACAAAGGCTGCACATGCAATTGAAATTGGTCTGTGGTCGGTGGCAGTCCGACTGCACACACACACACACACACTCTTCCAGCAGAGACTATATTGAGAAAGCCGGGAATTATTTCGAGATCGAAAGCGGCACTAGCTCAGGCTGCGGAGAAGCGGGCAGCAAGAGAATGAAAGAAGACACCACACAAGAAGAGCCCAATGAGCCCAAAGTTGTGTCGGCAAAATGGAGAAGAGAAAAGCGGCAAAAAATGCGGAAATTATTAAGCAAGTAAAAGAATGGAGAAGACTGTGCTAAGGGCGGAGCAGACAGAATAGAAATGATTTCAAGGAAACTGCAGGGTGGCCGCCAGAAACTGCGGGGACATTAAACAGCAGCAGTACCCCACAAATGGGTCAAGACGATAAAGGAGGATTACAAAATGTAAACTCGCATTCTAGTGATTCCATTTGAAGCTAACCTTGTGTTGAAGGATGCACAGCACTGCTTAGAGAGACCGTTAGACTAAAGTGGACGGTGTGTACAGGCTAAACGCCCTCAATCTGACAGATCTAACAGTGTACAGCAGTGGAGTAATTGGCGCCTTTAATTGACGATCCTCCTTGTGGCTGCTGCTGTTGATGTCTGGCACAGCAGCCGCCGCCACTGCCGCCGCCGTCGACAACGACCACTCATCGTCAGAGCCAGTGTGTGCTGTCTACGGGTCGGTCTGTCGCTCTCAAGTAACGGCAAGCGAGACGCGTCATCTGACAAGTTCGTTGCGTGAGTCTCGAGTGCCAAGCAAGAGAAAGAGAGAGAAATGCAAGCGCACTGGCAGAGGCGGACGCACAAGAAAATCACATGACGCCGACAGGCTCATTCACCACCACTGACCGACCATGCAAAATGAAAGGAGGGAAATGTTTGCGTACAGTACAGCTGAAAGGACACACACACACACACTTACACGGCGCTGCCAAGCCGCCAGCCAGACACAATAGACGCAGGCGCCCTGTGTACGCCGAAGAGAAAGAGAAAGAGCAGCTGACTGGCGCCAGTCGGCCTCACTCCTGGATCAAAGCATCAAAACAAATGTCAGACGCATGCGCTCCCAAGCTATGCGTCATGGTATTGCAACGAACCTGCAATCGCGTGAAATCGCACTTTGCAGTTCGCTTGAGAGCTGCCAGAGCATCCATGATTTGATTGCTTCCGCCGGGTATTATAATTCACAATTAAATGAGATTAGCCAGTGGATCGTCGCCAACTGACATTTGCGTCAGACCGCAGAGTCGTCAAGGTTTGAAGGGAATGGGGCTGCACACGCACAGAGAGCGGAGGAAAGACGTTCAGGGGTGCATATAGCGACGAGGGGGGGGGGAAAGGACGCCGATTCTAGCGAAACTCCTGCGTGTGTTCCACTGGGCGCCATTGGAACAAGGCCACCTACGTCACCTAGTGTGTGTGTGTGTGTTTGCTTTGGCAGACATTTCGCCAACATGGCTCTCTCTTTGCACTACCGTCTCTCGGTTTTCCCCTAAGTGCAAACTTTTCTTCTCGCCGATACCGAATGTAAACACAAATTGGGAAAGGAACGCATGGAGGGCGCGCGCAATCGGTGAAGTGACGTCAAAGTACGCGAAATGTATGGAACCTTTGTGTTGGGCGCAATCGACCGATTGCAATCGACGGCCACCGCGACGCCACACACTCACATCATACCAAGTGCACTTTGGTCTTGTGACTTGTGCACAGGCAGCTTGGCCCGCGCGTCGCTGCTAGTTAGCGTGCTCAATCAAGCCCGTCTCTGCTGGTCGCGAATACGGTGGGGCAGTGATTTGCGCGATTCGACTCTCCTGCGCCGACTGTTGCTGCTCTGCTCAATCGCCTCAAAATCCAATCAACCGGAACTGAACCAGGAAACAGTTACCTGTGAGCTAAGTGCAGCCAAGGAAAGGAGGGAGTTTAACTGGCAAAAGAGAGCACCAGGTAGACAGGTAGGCGCAGGCAGGCAGACAGGCTAGCAAGCAAACAGGCAGAGAGACAGTAGTAGTACAGCAGCAATCGATAAGGCAAAGTAGACCTTGGATAGATCGCGATCCGAGTCAGCTGTCAGCTGTACAAAGCTGAAAAGAGTCGGAGCGAGAGAGAGAGAGAGAGAGAGAGAGAGAGAGAGAGAGAGAGAGAGAGATCAAAACAAGTCAGCAAAATATTCTTCGCGATCAAGGAAAAGAAGAGAAAGACAGCAGCAAAAGCGTCGCTCGCTGTCTGAGACGTCGAAGACGGCGTCTCGACAACAAACGGCGAGGTGAGCGGTTGCGAACATCAAGAAAAAAACAGGTTAAGGATATTTGCCGCAAGACGAGACAGGACAGTGATGGCAAGAGCAACAGCAGCAACAACCACCGCCACGAGAAGCTTCCCTGTTTGTTGGCAAAGCTCGAACAGTCTAATGAATGCTAATTAGTAGATCTTTTGTAGGGCACTGCAGCCAATAAGTGTCGGCTCACTACGACTACGACACCACCACCACCAGTGCTACTGTACAGCACACTACCTGTGTTGATGCCGTTGGCGATTCTCTCAAGGAGAGAGGCCGATATCACCAGAAAAACACAGAGTGCACACAGACGTCGATCTTGCAAGTGTGCTCGCCACCAGTGCCACCACCAGAAGGCATATAGCAGTGGTGGTGGTAGGCGAGAGAGAGAGAGAGAGAGAGAGAGAGAGAGAGAGAGAGAGAGAGAGA
>JAALOO010002330.1_pt1 | contig 10681 bp, 14 predicted proteins | sample 7257641 | NCBI WGS metagenome assembly JAALOO01 (sample SAMN14085613, study PRJNA598686) | mite metagenome | biome: ENVO:01001000; feature: ENVO:01001002; material: ENVO:01001226; isolation source: single female mite from University of Michigan culture on fish food culture... ... | reverse complement strand
GTTGGAGTCCTCTGATGGAAAAGGCCGCCCCCAACGGGTCGGTCACCTCGGTGACGGAGTTTTGGGAGCGGAAGGTCCTGCAACTGAGCCCCGGGATTGACCAGCCAAATGGGCTTAATCCTCAACTGACGTTGACGCTGGCCGCCGCCTGGATCATCTGCTTCTTCTGCATCTGGAAGGGCATTAAATCGACGGGAAAGGCGGTCTACGTGACGGCCATCTTTCCCTATGTGGTCATTACGGCACTCTTCATTCGAGGCGTCACCTTGCCCGGGGCATCGCTTGGAATTAGATTTTACCTTTTCCCTGACTTTGCGAAGCTCGCTGATGCCCAAGTTTGGATTGACGCCGGTACGCAGATTTTCTACTCCTATGCAATCGCCCTGGGGTGTATGCCGGCGCTGGGAAGCTATAATGAGTTTAATAATAACTTTTATCGGTAAGTGATTTTTTGGAAAAGATTTTATCTAGATTTATATCAACTTTTGGACTTCTTCTTTTGCAGACAACTCTTCTTCCTGACAGCCATGAACTCCGGCACCTCCTTCTACGCCGGCTTTGCCATCTTCAGCGTCCTCGGGTACATGGCCACGGAGCAGGGCGTCCAGGTGGCCGATGTCGCCGAATCGGGTCCCGGCCTCGCCTTCATCGCCTACCCTCGAGCGGTGATGACCATGCCCTGGAGCAGCTTCTGGGCGGTGATGTTCTTCACGATGATCCTCCTGCTGGGAATGGGCTCGCAGTTTGTCGGCGTGGAAGGCTTTGTGACCGCCGTCGTGGACCTCTTTCCGGGGTATCTTCGATATGGCCGTCGACGAGAGTGGTTCATCGGTGGAACCTGCCTGGTCAGTTTTCTCATTGGACTGACGATGGTGACGAGGGTAAGTTGAGTGTGATTAAAAAGAGGAAATTTTTGAGAAAAGATCTTATCAATAACTTTTGTTTTTTATCCAGGGCGGCATGTACGTCTTTCAGCTGTTTGACTTTTACGGCGCCTCGGGCATCTCCCTCCTCTACTACTGCTTCTGGCAGTCCATTGTCATTGGTTGGATTTACAGTAAGTTCAATGATAAAGAAGTTTACCACAGGAGTTTAATTATCACCTATTTTTTAGCCGCCGACCGCTTCTACGACAACATCGAGGAGATGATCCACCTGCGCATCAGCCCCTGGTTCCGCTGGTGCTGGCGCTACCTCACCCCCGCCCTCACCCTCTCCACTCTGACCTTCTACGTGGTCACCCACCGACCGCTGAAGTACAACGACGTGGAGTACCCGGGCTGGGGCCTGGCCATCGGCTACGGCCTCGCCCTCTCCTCCATCATCATGCTGCCCGCCAGCATGGCCTACATCTGGTTCAGCACGCCCGCCATGCCCAATGTAAATCCAATCATTTGATTTTTACTCCTTTTTGTACAAAAATTCTAACATTTTTTTCCCACCGTACAGAAATTCCAGCACCTGACGACGCCGCTCAAGGTCACTTCCTCCTCAACAGAATCCAATAAAAAAGTTGGCTGTGAAGCTTGCTAGAATGAGATTTTCTGGTTGACTAAAATCTTTCACTTGACGATCCTTCTTTTCCTTCTGATATCATCATTGAGCCAATCGTCTTCTTTGGCTTGAAAGTTAGTTTTTTTGTTTGAATTTTACTCCCGTTCATCGAAACTATTTATTCTCTTTATGTCTCTCTACTCTATTTTATTTTACTTCACCTTTTCCTCCTCACAATCCAATCACTATTTTTGTTTCTGTGTATAAAGTATTTTTATTACCCAAATATTTAAATACTATAAAAGTATTTTTGCACCAAATGTATATTTTATTTATTTATTGAATCCTTTCCTTTCTTTTCCTTATTTTCTTTATTGTTGTGTTAAAATTTGATTTTATAACACATTCTCACTGTTTCCCTTATTTTCCTTTTCTTCCTTTGCTCCTGAAACTGATGATGATGATAATCTCAATCTTTCAATCTTTTTAAATAAAAAAAATTGAAATACAATTGACATTTTAATTTTTTTTGAGAATACTTTTGTTGTAGAATCAAGCATTGGTGTGCTAATACACCTACTTTTTGCTTTATTTTATTTGGCAGTCTGAATGATGATAAAATAATAGGGAAAAAAAGAGAGAAGAAGAGCGTCTGACTTGGCAAGTCACACGACATTTTTTCCCTTTTCAACACATAAAACTGCCGTACAAGAAACTTAGCCTAGCTAAAAATAGGCAGCAAGAAGCAGCAGCCTTGCTCGATTCTCTCGAAGAAATTAAAAACACACACTGGTGACAAGAAGAGGGAAAAGATGAGAGAAAGTTTTCTCTTCTTTGAAACACTTGTCCTACTTACTTAATTTCTGTTCTTGTGGTTGTTTATTTGTTGCTCACCAACAACCAACACACACACAGTCAGTCAGCAGAATGTAGAATGAAGAGCCTGAATGAAGAGAGGAGCTGCTGTATTTTTTTTGTGGTGGTGGTGGTGATAACACACACATTTTATTTTTGTTTTTCAGCAGCAGTAGGCGCAGCTGACCTTGTGTGTTTACCTTTCACTGCTCTTGTAAACACACTCTCTCACTAACCAGAAATCATTTTCATCATCGTTTTTCACCACTTTGACCATCATCACCTTCTTCTTTCATCATCATCATCAACACCAAATCATCATCACATTACCTGACCATGATCCGCAACGACGCCCCCGCCGACGAGCTCGCCTCCAACAGCAACTGGCTCACCGTGGCCATCATCTTCCTCGCCATCCTCAGCTGCTTCGTCCTGCTGGCCATTCTCATGCTCAATCCTCGAACTCCTCGGTCACCGCCGTACGCCTACGCCGGCTACGACTTTGGAAGGGGAGGACACGTCCACTACCACAACCCCTACTATCATTATCATGAAAACTTCGAAGATAATGAACAAGAGGAGTTCGAGATTCAGTCGGGATTTGAAGGAGGAGGTGATGGAAAAGGAGGAGGTGCCGAGCTGGCCACCATCACACTGCCGCTGGAGAACACCTCAGCTGTGGAGGTGATGATGAGCTCCACTTTAGAAGTTACAAACTCCTCCTCTGTTTCTGAAGATGACGGAGTTTGCCGGAGTCACGGCTGCGTCGAGGCAGGTCGGTGGCTGGCCGAGTCGCTCGATTTTACCCAGGGCCCCTGTGAGGACTTTTACTCCTTCGTCTGTGGAGGTTGGAAGGCCCGGACTAGACTTTGGCCCGACCAGGCCACTATCTCTCCCTTTACCGTTCTTGAAGATCAGGTCTCGCTGGGTGTAAAGTCCCTCCTGGAAGGTCATCTGAAGGAGGAGACTGAACCGAGGTCGGTGCTCATTGCTCAGCAGCTCTACCAGGAATGTGTTCATCAAGGTCGGAACAATTAAAAATTAAAAACTTTGCACAAAATTTATAAACAAACAATTTTTTTTCAGACAAGAACAAAAGCGTTCTCGCTTTAAAAGGCAAACTGGCCCAATTGTTGAACCTCGAAAACGGCAGCACCTGGCCCCTGGTTCGACACATTGAGGAACCCTACTCCTTCATCAGCTCTCGGACCTTCATCCTCACCTATCTTCGCTTCAGTGAACTGCAAATTAGCCCCATCATCGACTTTGGCGTCGAGGTGGACGCCAATGCGACCCGGCACAAGCTCGTTCATGTCAGTGATTTTTGGAGTTTTTCTATGCAAAAACATTACATTTTTAACCCCATCTTCTCTTCACCGCAGTTCCGAGCCCCCACCTTTGGCCTGCCCCGGTACGTCTGGGCCTACCCGAAGCGGCACAATCTGACCATCGGCGCCTACCGCCGCTACCTCCACGACCTCCTGAAGCGGTTCACCATGGACGAGGCCGACTACCCCGTCGACGAGGTGCTCGAAATTGACATTGAGTTTCGCGTCAACGAGCTGCTCGCTTTTGAGAGTCAGCTGGCGATGGTAAACAAACATCATCAACTTTATAACCTCCATTTACTAAAACTCTCTTTATCAACACCTTTTTCAGTTCACCCAGCCAACTGAAGATGAGGACGGTAATCCTCTAAACCTTCCCTCAACCTGGTACAATCGAATGACGCTGGCGGAGTTCAAAAACCTCACTGAAAACTACATTGACTGGACACTGCTCCTTCGCCTGCACATCGGCTCAGTGGACATCACCGACCTTCCAAACGACCTTAATACCACCGTGGTAGTAAAGGACATCGGCTACTACCAGCAAATTGCCCCTCTAATAGAGAAAACTCCCCTTCACCTGCTCTACAACTACCTCGGCGTCCGCTTTCTGGACGCCTTGGCGCCCACCTTCGCCGACGGCCACCTGGTGGCCATCACCAGTCAGTACCTTCAACGGCGGACGGAAGTGGCCCGGTTACGTCCTCTGTGGAGGCGGTGCGTCGATGAGACGGCCCGCCTGTTGCCACTTCCGCTCAGTCGCCTCTACGTGGGCAGTCAGCTGCCGAAGATTGAAAAGAGGAAAGAGGCCGCTCACCGGCTGATTGCCGAGCTCCGGTTAGCTCTGCGAGAGTACCTGGGTGATCCGCAAGGGTCGGGCAGTTTTTGGCTTGATGCGGAAAGTCGAATGGAGGCGCTGAAGAAGGCGGAAGCCACCGGTTATAATGTTGGATACCCAAAATGGCTGCTGAACGGAAGTGTAAACCTTGACCATCGAGTGGGCCTGAACAAAGATGGAATCTCTATAGAATCGGGAAATTACTTGGAATCGGTGCTCAGCGTCCGCCGTTTTCGGGCGGCAAAGGAGATTCGAGACCTAGGTCGAGTGAGAAGTGCCAGTAATGAGTGAGTTCAACAGAGGATTTTTCGAAGCTCAAAAATTTGTTTAATTTTTTTTATATACAGTTTAAAAATGCCCCCAGTTGAGGTGAACGACGCCGCCGCTCTGCTGCTCATCAACACCGTTTGTAAGCTAACTTTTTTTTCTGTTTGAAAAGTGCAAAAAAGTTGTAATTTTTTTTATTTTTTCTCATTTTTGAAGCACTTCCGGCGGCCATGCTCCAGGCGCCCTTCTTCGCCACCGACCGCCCGCCGACGCTCAATTTTGGCGCCCTCGGCGGCCTGCTCGCCCACCAGATGACCCATCACCTGGATCGCAGGGGGGCGGAACATCGAAGTGTCAAGGAAGAAGAAGGAGGTGAAAATGATGATAAAGAAAGTGGTGATAAGCGACACCACAACCACCACCCGAACACTTTTCTCCAGCGTTGGTGGACCGAGGAGACGATGAGTCGGTGGGCGGAGGCGGCCGATTGCTTCCGCGCCCAGTACGGCTCGGTTGAAGACCCGGAAACGGGGATGATGGTAAAGCTGAAGAGCAGCAGCAATTGATGAAAGTCTTATCAACCTTATCAACTCTCAACTCTCTCTTATCAATCAACAGCTGAACGCCAATCGGACGCTGGGCGAGGACATCGCCGACAGCGGGGCGATCCGCTTGGCCTGGTACGCCTGGTGGCACCGGGCCAACTCCCGACGGCCTCACCCTCAACCGGAACCCTCTCGAAGGCCACTGAAGCTGCCGCAGATGGAGGCCTTCACCGATGAGCAGCTCTTCTTCATTTCATATGCAAAGGTTTGATAAAGATTTCATTAGTTTTTGTTTAATCATTTTTTTAAATTTTTTGTTTCAGAACTTCTGCTCCAACAGTCGACCGGCGGTGCTGCTCGACCACGCCCACGGGGCGAGCAGCTACAGTCCCGACCGGTATCGGGTCAATCTGCCACTGGCAAACTTTGAGCAGTTTGGCGGTGCTTTTCACTGTACAGCGGGCACGCCCATGAATCCACCAGAAAAATGTCGGTTGTGGTGATGATTATTAGAACAAAAAAACCATTTTTATGAAATGAAATTGTTTTTCATTTTTTTCTGAAAAAAAATTTTACTCGTTTTGAGTTGGAGCTTTCTAATAAATTAAATTTTTTTTAAATTTTAAAATTGATTTACTTGTGATTTAAACTAGACAACACCCTTTGGGAAATTAAAATTGAAATTAGATGTGTAGATTCATTTCCTATTTCAACTGTAAAATAACCTTTTGTTTTTGGTAGCTTATTCATTTGCCAAGCACTTTTGCTAGTGTTCAAACTAAAAAAATAATGGATTGTAATGAACAGCATATCACCATCCGCTCTCAGCTGTCCTCTCTTGAAGACGTGGTCATCGCAGTGGATGATAATGATAATGATTGCAACAATTTCTCAAACTATAAACTTCCTAATAGTTCTCTGGACGAGTCAGTCATGCCCTGTCTTCAAGCGCAGATAAAATCTGTTGGAAGTCTACCACTTCCACTACGTGAAAAACTGGCTCTTCTTGCTAAACTGAAAGCGGCCGTCAGTCTGGTGAAGGTAGGTCAAGATCAGCAGCAAAAGGAGGAGGAACGTCGTCGAAAAGAAGAAGAAGAAGAAAAAAAGCGACTGAAAAGGAAGTTTCGCGTAGCTAAAGTTTTCAAGCGTCGAACGGCGTTTCGAAACTTGTTGGCCGGTGCCCGACAGTGGGCCGTCCCCTGGAAGTCCACTGTGAAGAGGATTGAGTGTAAGTAACTCAAAATTTTTATTTTTAACTTTTTTTCTTATTTTTGAAATAGGTCGATTTGGCTCTGCCGTCTCTGCTTACTTTTACTTTCTCCACTGGCTAACGGGACTCAACCTGCTCACCACGCTGATTGTCACCATCGGCATTGTTGCTCCTGAGGTAAAAGAAAAGAAGTGTTTAAAATTTATAAAAATCCAACATTTTTTTGCAGTTTTTTTTAAGAGATGACCACCACCAAATTGAAGGAGAAAGCCTCGGCCCGTTGACCATCTCCGAGCTGTACGGCAAGGCTTTGCAGTACTTTGCCTCCGTTGGAGAGCACCTGAGCAATAACAGTAATGTGGGCGTGGCAAAGGCGTTGCCCATGTTTGACATTGTCTGGCAATTGGAGGTAAAACAAAAGAAGTGAATGATAAAAGTCAAGATTTTTTAACACGCAAAACTTTTGTTTTAGGGCCCACTCAAGCACTCTCTGCTCTTCTACGGCAACTACAGCGCCTCAAAAGCACTTAAAGTGGACCGCCTTGGACTGTACTTTCCACTTCCGGTTCTTTATCTGCTGACAATCATCGCCCTCTACCTTTTCAGCCTGTACAGCATCGTTAAACGGTAACCTGTTTTTTGTACAAAATTTTTGTACAGTTTTTTAAACTTTTTTTTAGCATAAGGCGTTCTAGAAAGCTAGGCACTCAGGAGGGAAAGGCCATCAAACAGGGTCTCCCTTTTACCCGAGCAATTTTTTGCGCCTGGGAGCACACCATTACCAGCGCCGGGGGCGCCCACTTCAAGCGGAAGGAGATCACCATGAGACTACGGGAGAAGACCACGGAAGTCAGCTGGGAACGGGAGATGCGCATTCACTGGGGACTGATTGCCCGCCGTCTGGGAACGTACTTTATGTAAGATGTAGACTTTGTTTTATGGTAAACATCTTTTTTAATCCTTTTGTATTTTTTGTAGTTTTGTTTGTCTGATCATGGTGGCCGCCTTTGCCGTCTTCAACTCAGTTCACCTGGTCGATGTCTACGATAGTGTGCACTTTCTGGAAGAGAAAAGTGGTTTTGAAAATGGTGAAAATGAAGAAGATGACGACGACCAGGCCTGGTTCCTGGTGAAGGACACCACTGTGGTAATGACCGTCATCAGCAACCTCTTTCCCGCCCTCTTTGAGTGGCTGGCCGTCCTCGAGGGCCATCACCCAAGGACGGCGGTCAGAGTGCAGATGGGAAGGTAGTGCAAAGAGATTTTTTTGAAGTTTATTAAAACTCTTTATGTTTTATATTTTAGAGTTGCAATTCTCAGCGTCGTCAACATGGGCTCACTGCTGCTGTCGCTGGTCAGCACTGTTGGCGTGAAGGTATTTGTTGTTTTCATGGAAATTTTTTTTATGATAAAAAATTTGTATGTTTTTTGTTCTCCTAGTCAAGAGAGCTGGTCATTGTGAGGGATAGCATCTTTGCCGATATGGTGGCTGCCAACAATTTTACCGATTTTAATCTGGAAAAGCGTCTTCAGTCCTTTTCAACGGTTCGCATCAAGCGCGACGGTCGAGATCATGGTCAGTAGAAGGGTAAAAGAATGTAAAATTGATTTTTGGCTCAATTTTTTCAACATTTTTAGACTACGACGAGACAATCTACGACCAGCTTTCATCGGCAGCCATCAACGATCCTTACACAGCCACTGCTGTTGCTAATTGGACTACCGCAAATCCACTTAAAGTTTCACCTCTCAACTTTGTTAGCACAACAACTTCACCACCGCCAGTGACCTTCACTGAAACACCATCACTTGAAACCACTACTTCTTTCCTAGTTTCAGCCTATCAACTTTTTCAAAGCCTTCTGAGCAGTTTTGAAGATGTTCAGCCTCTTCAAACTCCCCCTTCTTCTTCTTTTAATAACTCAGCCAAACACTTCACCACAAACTCCAGCTCTACCACACCAACTCCCGACGACTTTTACTTTCAAATCTTCTCCTCCTCACTGAACTCTAGCACCTTCTCTCGTTTGGATCACCTTTGCTGGGAAACTGCTTTGGGTCAAGAGTTCATGCGGGTGATCCTCCTCGACCTGCTGATGATGGTCCTCGTGGCGGCCCTGGTTGACGTCACCCGATGTCTTGTCGTCCGCTATGTGACCTGCTGCTTCAACTTCCGCTCCTGGCCCAACTACAGCGACTTCAAGGTGGCAGACAATCTGCTGTACCTGGTCAACCACCAGGCGATCGTCTGGATGGGCGTCTTCTTCAGCCCGGCGCTGCCGGCCCTCTCCACGCTGAAGCTGATTCTCGTCTACTACTTCCGGTCGCTGGTGCTGCGTCTCTGCAACATTCCCCAGGAGCAGCAGTTCTTCGGCGGCCTGCAGACGGACACCACTATTCTGTGGATTCTCCTGGGAACGCTCCTTTGCTCGGGCGCCATCATCACTGGCGCCCTGGCGGTGGTGGCGCCCAGCTGGCACTGCGGCCCCTTTGCCGGCTACAGCGAGGTGAGGGGTGGCGCCCTGTCGGCCATTGTGGCCGCCTTCTGGGCCGCCTGGAGGCGGCACCTAGGCTCGCCGTACACGGCGGTGACACTGGGCGTGGCCCTAGGTCTCTGCCTGCTACTTTTTCGGAAGGTCACCCCGAGGAGGTGTGTGCTGAAGTGGGTGGCCGGCGTGTGGAAGTTTCTGACGACCTTCCGCTGTAGCGAGGAGGAAGGAGAGTGAAAATAGTTTTAGATAAAATGGTGAAATCTGCAGTAATGATGGAGATAACAGTGTCACTTACTCATCACAGCATTAGATAGTAAACAGTGGTAGAGATAACAAGCAGGAGGATCAAACATCAGTGATTGTAAAAAAAATTAGCAACAGAGGCTATTTCAGTACCCAGCTGCAAACGTGGCACTTTTTGTACGGTGAGCGATAATAAAAAGTTTATAAAAGAATGACTTACTCAGTGGTAATAAAAAGCCGTAGTAAAAGTAAAATAAAACATCCAAAACCTTGCTTCTGTTCTTGCTTTAAACTAACTATAAAAACAGGTGATCCTCTCTTTCTGTGACTTTGTAGAAAAACTACTGTCATTTGAAAAAGTTTTTTGTTTATTAAAAAATCACAATGCACCTCAAAGTTCAGTCCCGGAAGTTCCGCATTTGGAAGGTAGTCACCATGGTGGCCTGCGCCGTGGAAATTGCCATCATCATCGTCTACACAGTGCTCATTGCACTGCAAATTATACCTCACATTGAGGAGATTGAGGGGGAGAAGATAACAAAAAAGGTCACACAGGTAGATGTACTTCTTTTTACGTTTTAACCACTTTTTGACTTTTTTTTATCAATTTTTTAGGAGCAACTAACGCAGGAGATCTTCAACAAGATCTTCGACGTCGCCTTCCACGGCCTGGGCATCTACGGCGCGGCGACGCACAACCACGGCGTGATGATCGCCTTTCACGTCCTCACCTTCCTCAGCAAGTACTTTGCCGTCAGTGAGGCCATTTCTAACAACTACTTTTGGCCGTACGCCATCAGCTCCATCATCGTCTTTGCCCTCTGCAGCGTCTTCTACAAGCAGTTACGGAGCATGGAGAAGGCCGAGGTGAAGAGAAGAAGAAGGTGTCCGCACTGTGGTGATGGTAGTAGTAGTAAGGAGAACATTGAGGGGGACAGCAAGAAGACCACTGTGCCTAAAGATGTAGCGGTAGCCTAAATATAGTTTTTTTTGCATTAAAACAACATTTTCTAGTCCAGTTTTTATCGATTCAACAGTCGCTAATTAGGGACGCTAAATTGTTGTACATGTACGGCAAAAAAGCTTTTGCACTAAACTTTCCACTACTTTGTTGAAAGTTTTTCTTTTTACTGTTTTGGGTAATTGTTCGGGCAAATGCTCTTACTCACTTCTACGACTACTGCTTTTAAATGACATTCTTCTTGGAGAAAGCCATTAGCAGGTAGGCGATGTATGAAAAGAGGAACTGAAAAAATTGCAAAATTTTAGTCAAAACCTCGCCCACAAGATAAAAAGTAGCGATAGTACCTCCATCGAACTGAAATAGGTAACCGCATGCAACTCGCCGACGCTTATGGCAAACTTGGGCCCTCGCAGCAGCCGTCCGTAGAGGTCGTTATACTTCAGCC
>JAALOO010002327.1_pt1 | contig 10690 bp, 13 predicted proteins | sample 7257641 | NCBI WGS metagenome assembly JAALOO01 (sample SAMN14085613, study PRJNA598686) | mite metagenome | biome: ENVO:01001000; feature: ENVO:01001002; material: ENVO:01001226; isolation source: single female mite from University of Michigan culture on fish food culture... ... | reverse complement strand
CTTTCCCGTTTGCATTGACTACGACCACCTTTTATGCCTCTCCCATCTGGCAACAGGCAAATGGAGCTCTCTCTCTCCGCTGGAGCTCCTTCTCTCCCTGCTGGTCTTCTGTTGTCTGTTCAGGGAACTCTGTGCCTCGCCTCTATTCCCTCTCACTCTCTTCCATTCACTGTCTTTCCCATGTTTGACTTTGCTCTCTCCCTCTGGAAGGCTCTTGTTGGCGCGCCGCGCAGCGGTGGCAAGCAGTGGCCTTAGTGTCAGTCAGTCACGAAAAATAAAAGTGGCGCGCTTTCCTGCTGGCTCATTACAACTTAGTCTCCGGTGGCCTGCGGTCGCATGAAGACGACACACGCACACACAAACACCACAAACACTGTCTGTCACCGTCAGAGTGACAAGACCTAGAGTGGCCCCTCGGCGATGAGCCGTATACACAGTGCTGTGCTTGTACAGTAGTTGTCTTTCTGTACAGCACACCTTTCACTTGAGCCATACCTACCTTCGTCTTAAACTCATTCGCCTCATTGCCGACTTATCTCTTCACACTATCATCACTAACACTCTACTGTCTCTCTCTCTCTCTTTCTTTAATCTGTCGCATCTACCTGCAATTAGCCACCCACTGGCGTGCACTGCTGTTCCCTGGCTGCCTGTCGCCTAAGAATGTCTTCGCTGTACTTCGACGAAAACTCCGAGTCGCAAGTCACATCGACCACTGACAGTACACTTTCCCATTCGACGAACAGCAGCAGCAACCTCTGCTTCCCCAATCTCACTGGCGGCCACCAGTTGCAGTACATAAACGCTGTTCAGTTGCAATCGAATAACACTAAAGTTGAGGTAAGAAAACAGTTTTCAAGTGGGGATTTTATTTGATAATTGAAATTAGCTCACAGAGTTTTGAAAAACGTTATTAGAACTGCTTCAAATCAGCTAATTAAAATTATTTTTGACAGCAGAATAACTACACAAAAATGTCCAACACCGACGGAAGAGTGGTGCTTGGCAATCGAGCCAATGTCTTGCGCAGCATTGAGGCTTGCCCCGTCTTCACGGTGCGAACAGGCACCGTCAAGGGCAGCCAGAAGAAGGTGGTCAATCGCGGTCGCTGGTCAAAGGAGGAGGACGCTGAGCTGAAGAGCCTGGTCGAGGAGGTTGAAGGGCTCAGTCGGACTGGCCACATTGACTGGAGTAAGGTGGCTAGTCACTTTCCCGATCGAAATGACGTCCAGTGCCAGCAGCGGTGGTGCAAGGTCCTCAACCCCAGTCTCATCAAAGGACCTTGGACTCTGGCTGTAAGTAAAAAACTAGTCCTAAGTGATTAAGTTGACCGTATTGTTGTTTTTATTACCTTGACCCCCTAGGAGGATCAAAAGATCATCGAGCTGGTGAGCAAGTACGGTCCGAAGAAGTGGACAGTTATTGCGAAGCACCTTGACGGGCGCATTGGCAAGCAGTGTCGCGAGCGATGGCACAATCACCTTAATCCGCACATCATCAAGACTGCCTGGACCAATGAGGAGGAGGAGTTGATCATTACGGCGCACCAGAAGGAGGGCAACTCGTGGGCGAAGATTGCCAAGCTGCTGCCCGGACGGACAGACAATGCCATAAAGAATCACTGGAACTCGACGCTGAAGCGGAAGGCAATTGCCCTGGCCGAGGGCGTCCCGCTGTCTGAGTACAAGAAGCGACAGCGACGCAAGAAAGAGGGTCAGCAGTCGAGCGGCAGCGGAAGCAGTGGCTCTACTCAGACGGCTGACAAACTGAACCCTCCTCGCTACAGTGCAGATATGCACGACACTTCCTATTTGCTGTACCCAACGAACCAGCAGCAACAGGGCAACTCGGGCTACGCTGACCACCACCATCAGCAGCAACAGCAGCAACATGGCAATCCACTGAATAGCACAGTCAACCATTCACTGGCCGCCACCGAAGATGACGAGGATGGCATTGAGAATGATCTGAGCGACCTCTTCAGCTCCAGCCAGGGCGACATCATCAACTGCGAACTGTCGGAAATTCAGGACGTCAATGACCTCGTCTCCTCCATCAAGTCCTCTCCCCTGCGCAATCTAATGGCTCCAGACTACACTGGGGTCGCCACCAGTGGCTATCTTACCGAAGACATTTCCAGCATTAATCAGGATCTCTCTTTTCTCTCCCCCAACAAGAATGAGCCACACAATAAGAAACCGTTTGTGTTCAGTCCATCTGAGGTGAGTTTTTGTGAAGGTGTAGCATTCATTTATTTGATCATCATCTCATCATGTCTTTCCCTCACCACCAGTTGTACACTGAAACTCCGCCAAAGTTTGCTCGCAACTCTACTCATTACTTTGAAACGCCTTCATCTTCGGAGTTTCACAAGTCAAAGAACAAAGAGGTAACGTGTTTAAAAGAATGAGCCATTGTTTTCCTGATTACTAAAAGAACCTTATTTTTCTGAGCAGAATCACTCCCCTATCAAAGAGTCGCCTATGCGCCAGTACAGAGGCGGCAAAGGACTGTCAAATATAACCAATCAGGATGTCCTTCTCAGCTCTGCATCTTTTGCCGAGTACAGCTCACCGGGAATGCTTTTTCCAGAGCATCAGGAGGGGGAGAAAACGTCTCAGGAAGGTGGTTCTGGCTCTATGATGTCTGACGATTTGTTTGAAACTCCGGTAAATAGTTTTTTAAATCCTTTTTAAAATCTTTTTTCTCATCATCTCTTTTTGCAGAGCAAATCGTTTATTCAGTCCAGCATTTACGATGACCACCTTTCTACTCTGTTCTCTCCGGGCAACTGTCTGAGCTACAGCGTCTCCCCTAAGATGTTCACCTCCCCTTCGGTGTTCCTGAACCCTCCCCAGGCAATCATAAAGGCTGAGCAGTTGAGTGCAGAGAAAAATGGGCCGACTCACCATCGAATCAGTGGCAATTCACAAGTGAAGGTAATGACTCCCCTCAGTTCCATTGGTCTGATGGGACCGCCGGAGAATCCGCCCTTGAAGAGTGGCGAGCAGCAGCAGCAGTTGACCAATCTCGACCCTGCCAATCCGGGTAATCTGGTACTGAGCTCCTTTGAGCATAGTTCGCCCGCAAGCAGTAGCAGTAGTTCGTCGACCAACGGTGGCTACTACTTTGACTATGCTCTCAACTCGCAACCGAACAACACCTTCACCTCCACACCTGTGATAATGTCCAAGTCTCTGCAGTGCCAGAGTCAAGTGAGTGACGGGAAGACGGTAAGTACAGTGCTAGGGGGCTACAGTTCAAGTGCGACCTACTTTCTTGCAGACTTTAGATTTAGCAGTACTGAACTACCGTTTTCAGAGATGTGCATAGACCTGACTCTAACCCAACATCCCCCGAAACTAACTCGAAACTAATTAACGATTCCCTTTTTACTCTTTCCATCCTAACTTCCGACTTGACACTTGTTAACACCACTACCCTTCTTCAATAACCCTTACTCAGCTGTACAAGCAAGTGCCGTGCAGTGTTCGCGATGCTATTGAGCAAAGACAGTTACCAATGTTAGGTCGTGCTAACGTGCATAGTGTTGGGGTTGACGAGTTGTCCTCTGCTGGCGCCGCTGCTGCCCTTTCTGCTGCTTCTTCTGCTGCTTCTATCACCACGCTCAGTAATGACTATCAGGTGTTGATTGGAGGTGGAAGTGGTGGATGCTGTACGGTGGACACTGCCTCGGCAGCATCTCCCGTCGTGTCCAGCAAGGTGATCACCACCTCTGCCGGCGAGGCCATCCTCCACTACCGGCCCAATATCATTCAGATTGTCAGTAGCAGTGGTGGCAGTAGTAGTGGTAGTGGCAGTAGCAGCAATAGCACTTCGTCGCTGACCACGCAGACCACTGACCCATTCGACTGTAAGTGTGGCCACAACTGTTGATAAGATCAACAAGTATTTTCACCTGCACCATTCGCACCGATTCGCTAGAGAATGATGCACACTTCCCGCACACTGCTTTTGCTTTTTGTTTTTGGTTTCGTTTTTATTTTTTTTGTTTATCTCACTTTGCACTTGCTTTGCTTTGCTTTTCTCCTTTTGCATGTTTTTCTCTAAATTGCTTTCTTTTGCATTTCCTCACAATCCTCACTCATTGAAAATCCCTCCTCCCTTTTCCATTACCTTCAACCCCACCCGGTCAGAAAAATGTGTACTGTTTTGAGTATGGGCCCAGCAAGACAAAGTCAGTCAACCCTTCTCCCTCAACACTATGTTCGTTATGCCATATGCAGAGAGTGTTCTCAGTGTCTGTGTGCAGGTTTTACTAGGGCAGCAGAAGTAGCTCCATTTCCGTCTGTTGGGTTCAGTTCAAAACCGTTCACAGTTTTTCTGCCTCTTCACCCCCAGGCATGTTAGCGTGTAACTCTCTCCTCTCTTGACTCTGCACTTGAACACTGCACTACCTATTATTCATCTGAAACCAGTATCACTGACATTGCTCTACTTATATTAATGCCTAATTGTAGATGAGCAACAACGTGCAACAAAGCAGCAATCAATCGAACGTGTTGAAGAACGTTGTGACGAAGGACATGGGCCATACTGCCATAGCAGCCTCTCAGACAGGCAAGGCGAAGACGGCAGGGGAGGTGGCTGCTCCTCAGGGCAAGCTTATCGCCATTACACTGCCCCGGGATGTGACTTTCCAACTGGTCAATTTGCCAATGGCGAGCAACCAAGGCACACTGTCCAACAGCAGAGACCAGCAGGGCAACAGCATCAACATCAGCAGTCAGTCGCTTGTCAGCGCAGCTCCAGCCCTGCAACAGCCACAGCTCTTCAACAACGAGCGGAAGCTGCTCAAGCGACCGAAAACGTCTTCGCCTACTACGGAGAGCCGCAAGCAGGCGGAGATCATGAACCATATTCAGGAGCTGCAGTCCTCTCGCTCTCGTCGACTTCGTCGCTCTCGAAAGGCACTCTTTTCGGCGGGCGACACCTGCAAACAGCTGCAGCAGCAGTCAGCGGCAGTGGACGGCGACTCTGCTTCGAATTTGAGCAACAGCAGCGGCGGCAGCAGCACAACTCAACCCCAACCCCAGCGGGCTGCTGTGAAGAAGGATGTTGCGAGTCAGCTGGAGAACTGGGTCCTGGTGTCGACCGGGCAGACGGAGGACCAGCTGCAGGTTACGAAGCAGGCGCAGGCTTTTCTCACCCTCAACCCCTCCTCTCCTCACCGCCGCATTGCCGTCGTGCCGCTGCTTCGCATGAACATCGCCAACAGCGAGTGCATCGCCAACTTGACGGGAACGCTTACTACGGTGCCCAGCAACAACAGCACCAACTAACTGACTTTGCTGACTACGCCACCAGCAACCCCTCCTCCACCTCGTCTACTCAGGGACACAACCATTACGACCATTCTCAGCACAATCACTCTCACCACAATCCCCACCATTCTCTCGAAGTTCTGCCATCCTCTGGACTGGCTGCTGTTCAGCAGCACCTGCCCCAGCAGCAGCAGCAGCATCTCTCTCAAACTCCATTTGCCACTTGAGCACTTATTATACCGGTATTATTCAACTAGCCAAAGAGCACTTTACCATGCACTTCTACTTCTACTTTTACTTCTACTACTCAGAACTAGAATATCACCTCAACGCACGTCTCACTCTCTTTCTCTCTATCTTTTTCATATTTCTTTAATGATTTCCTTTCCCTTCAAGAATGCGGCCGACTTTTCTTATTAATTTCATAAATATTTTTTGTTTTTAAATTTTGGAGATTTATTTTCGCATACGCAAGCATCCTTTTATATTTTATTATTACTTTTCTCATTACTTTTTACTTTATCTGTTTTTCCTGTAAATTCATTGTTTTTGTCTTCGCTCCATCAATCAATCAGTAGACTGAAATATTTTCCATTATGATTACCAAACCATAAAACACACAAACATAGCTATTACTTACATTAAATACACTGTGGCTATAAATGCAAACAAAAATTTAATAAAAGCAAACAAAAGTTACACTAGAATTCCAAGTTGTACTTTTCATTTCAATGGACAAAACATTTTTCAAACATTCAAACTGTGATTTTCCTTTTGTTTTCCTTGTCGGCACTGAACAAGGCATTCACAACAAACGAAAATCGAGTTTTGCTGAAAAACGTTGGGCAGCACTGCACATCATGTAGCCCCCAAAATGCAGCCACTCTGTCAGTCTTACTACGACGTCAGTTTTTTGCTGCGTTTGTTGACATTTTTTGCCGATGTCTCGGAACCACCTCTCTTTTTCATAATGCTCTGCTGACACTCCCCCTCTGGACGCTGGACTACTTGACCATGCTTGTCGCTGCACAACACTCTTAGATCATCTGACGACATTCCAGAGATTGGCAACACTGACAACAACTTGTACCTGTGATATCTTCTTCAGCTCTGGTTAATCGCGGCATCTCCTACTTGCACAGCTTTCAGAATCACATTGCCAAAAATCTTACGCTACCAAAGGATAGTGAAATACTTTCATCTTTAATCAGTTGACCAAGATTGTTTTTGTTTGAAAACAACAATGGATTTGAACATGAGAAGTGAACTGCCAAAACAAGACACTGATTCGAGACGTATATAATTTTTATTGTAGTTTGAGTAATGTCAATATCTAACATGGTTTTTCTTTTCCTTTAGGGTTAGTTGAAAATCAACGTTCCCGTTTAGAAGGAATCCGAAAGGAAAACGAAGAGTTTGACAGACGGGCGGAATACTTGCATGGCAGGATCAAAGAGTATCAAGATAAATTGTTCCAGAATCAAATGGGCGAAAAAATTAAAGAGCTAGTAAAAGAAAATTTAAAGCTTTCAGTCGATGCACAATGCCTGTCCATTCAATTGGATATCTACAATCAGGGAGCTGAAAACCAAGGAATAATCGACAACCGCAACAGCCCAGGCACATCGGCCCAGCATCCGGGCCATTCGCCACATCAGATGATGAACCCTTATCATATGGGCGGAAGTCCGGTAAATCACAGGGGCAATAGTCCCGTTAGTCCAATGCACAGTGGCGTCATTAGGGGGAATACGCCCACGTCTAACGTGGTTACCCTGGATACCAGCTCTGGTTATCAGTATGCTCGAGTTGTGCAACAGCCAAACCCCATGTCGCCGTACCCGGTTCAGCCACAAGTTGGCTACCCAATGAACAACGGCCAGCCCTCTCACCTGTCACCGCATCATGAGCCATCTCGGCAGATTAGTCATCCTGGAACGCCGCTCTACACCTATGACCGCCAAATCCCGGGCTCTCTCAACATTCTCAGTCATGTGCCCCCTGCAGCCCTGGGGGCCAGCTGGGGGCCACAGATGGCGAACTACCCGATGTCACCCATGCCAATCTCCTCTTCGCCGGGGCAGCAAATGCCGCATGGGCCACCTCTGCCGCCTCGTCCTACTGACCTGCCGATTCGTGGCCGTGTTGATGGCCGGTCAGGACTGCCAACGCCTCCACATCGTCCAGTGCCGCCGCCTCCAACGCCGCCTAAGCTTCCCTCGAGAAGTCCTAACCTAGACCGACCGCGAAGTTCCAATGAGATGCCGGGCAGTCACAGTGAGCCCTCTAGACCGTGGCAATGTGCTAAATGTACTTTTGAAAATCACGAAGATATAAACGAGTGTGAGATGTGCCAAAATCCCCGGCATGGCTCAGTAGGTAATGTCCACACGTCGCTTTCTCCACTGTACACAGAGGCAAAAGACCAGCGTCCGCACAGCTCCAAACGACACCATAAAAGCAAAAAGCGAGGTGATCGTAGTCCTCAGTAGGCAGCTGATCAATGATAACCTAATCATCGGATCACGCTCTTACTTCGCCAGTTAGTCTCTTCCTCCTCCTGTCACACACAGCTTGTTTTGTCTCTGCTGGTGAGAGCCACATTTCAGGTACCCATTGCAGTTGTTGCACTAACCAAGTGTCTACATATTTTAATATTTAACGGGGCTTTATGGTGCTGGGACTCTTCTTTCCTCTTAAGCTGCTGTCTGCCAGTGTTTGTCTCTAATGATAGCTCTAACTAACGTTGTTCTCTTTTCTCCCCTTCTCTAGGTGTACATTCAAGTGCATACAATCGCAGTCCTCACTAGAGAGCGAATCTGGCCATCTTCCCACTGCAATGCAAGTGCAACTCAGTTCAACTAGCCTTCTTCTGGTTGCCTTACTTTCAGTGCGACCCCTCCCCTTGAGCACACCGAACGCCTGGCGAATGGTCATCACCCCGGCTAGCTAATCATCTGTGAATCAACCTCTAAATATAACCGCAATAACCTCCTTCTACAGTGGGCGCACATTCAATTTGCCTTTCATCTTTTTAGTCTGCCACTACAGTTCTTTCCTCTTTTTTATTTTTGTTGTTGTTTCTGCTCCTACTGTCTTCTACTCTGGGACAACAAATTGACGTCTGTAGCTCTGTTTATCTTCTGTTTCTCCTTTCGTTGGCTAAGTGCTGTCAGGTAAGAGAAGGAGAGCGGGACAGAATGGAAAGACTTGAAAATATTCGTAAAACAATAAAGGACACATTAGTTCTGAAGGAAAGCACATTAATAACAGGCTTTGTGCTGCTGCTGCTGCTGCTGCTGGCGCACTGTGAAGGCAATCTGCACTGAATTGGCGCCCGTGCCGCTCTTGTGGAGCCAGCGGCAAGAAGAAGGGCTGCAACACGGCCCACTGACGGCGTCTCGGTGTCGTTGGCGTCGTTGGCTGCCCTCCACTGACTCTGCCTGCCAGCACTGCTTAATGGCCACAGGAGGAGGAATAGCATGGAGCAACGGCAACAACAACAGAATCAGCGCCAAATACACACACACACCAACGAGCTCTAATTAAGAGCGCATGGAAGGAGAACGGCGCGCGCAAAACGATTCGAGTAATTTAAATTATGAAAAATGGCAATTAAAGCGCCCTGAAAGAATAGGAAAAGAGGGGGCAGGGGGGGGGGAAGAATGTAAAAGTGAAAGTGAGTGGTGCTGGTGGTGGTGGTGGTTGTAATTAAGTGAGCTAACAGCGAGATGTTAATTTGGAAATGCCATTTGCATCCTTTTTTGCCTCCTGTTCCCCATCACGGTGGCCATCTACTGTGGCGCATCACTGCTCGCGCTGGAATACTTGGTCAGGGAAAAGTGAACATTGGACGGAGAGGATGATGATGATGCTGATGGCAGTGCTATTTGTAATTGTGGCTGCTTATAGTGCCAGAACGATTGAAGTGAGGGCTTAGTGTCTCCTCGTGGAACAATCGGTCCAGTGGCAGTAAATTAATTGGCTTGCACAACTGCTGCTTCTCTAAAAGCAGTCATCCAAAGGGACTCAGACACTGACACACGTGCTGAACAAATGCATGTGAGGGAAGATCACGGCTGCTAGCCGCGGCGCATCCGATTAGAAGAAGCCTGCTTAGGACGTCTCTGCGTCCTCTCTTTCTCTGTCAGTAAAGTGCCCATGTCCAATCGGCCCACAGTTTTGTTTGTCTGTCTGTGTGTGTTTTTCTATGGAAGAGAGAAGACAGACAGAGAATTTGTTTGTGAGCAAGGCAATCTCCCAGTGGCAGTTGATGTTCTGACAGCAGTGGGCTGTAGTGCCTCTGAGCCTCTCGGTGCAAGTGCGCTCTTCCATTAGGTGCCTTCATGCAAAGGAACAGTCAGCTGCCTTTCCTCCCTCTGCTTCTCTGCTGCTAATCGAACAATTAAACTGTTTTGGCCGTTTACAGAGGCAAACAAGAGCAAGTGCCAATTAGCGGGATGGCAATCGCTAATTCACTAGCTCACCAGTTACCAGAGAGGGACTACTACCGCATAGGAAGTGGCTCACTGGCAGACAAAAAAGAGCAGCTGCATCTGGAGCAACAGCAGTATCGTCACCGCCATGAGTTGATGTTTTGCAGTACAGCAAAGCCGCTACACAGTCTCTCGATGGCGTCATTATTGGCCGTTGACGACGTATTTAAATTTAAAGCCCTTCTTGCAGAACTAACAAAAAGAAAGAAAGAAGAAGTTACTGTGCTTTGAGTTACTGCGCTGAACAATATCAGCAGTGGCGGCAGCTAAATAGAAGATGATAATAGCAGCCGTGTGCTGCTAATACGCGCGCGCCAATCTAATCGGCATCTCATGCTGCTAATTCCGCAGCAATGCAAAGCAGAGAAACTGTGCAGGGAGGAAAGGCAGTGAGGAGAAAAAGAAAGGGAGAATGTGCAGAGTGAATAAAGAAAGAACTGTGGCAACTTCACTGCTGCTGCCGCCGCTTCTGTATCTGTAGAATCGTTTATCGGCAGTAACACTTTGCTATGGAAAGCTCTTCTTTTTCTTCTTCTTCCCCAGCACAAGAAGCGAAAGTAAGAAAGAAAGAAAGACAAGTGAGCAGGAGAATCTAATTAAAGTCTAATATTTCAAGCAATAAAATGAAAGAAGCAGTGCGTAATTAAAAAGGATTGCAAGCATCTCTGCCTTCATTTGAATTACAGCCGTTGTCAGTGCAAGTGCTGCTGCTCCTGAGCGATGCCATCTGTGGCAGCTGATTGGCTGCCTGGGTGCAGGTGGCTGAGATAAAGAGGAAAAAGAATATAAAGAAAGAGAAACGAGTGAAAATCTTCTAATTGCGCGCAATTCCTCTTACTCGCACTCTGATTCTTCAGCGGAGAGAGAGAGAGAGAGAGAGAGAGAGAGAGAGAGAGAGAGAGAGAGAGA
>JAALOO010000169.1_pt4 | contig 10690 bp, 10 predicted proteins | sample 7257641 | NCBI WGS metagenome assembly JAALOO01 (sample SAMN14085613, study PRJNA598686) | mite metagenome | biome: ENVO:01001000; feature: ENVO:01001002; material: ENVO:01001226; isolation source: single female mite from University of Michigan culture on fish food culture... ... | reverse complement strand
GGGGCAATCAGTGGGACGCCTCTTCCCCAGTGGACCAGACAAAAGGGCGCCTCTCCATTGGTGATGACAATTGTGCAGACAGTATTGCCTGCTCAGCAGTGATCAGGCATTGTCTTTTTGCCGTTGATTACCGTCAATTGATGTTGATCGGAAGGGAACTTGTTGCAAATAAACGAACTTATTTGCCGTGCTACTGTCAATTAGCAATCACGTTCACGTTTGCAGTGAGGTATCCGCTGGCCAGGTCATTTGCATTTTGCTGACAGTCACCTCACTCAGGCGCCCCTGCCTGCCTTTCGTCTGCTATCCTTTGCCCTGTCGTGCAATCGACTACTTGCGTTCGCTCGTTTGCTCGTTGACAGGTCCAATTGACAGAAGACATTTGTCGCCGTCGTGCAATGCCTTCCCCAGCGTCGTCTGAATTGCCATCTGGCTGGAGTGAGCACACTCTTTGACGATTGACCGGTAATTAGCACAGATACACTGTAACGGCCATTACAATGCACTTTCTCTGGATCGTGCAATTTCAGTTCATTCCTCTGGCTCATTCTGACCTGTCGATTCAGCGTGCAATCGGCGGCACTCAAGTGCGTGCACTTGGGCCACAAGTCAAGCACACACACTCTTTCGATTGCCTAGGATGCGGTAGTGGGCACTTGTTGCGAATGCCAATGAACTCTTCACATCTCCTATCTCACTGGCACAGTGCCGGCAGTGATGCACTTGCACTGAACGACACGCCGGCTCAATCGGTGGCTCGATGCTAAAAAAGTGAAGGAAAAGTTCAATTTTCAGCGAGCCAAAACGGCGGTGACCGCTAATGAAGCACTTTGGCCTGGCAAGTTTGAGCTTTTAATAGTTCATTAATAATGCAAATGATCATCAGCCAGGTGAGGAGAGCGGTATAGGGCAAAGTGGCCATTGCCAAGCGTGCCATGTCAACCGTTCGACACGCAACTCAGCAGTCTTGCTTATTTTGGGCCGATGCAGATCACCCAATGCGGAAATCGCCTCTTCGGGAATCTCTTTCTCTTTGGTCTGACTCTTCTGCCGATGATAAGGAGAGTAGAGGGAGGAGAGAGAAGAAAAGAGCAAGAGAGAAGGAGAAAGAGAGGGAATGTGCGCCCGTGTGTCGTCTCAGGCGCGACATATGGCTCTCTCCAAGTGGGAAAGATCAGGCAGCAGTGCATCGATTTCGTGCACTGCTGCCTCCTGCGCTTCTGTGGGCCAGACGTCATGGCGGACAAAGGCGAAAAGAGCTGCTGGCTACAGCTGATCGCGTTCGGCATTAGCGATGGCAACTAGCTGGCAAATAGGCACCTCACACTACAAAGGATATAACATGCATAGGGCCGCCTGAATGATGAACACGCCGCCGCCGCCGCCACTGCTGTCGACTGCCGCTCAGAAGCGAACTATTAGAAAGAAATAAGGCAACGCCAGCGATAGGGAAGAGGGACGTCGGTGAGAGAAAGTTGGCTAGTTATTGGACAACTGGCGCCGATGCTGATGCAGGTTATTTTGTTTCGGTTGGAGCGAAAGACAAAACTAGGCCAAATAGCTGTCGTTAAACGTTCTCTTAACTTGCACTGCGATCGTCTTCGTCTTCTTCTTCAACTTGGGCTGTCTGCAACTGGCGCGCGCGAAAGCTTCCTTCGTCCGATGTTTACCTACCTCTGCACGGCACTACTATCCCATCCGATACCACACTTTGGCCGCCGTTCAGAGTCGCGACAACAAGTGCTGCGGTCAAAGGATTTCGAAGAGTGCCTACCACTTGCCGCCGGAGAGCTGTCCGAGTCTGTAGTCCTTCACCACGCTAACATATAACTGTGCATTTTAATTTTGCTTGCCAACATTATTCGGTGTCATCGCCATCTGACCAAATCTCTTTTGTATCAGTGCCCAGTGTGTTGGTTGCACGGGAAAGGTTGTCGCCAGTGCCGCGGCTCTACCATGTTCTGATCAACTGTGACCGCATCGTCCGCCAAAAGCTAGCCCCTACTACTTCTTCACCTCACTACCAAAACCCATTCTGGTCGGCCTTTCCCTGCTGAGCTCTGCTGCACAGTACCGTCCCACACCAAAGCCCCGCCACCGAGTGGCTCGCCAAACTGCCAATGTCCCCAATGTCGCCCTCACTCCTCTTCTCCTCGCCCACACTCACCACCGGTCTGCTGCTGCTGCTGGTGAGCTGTCTCCTCAGCGCCCACTTTGCCGCCGCTGAGAATGTGCTTCTGCCAAAGCGGCTTGTCGCTCAAATCGGTTCCAAGGTGAACCTGCAGTTCAGCGACAATGAAATTGAGAATGCCTTCTTACTGGGCAAAGACATGGTGACGAGGAATACACGACACGAAAATGATCTCGTCAGAGATGGTACGTCCAACTGGTGCTCTTGCAGTTGACAGTGCCACCGTCGTCTGCAGTGTTCGCTGTGTCTGTCCTTACCATCGCCCTTCATTGCCACTTATTTAATTTTTAGGTTTCGTGACAAACATGAGCCAAATAACGGCGACCAGTCGACACCAGTCAGTGACCACTACGCTGCCGCTCGGAAATGTACTCGACCACTCACAGGAGGTTTTTGAGGAGACGAGTAAAATTCTGCTAAGAAAGTAATGACACCTTCAGTGACTGCCGTGCTTGCGGAGAGATTAAAAGTCTCTAACAACGATTACTCCGCTTGCCTCCCTCTTCCCCTCCACCACTAGTCTCACCTCCAACCTGGACCCCTACGAAGCCTCGGAGACGGCCATGGCGCTGAGCTCCATTCAGCTGCACTCGCCACTGGCGCGTGCTGCGGTGGACCACTGCGAGAGTGAGCAGCACATCTACTGTCGACCGTCTCGATACCGAAACGCCGACGGCAGTTGCAACAACCTGCGCTACCCCAACTGGGGCAAGTCCTTCACCTGTTTCCAGCGACTGCTGCCGCCCGCCTACGCCGACGGCCAGTCGGCTCCACGTGTCTCCATCACCGGGTACCCGCTGCCCAACCCGAGAGTCCTCTCCGCCGTCGTCCACCGAGACCTCAACTACCCTGCCACCTACACGCACATGGTCATGCAGTATGGACAGTTCTTTGCGCACGACATCACCTTCACTCCGAGCTCACGAACCAGTATGTGCGCGCCCGTGCTGGCTGATCACTCTCATTTAAACATACTATATTTTTTTGCCTACAGAGGAAGGCAAAATGATTCAGTGCTGTCCGTTTGGCTCAAACGCTCACCAGCAGTGCTACCCGATTCGAATTCCCAAAGAGGATCCATTCTTCTCCAAATACGAAGAGGACTGCATGAACTTTGTGCGCACTGCAAAGTGTCCCCAGTGCAAACTCGGTAAGCACTGATTTACTGATTTCCCTTGTTTCGTTCACTTATCAACCTGGTGTTTCAAGGCCCAAGACAGCAGATGAACCAAATCACCGCCTACATTGACGGCTCAATGATTTACGGCAGCATGGAGAACGAAACGAAGGCTTTGTGGACAAACACTGGCCCAGCAGGTCGCATGCACGTAACGATGGGTCGCAATGGCAAGGAGCTGTTGCCTCAGTCTCCTGAGCCCACCAATGATCAGTGCTCTAAACCAGAGCAAGACATGTTCTGTTTCAAAGCCGGTAAGTGCCAACTGCAGCCGCCACTGGGCAACTACTACTACTGACACTGTCAACAGGTGACAAGCGAGCCAATCAGCATCCTGCCCTCACTGCGCTGCACACTATTTTCGTCCGTCAGCACAATCGAATCGTCAATGAGCTCAAGTACCTCAACCCGCACTGGCATGGCGAGATTCTCTATCAGGAAGCAAAGTAAGCTATTGGGGAAGTGGTGCACTAAATCACTAATTTAACGTGTGTCGATATGTTTGCCTACCGCTTAGACGCATCGTCATTGCCCAGATTCAGGCGATCACCTACAAAGAGTGGCTCCCACTGATCCTCGGCCCTGACGCGATGAAGTACCTGAAGTTGAATGTGCAGTACAAGGGCTACAGCAAGTATGACCCGTACGCGAATGCTGGCGTCATCAATGAGTTCTCCTCTGCTGCCTTCCGCTTTGGCCACTCTCTAGTCAACAGTGTCTTTGCGGAAATTATGCCAAACGGTAAGACTTCGGGCTACCGACTGCGCGAGTTCTTCTTCAATCCATTCGGCTTCTACGAGGGCCAGCTGGACGCTGTCCTTCGAGGACTGATTAGCCAGGCTTCGCAGAACCGAGACCCCTTCATCACTTCGGACATGAAGAACCACCTGTACCGACCAAAGGACAATCCCTACGGCTTGGACTTGGCCGCTTTCAACATTCACCGCGGTCGAGATCACGGAATTCGAGGCTACACTGACTATCTTAAGTTTTGCTTTGATGAGAAAATTTACGAGTGGCACCAGCTGGACCAATACATGCCGCCCTCGCAGAGAAAGCGATTTCAGGGCTTGTACAAGTAAGTGATTTTGTTGCCACTGTGCCATTTGTCTCCTAAAACCGACTTTTTGTTGCAGAAACGTCCATGATATCGATCTCTTTTCGGCTGGTCTGGCCGAGTATCCCCTTCCCGGAGCTGCCGTCGGCCCTACTTTTACTTGCATTATCGGTATTCAGTTTTACAATCTCAAGTACGGAGATCGTTTCTGGTTTGAGCATGGCTACCAGGCAGGCTCATTTACTCCAGGTTTGTCAGCAACAGCAGTCAGTTTTGTGGATCAACTCTAAAAACAATTTATCTTCTAGCGCAACTATATGAACTTAGAAAGACGACGTTAGCCAAGATTATTTGTGCCAATTCCGATGATATCGAATACGTGCAAAAGAATGTCTTCCGCGGAGAGAGTGAAAGGTACGTTGAGTGGCATCTTTAGCGACAGCAATGAAACATGCCCTTTCTTCTCTTCCTTTCTCAGCAATCCTGTGGTCAGCTGCAAGTCACTGCAGGACACTCATTTGGGCCCGTGGAAAAACACCGCTGGAGGTAAGTCATTCAGTGTTTTTTAAGTCGCCGAGCAACATTTGTTTGTCTGTCCACAGGAGGAGATGTCAACCAGCGCTACAGTGGACCGTATACTCACTTTGCACCCCCTGGACCACCCAAAATGAACTACCGACATAGGTAATCACAGACATAGTCATTCTCTCACGTTCTCAACCTGCTCATCCAAACTCGCGAACGACTAAAAAGTGCTTATTTTTCTCCTTGCCATAATGCATTCGATAGTCACCTTTCATTAAAATAAAAAATCCTACTTTTCAAACTTGTAAACGAAAGTTTTTTGTTGCACTAAGTGAAAAAAGTTTATTTTTAATTGAAAGTTTAAAGCTCGTCTTTTGCAGGTCGACCCAAATCGAGTTCTTTCATGTCTGAATTGAGCATGATGTGGTGATAGAAATTGACTGTTTTTAGATAGTTGTCCACTGAAATGCGTTCATTGTGACCATGAAATCTTGACGTATCTTTTTCACCTTTCGAAAAGTTGTATAACAAAAGTGAGTATTTTTTGCTTACGAAACTTTAGCATGACAATACCTTGCATAATGGACGGCGAAAAACGATAAACAGACTTTGTAAATGGCAAATACCATCTTGTGTCGGTGGACGCCACAAAGCAGCCCGTTACGGCAATGGTGTCGGGAAAGACTTGTCTAATTGACTTGGTGATAGTATTAAATCCGAATGAAGCATCGTCGTAAGGGGAGATTGGATGAGGCGGAATAGCATCGCCTACGATTTCGATCTCCACACTGTCGTCGTTAATCAGCTGCCTGTCGTAGTTGATAACCTCTTCCACTGTTTGCATCGGGTGAATGCGATGATTGACAAAAGCTTCAGCCATGCTAGAAAAAGGGTGAAAGTTTGTTCGGTAAAGTTTTAATGATTGCGTTAATGATCTTTTGCGGTAAAGTCATAGTACCTAGGCAAGACATTGTCCTAAAGGTGAAGAACACATTATAGTTTATAAATAACCATGTTAGTGAACTATTTGATAAAAAGAAAAAAATACCTTGAAACCGCCGTTAATGACTGTAACTGCAGTTGTGGTGCGAACAAGTCCATTAGTGCTAGGATTTGATGATAAAACTCGTGACACTATTGGACTAAAAAGCCACAGGTTGCTGTACACCAATTTGTATGGGTATTCAGCATGCGTAGCAAACTCCTCCATCATGGCGCGCTCGGGGCCAAGGCCAAAAAGGTTGCTTTGAGAAGTTCCCGTCAATCTTTATTCGATAAACAAAAACGTTATCAAAATAATGGAGAAATTAGACACTTACTTAGAGAGAGCTTTAGCTAAAGTGGTAATCGATGTTTGATCAGGAGCCATAGAACTGTGACCGACTTGTCCAGTGGCCTTCATTTTCAATGTCAGATAACCTTCAGAATGAACAGTTTCCGGTTAGACGCAGCTTAGTCAACAAACACTACGAATATCCACCAAACCTTTTTCAGCGACGGCAACAATTGCCACTGATTCTTTGATTCCCGGAAATGCACCATCAAATATAAGCATTCCTTCGTCGAGAAGATACTCAAACTCGGTTATTCCTCTAGCTTTAAAAACTTTGGCAATCTCTTGTGCGCCATCAACACCTTGAGCTTCTTCATCGTGGCCAAAAGCAATGTAAAAAGATCGCTTCGGCTTAAAGCCGCCCTTCAGCAGGTACTCCAGTGACTCCATGATTGACTGAAAGGAGTTTTTAGTCTAATCAAACCCAACTGCAAAGTATACAAAAAGCGTACCATAAGCGTATTTTTGACATCAATAGTGCCTCTTCCATAAATGTAGCCATCCTTCACAGTGCCCCCAAACGGGTCAACGTCCCACTTGTTTGCCTCAACCGGTACAACATCCATATGAGAACACAGAAGATAGGGCTTTAGCGTTGAATCGCTTCCTTTGATGCTATACAGTAGAGAGTAATTGTTTACCGTCTCTACGGTAACAAACGGTGATGAGTAAATGGTGGGAAAGCCTGTTGTGGAGAGAAATGATTAACAGCCGAAAACTTGAAAGTAAGCTTACTTTGAGCCAAAAAGCGGGCAAACTCCAGCCTAGGTTGCCCATCGTAGTTTCGTAAACCTCTGGTGATTGTCTGAAAGGTGAGCGCTTTTGAGAAGCGGTGGACAATTTCATCTCCGGCAATGGGTTTGTGTGTGCTATTGCAGGCACCATCTACCCCAGACCTTGGAAATAGCACTTCCGCTCGAAAGAGCATCACTGCGAGAAGAGCTATTGGCGTCAAAAGTAACGCGGCAAGAATTTTGCTCAAAAAAGCCATGTTGAGTGAAGCGTGCTTCGGTGACAGCCAGTGAAGTACTGCTGCTGTAAAAAGTCGAAAAGAGCAACTAGAGGACACCAACAAATGAAAGAGGGTAGATAGCGTACAGTTGACAACTAGATATCGCAGTTAGTAGTCCCGTTATATTGATTGTCGTTAATCACTTCAGCTGAACTGTAAGTGAAAGAAATGGAAAAGTACTGGCGTTTATTTAGCAGATAAAATGGGAATATCATGATAATCTAAAGAAAAAATCACAGAAAAAACTTTGCATTGATAACTGCAGAAGTTCCCTTTTGACAACTGATAAGAGCACCACTGAACTGATTGAATCCTGATTGTGTTTACCTATAGAAATCGAAGGCACGTGCCGAACAGACAGCTTGTGTGATGCGGCTTGTGTTGAAGTTGCGCCTGTGTGAATATAGTCTAGACAACAGCAACAGTTTGCGCCCAAAATACAAAACAACGACCGCTTCCAAACTCTTCGACCATGGAATATGAGTCTCTTCGGCAGGTGTACGCAAAGCTGCTTGCAGTTATATCCAACGAGAAAGAATCCCCGGAACTGCTGGAGTATGAAGACAGTGCCGTCGACTGCATCATAGAGCAACTTCAATACATGGTGGAGAACATCCGAGTATTCAAAGACAAACTAGAGACATTCTGCACCGAACAACACAAATCAGAGATCGACCGACTTCAGTATGCAGTCAACAGCTACCTGCGGATACGGATACAGAAGATCGAAAAAAACTGCACACCTCTGATCAAACTGCTGAAAAGCGACGCGAGGAGAGCGGAAAAGCTCATGTCAGCTGGGGAGATCAAGTACCTGGACAGTTACTTTGTCAACTGTGAAAAGTACCTCTCGGAGACTATTCTGGGCAAGATGAACGTTCCCATTCAAGACGCAGCCCACACCTTCAGCCTGTTGGAGTTGCCACAAGACGAAAGCCAACTATTCAGCACCTCGTACGTCTTTGTGAAAGCCCTGCGGCAGACTGAAGTTATCGTGGACAGTGAGAATGGAGACCATGACACGGTGAAGATGGAGCCAAACTCTATACACTTCCTCCCCTACTCATCAGTACGCCACTACATTCTCAACAGCTCCGGTGATGTCGTTTTGATGTAAGTATTCATTACAGTGCATTGCTACGCCTTGTCGCTTTTATTGTTTAAATGAATTCATTTATAAATCATGTAAAATAAAATAATGAATTTAACTAGCCATTGCAAAAATAATTTTAAAGAATATAAATAAAAAATAGAAAAATGGTGGCATTCGTCAATAGAAGCGCCTTTTGCAGTAGCGTAAGGAAAAATTAATTTTGTTTCAGTTCATTACCGATGCGGTAACTCATAATTTTGTTCCAATCTATTTTAGATCGAGTGACAGGCAGTGCTCGTCGGAGAGCTTTGAAGGTAGTGTCCGACATGTTTTGGTAGTTCTTTGAAATGGCGACTTGGTAGTCGTTCTCCGTCTCTTCGACAATTTGTTTGATGTTTTCAGCCAACTGTTTCTCATTCTAGTTAAGAAATAATCGGTGTTAAAATGTGTCCTTCAAAGTTAAAATGTGTCATAAATACCGTGACTGTGATGGACTGGTTCACGTCTTTGTAGCTAACAAGTTGGACGTTTCCATTTTCGTAGTAGTGAACTTGAGCTTTGATTTTACCCTGAAGTTCAGCTTTGCCTTGATTCGGCGTGAACTTAATGGACCACACTGAGCGCCATAGTCCGTTCCTGATTTGTAAAATAAATTAAAAGTTGTAAATAAGATTATTCAAGTAAAGAGCCAGTAATATTTACCAGAAGTTTTGAGGTTGAAACTGGTGGCCCTCACTGCATGCGCTCAAGATAATCTGTCCACCACTGGTGGCTGAAAAGACGGCACTAATGCCATTGAAGTAGTGGTCGGCACAGTAATTGGACCACACTTCTTCTAGAGCAGCCCGCCACGGTTCGCTGACTTGATCAGGCTCCCAAGGTTGATATTCAGAACACTCCTCACTCAGATAATCGTACTTGAAAGATTTTCGTGATTTAGGATCGTAAAATCGATTTGGACTTAGTTCGTTGAACTCAGTGATGAGACTCTGTTTGTAGGTGTGTCAAATGTTACGTTTTAGAGTTAGAAATGTTCAAGGTAAGAAAACTCACGAGCTCCTCTGAACCATCAACTTGCACCGGTGTGAGCTGATCTTTGCGATACTGTCCAAATATGCTACAACAAAACTGTCGTTAGTTACTTGAAAGAGTGATCATTTCACTGAAACGAACCTAAACGCCTTGTCTTTAAGTAAATTGTCGTTGTTGAGCAAGTGACGAACATCTAAAAACCAAATAAAAGTGTACTTTTAATTTTTTGGTAATCATTCTCTCTTGAACTTTTTACCATTGAAGACTTCGCGGAATTCTCCAGGAGGGGCATGCAAGATGAAGTCAGCAACGATGCGAAGCTGTAAATCAATTATCAACATCAGAATAGTAGCAGGTGCAAAGAAAGGAGAGATAAGAAAGCGAACAGCATCAGATGATCACACCCAGAAGTGCGGAGAAGTCGATCACTGAGGGTGTCGGCCAGAGGCACTTACTCGTTGAGTGTCGGAGATCTGAAGCTCATCAGTTTCGTTGGCCATGGTTAGGGGGAGTGTCAGTGTGATCGGCGGTGCTGACGGTGCTGAGAATGAAAGGGCGAGGTAGGTGGAAGGGCTTGCCGCAGTGCACTGGACGAGGATGTTCGGCGGTGTGTGTTGACATATGAGCAGTGCTCGCTGGGCAATCAGACTCTCTAACTCTCTGCCTGAATGACTGACTCGCGGACAGAGCTGCCGCTGTCGTCGTCGTCGTTGTGCCGCCGCCTGTGGGTGCCAGTCGCCACAATGCTCAGTGCCTGCAGGGAGTTGTTGTGCTGCTGCCACCGCACTGACTGCTCTACCCAGAGTGCTCCCGGTGCTGGTGCTGACTGAGTGATCTCTGTGTAGTGCGACATCTCACCATTATCTGGTTGCCACCGGAATCATATTCGCAGCCCTGTCACCGCTGCTCTTGTCGCTCTTGGCGCCGATTCTAACTATTCAAAGAGGCTACTGAACTCCACGATTATTCTCCGCCAGTGCAATCATGTGCAGGATTTATAATCAGCAGTTTTTTTAGTTTTCTTTCTCTCGAAAATGTACTCAGGATATTTTGTAGGCTGTTTGAAAAAAGTCTAAATTGTAACGATATTGTACAGCAGTCTTTAATATGTGTTTGGAAGAAAATTTTGGTTCTGGAACTGAATGAGTTTTGTTTGGACAATTTTATTTAGCTAGCTTATCAACTTCCTGTTCTCATTAGCACTAAGTTTTTTATTTATTTTTCTTTTGCGCACCATGCTTATCGCGCATTTTTCAAAACATTATTTTTT
>JAALOO010000695.1_pt1 | contig 10700 bp, 4 predicted proteins | sample 7257641 | NCBI WGS metagenome assembly JAALOO01 (sample SAMN14085613, study PRJNA598686) | mite metagenome | biome: ENVO:01001000; feature: ENVO:01001002; material: ENVO:01001226; isolation source: single female mite from University of Michigan culture on fish food culture... ... | reverse complement strand
ACCACCACCACCACCAGTGAGTGGTCGTCGACAGTAAGAGTACGTTTCATCACCACTGATTAGCATCATCATCATCATCATCCAGTGTAGACAGTTGTGCGTTGGCAGGCACTGTTCTTGTAGTTGACAGGTTGTCTCCGTAATTACCCCGTTCAACGTTAGAGAATTACCGGGCTCAGTTGCGCACACTGACTGACTGACTGGCATGTTCATTTGGCTGAGATAAAGAGTATCGCTAAACAGCCTCTGTCAGTCAACCGTTTGTTGACATCAAGCACTGTACAACAACGGCAACAATAACTATGCTTGGAGGGCGATCTCCTTTTACGCATGGGCACTTAGAGATACAGTTGTCAGGAAGCAGCAGAAAAGGAAATTGAAAATGCTATTTTGGATTATTTAATTTTTGTGAGAATTTGGGGTATACATTGAAAAGAATTCTTTTGTGTGCTTCTCACTTTCAATTGCGTTCAGACAAAATTGATTAAAATTGAACTTTTGTTTTTCAGTTTTTTCTGATCAATCAACTGACATTTCACTTTCTTCCTTTTTTTCTGATTCACACAGGCCCTGCAGATTCGTCACCTCGTGGAGAAGTTTATCGTCGAGTACCAGCAGACCAGCGTAGAGTACGTGCGGGCAATCAGAGACGTCCAGTCCAGTGAACCATCGGTGCTCTCTTTCAAAAAAGACAACATTATTCGAGTGGTCAAAAACAAGCACCTTCACCTCGCCAAAGGTAGGTTTCTTTCTCCAATGAGCTATGTAATCATCTGGCCACTTTGTTTTTATGAGAAAGAAGAAGAAAAAAAGAATGCAAATGTTGCAGCGCTTTTAGTTAGTCTCTTCACTTCTTCGTGATCATAATCTCTCCAGTTTGTCCAGGCTGATCAAGATTTTTGTTGCCCAATGAACGTTGCTGCAGCAAACAGTCAATCATTCCTCTGTTATTTTTCTGCAACAGCTCATGTGAAAGAAAGTGCAGTTGTTTCTTCTGTTTTCTGCCCGTTTTCTCCAGCCGATGATTGCCTATTTTCAGTGATTCCCCTTTGTTTTCCCTTTTTTCGATCAGTGCTGCTCACTGGACGGCTATCTAGGCTAGATGATCGGCTTATTTTCTTATTTATTATTATATGCGAGTCTGATTTGACGTTGAAGAAAACTACAGTGCAGCAGCAAGTGCAACTGCCCTTTTCAGTTTCAATCTTACGGAAGCAGTTGGTGTACGTGTACGAGCCGCACTGCCTTACTGCCTAACTGACTTACTGCCTGACTGACCCACTATTAGTGGGGGGAAAGTGGACTGTCAGAATTACACCGGTGTCCACTTTTGATGAAAGTTTATTCAATCAGCACCACAATACCAATCACTTTGGGCACCTAATCTGCCAATCTGCTACTTTAACTTTATGGTCACTTTGTTTTGGCGGTTAGTGGTTGCCGACGTGTTCTCCCCCATTTGTTAGACTTTCTATACTTTTCCTAAGACTAAAATCACTGACCACAAACAGAGGAGGCAGGTTGCCAGGTGCATAGTCTGTGTGTGCCTATCTTTTTCTTTCTCTTTTCTATCTCGTATCTCGGCGGCATCTTCCGCCGCCACTCAAATACCATGTCGTTGCCCAGTTGATCTTCCTCACCGAGGTATTTGAATGGCGCTTAGAACACTGTGCACACACTCACACACACACACACATACAAAGCGTGCTGACTAGTGCTGAGGTTGATCATTTCTGATCTCTCCTTCATCGCTGATTTGCTGCTGATTTTCTGATCAACCTGCTTCCACTGAAGGTGGCCTTTTCTTGTCAGTTTTTGTCAGCGAATACGAGCTAATTGGCTGCATTTGCCTATCTCACACCGTATCGGCACTTTCACCCGTCAGCGAGCAATTTGACACCAATCTGTGCCTCGTTGCATAAACAAACGAACGTTTTTTACTTGAATCGTCAGTGCCTTCTTCTCGTCAAAAGTCTCCTAAAATTTCAACTTGAAGGGCCATTTTGTCTCATTTAATTTAGGTTTGCACACTCACTCATATCTTTTTGTTTCTTTTACTAATTAGAGCCACATTAGCGCGCACTTTCTAAAGCCCAGAAGTAGGTGCGCTATTCTTAGTGGCAGGTGTGCTTTGTCGCTGATCGGCCGTTGTTGCCTATGTTCGATTGTGTGCTTGTGCCCCTCTCTCTCTCTCTCTCACTCTTTTTGATTATTACTGATTAATTAGTGAACCTAATTGTACTTATTGTGATTATATTTCATTCAGTATTACTTTGTCAAGCTGCTGACAACTGCTTCTGCTGCAACGAATTGTCTGTGTGTTTGCTTAGTGGTTGTGTCGATAGTGGCGCCTGTCTGCCTAAAGGTGAATTGAAAAAAATGTATAAATATTGCCAAAACGATGATCATGATTGTTTTGCCGGCCATTGTGCTCATCTAGCCGTCTGAGACGGTCAGAGACTGTAGTTGAGGTGGTGGTGAGTCACCACTGGTGACAGCAGGACAAAAGTGGTGAAGTGAAGAGGAAAAAGGGAAAAGGGGGTGACAGCTGCCACCGAATCCGTCTGCCTCTTCCAATTGCTGCAGTCCACTTGACTGTTTCAATTTTTTCTCTTTCTCTTTCTCCTTTTCTTTCGTTCCTTTTCTCTTCTGTTCATGTCACGCATCTTTGCGCTGATAAATTGAGATTAGATTATGCCACTCTATTTGCGTATTCGCCGTCATTGGCCGTATTCAGTGCTGTTGCTGTCGCTGTCTCAGTGGTGATTGTTTTCGCCGATCACTGCACCGGAGCTGTTGTTGCTGCTGCTTCGATGACTCTCTGCTGCTTTCCAACTACTACTACTGTCTTTCTCAATTCTGTGTCTACTGTCGCACGACACACTGCCTTACCTTGGTGTTGTGTGCCTTACCGGTGGAAAGTACGTCAGTAGGGCAGCAGGCAGTGGTGGCAGTAGGCGAGAATATAAGTCGGACATGAACTACTAGTGTCGACGAGGACGACGACGACGACGGTGAGATCGTTTGTATGCAAAGTGCCTGTGAAGGAAAGTGGACAAAGTCGTTGTTGTAGTTTGCGTGTCCGAGTATGGCGCTGGTCAGTACTGCACCGAGCAGTGGCAGTGCCGAGCAGTGCAGTGCATGTCCAGCAATGCGTGTCACATTGCTGACAAAGTGGTGATGATCATCATCTGCTGTAGTTGCTGTCCTCGTCCTGCTCACCTGTGCCCATTGCTCATCATTGCGATTCATCTAAATGGCATTGCCAATCTTGTTGACGATAGACTGGCGCGCACTGGCGGCTTGTTCTTTTCTCTAAAGCCCTTTCTCACCGATGGTGTGTTGTGAGCACACAGGTACTGCACCGCTATGATTGCCTACAGTCAGTACTTTTTTCAACGTTTTCCTCGACTTTACAATTAAAATGCTAATTTTTTCATTTTACTGCAAATTGGCCTGATGTGTTGGCAGATGGTAAACATCAACAGGAGGTAGCCTTGCTAGCTCACTTGCTGGTGGTCACTTGAGTGCTTGTTTGTTTTGTTTGGTTTTCCTAAACATGAGTCCAATTGTTTGCTAATGGGTGTCCCATCGTTCACCACTGCTACTACCAAGAGAGACTGGTTAGTTGAGTGGGTTAGCAGCTAAATGACATACACACACAGGTTGAAGATAGTTGCCCACTTTGTCCACTTGTCAATCATAGCGACTGTCAGGCAATTGTCTGCCTTCACAGACCTTTATTGTCAGTGAGTGTGGTGTGTGCTTGTGTGTGTCTGTGGACGACACTGTCAATTTGCAGTTGCCTTAAAGTGAAGACCATCATTTTTGGTGGTCGGTAGTGTTGTTGCTGGTGCTGCTGGTGTCGCGTGCCTCAATTGCTGCCCATTGTGCTCAATGTCTCGTGTGAGTGTGTGATGTGCTCGGGCGATCATCACACTCACAGTTGGTAGTTAGTGTCTGGTGGTCAGTGCCTGCTCTTGTATTGAAGAACTGCACTTGCTGTACACTGTTTTCATGCCTGATGCTTCACCGGTCAGCGGTGAAGGGGATCACTTTTTGGGGAGGCAAGCTCACGTTTCAGAAAGGTTCAAATGGACCGACACAAGAGTGCTCAAAGACGGCAGTCAATGCCAATGTTCAAAGAGTGAAAGTGTGTTTGTGCACGGCTGTCCTTTTTACTGACTTCAGTGACTGAAGCCTAACATTTTGACTAAATTACAGTCTACTTGCCGGTACAATTAGCACAGGTTGTCCATGGTTCTGTGAGTGATTCAGCAGCAACAGACACATCACGTCCGCGTTGTGTGCGATTATGTACAGGCAGTTTACAGGTGAGAGTGCAAACAAGTGTCCATTCTGTGATACTTTTTTTTGCTGCTGCTGCCGCTGTCATCTTAGCGTCCTTAGCGACTTGGTAGCTCGCAATTGACGACGCTTTTCGCGTCGCCGGGCACCATTTGACGACCATCATCAGCAGCAACAACAACAGTTGTCGCCTTTGTTGTCGCCGTCTAATTGTCATTTGGCGCCTGTATCCTGAGACTGGTCGTCTATTGTGTTTTTTCTTTTTCTTTTTCTTCTTTCTCTCAATCTTCCCTCGTTCATAGTTCTGCGCGCAAACAGCTACGTTGCAGCTGTTTCAGGTGTTGGTCAGCTAATGAAGTGACCCTTTTTGGTGAAGTTTCTTACTTCTTTTCATTTGAAGTTCACCAGCAGTGCACTTGGCAATACTAAGTCATATGCTGCTGTTGTTGGTAGTGGTAGTGCTGCTGCTGCTGCTGTTAACGGTGGTGCTGGTAATTGTGCTTCGACTCACTCGACCATCGATAGATACGGAACAATGACACAGCAGCCACATCGGCGGTGCCATTTCAGTCAGTCAGTGTGCCTCGCATTGGACCACCACTGATACTGCTTTTCAGTGTTCACCTTTTCGCCATCATTAGTAGAGCTGAGGCCGTTTAGCGCTGCTCTTTTCGGTGCCCTATGCGACGCCACCGCCACCGATTTTCACTGCGCAGCACTGGCTACCTTCAAAACAGCCTTTGCCTTTTTGAGGTCTCAATTGCCTTTTGATGAAGACTTTGTCCTTTTTCTTGAGGAGATTCATCGCCAAAGTGAGATAAGCGACTCGATAATTGTAAACGAGTCTCTCTCTTTCTTTCTCGTCGATTGTCGGCGATTTGCTGATTTGGTGTCACTGAGCAGGCGATAGGGGAGAGAGAAGGCAGAGAACAGGGAAAAATTAAAACTTGTACGGCGTTTTACTGCAAAAAAGTCAGCGTTCCGACAATTAGAGTGACCAGTTACCGGGAGACTACTAAAACTGTCGCCGACAAAATAGGCTCGACAAAGTGAACACCTGTTGAACCGACTGAAAAAGATCACCAACTTACATATCTTTATATGTCACTTACTATTAATTGTTTCTCGGTATTTTGTTTTAACGTTTCGCTTTCTTTCGCTTTCTGTGGGTGTTTTCGTCTTGCCTCTTTACACTCTGTCCACTCGGGCACTCATAAGCGGTTGTCGCCAAAAGCGTTTTCAATCAGCCGTTCTTCAGTCCGTTTCATATATTTTCTTTCTCTCTGTCTCTCAACTCTGTTCTTTTATTGTGTCTGCGCCTTTTACATGGCCTCTTCCTTCACTGCGTCTCTTTCTCTCTTTCGCTTTTTTAGACGCACGCCCTCGCTTTGATCCTTCACTTAGCTCTCTCTCTCTCTCTCTCTCTCCCTCTCTTACCTAGCACTCGAATTGCTCTTTAATTTGTTGTGATCGTTCAAATTGTCACCACTTGCCTGGTGGCGGCCAACGACGACGGTCGTTTGACTTCTGTTTTATCTGCTTTTCTGTGCTGTTCTGTGTTGTCCAGTGAGTCTGTATCACTGCCAACAATTCATTTGCAGTAGCTGTTGCTCTTTTCCTCAGCCCTCTCAGCTGCAATTCAACGGCCACCGTTTGTCCTCTCTTCCCTTATTCTGTTGTCGTCGCCGTTGACTTCCAATACTTCTCTCTTCTCTTGATCTGTCTCATTTCCCATTGCCATCAGCACTGCTACCTCTACCTCACCGTTCTTCATCTTGCGCCCTTTCGCCCGTTCTCGCGTGTCCGAGTGTCTGAGTGTCTGTTGCTGTCGCTGTTAGTGCTGCCGTGTTGCACTCCTTAATCAGCAATCCGTGAAACTCTCGTTCGCTGGCAAGTGCGGACCAGCAAGTGGGCAATAATGGCGCCACTTGAGTCGCACCGACGAACACGGCACTGGTGAAAGAACGCGCACAGCTCAGCACTGAACGCAGCAGTTGAACAGTGAGCTAAAGTGAAGTGAACATACAGTGTGAACACATTTCTCTCTTTTTCTTTCTTTTTTTACTGTCACCACCCAAACCTTTTTTGCCTTTCCCTCCCTGCTCTATTCTGTGTAGCCATTCTTCATTTCATTGCCTAATTCTCAGTCAGCATGATTCATTGGCAGCACTCTCTGCAACTCTCTCATTTGCTGTGATTAGTCACCAGAAGAAAGTCAACTTCTCTTTCTCTTCTACTACAACCTGACATTCAACCAACACCAACCATACTCAACTTTTGTCACTTTCATTTCAGGCTGGTCATTTGGCGTGCTCGAATTCGGTGAAAGTGGCCTTTTTCAGACTGTCAACGTCGTACCGCTGACAGTCCAGCAGGTGCAGGTTTATCAACGGCAAATGGTAATAATCATCGTGATCAGCTAATAACTGTTGCCTTTCATCATTATCATCATCACCACTGCTAATTCTGCAATCTCACTTTTCTCCTTTTCCTCTCTCAACTCACTTTGTCAGGACGAGGAGTCCATGCGAGCACATCATCCTCACCATATTCCACCTCACCAGACGATGATGATGACAGCACAGCCACCGACGACAAACGGTTTCAACAACCACCATCACCACCTGTTGTCTGTAAAAGACGCGGAGACGCCCTCACTGGAGAATGGCTCTAATCAGGAGTTCAACTCGTTGTGGATCGAGAGCAGAGCCGTAAGTTTGTTTGCCCCCCCCCTTTGAATTACTAGTCTGCAAAGTTCAACACATTGCTGAGAGATTGCTTTAACACCAAACATCCTAAATGATTGCTTCCACAGGAAACCGTTACTGAAGAAGGCAAACTGGTGGAGATGAACGGCGGCACCAATGGCACCGCTTCAATGTCCGCCTATGGTGATGGCAACTTTTCACTGCTACAATTTGCCCTTTTCAACTTCCGAGAATGTCTCTCCAAGTGAGTGTGCTGATTTTGCAGTATTATTTTTTATTCATTCCCCTCACGTGGTGGCCATGTTGTGTGAGCTGCCCTTTTCTTTTCCTTCCCTTCCTTTCATTGCCTTCTCTCTTTGTTATAATTTTCAGAAAAACTAATATTATACCTTTCCTTCCCACTCATCTAGATATGATCTACGCGGCCACCTAAAAGACAACTCGATTCGCGGCTCAATCAAAATGATTGAAAACCTGAAGACAAAGAAAAAGTCAAAAGGCAAAGGCGACAGTAACGACTGGACGTGGAGTGAACTCGCCTGTCTGGTCAAGTACTCGAAGGTAAGGCACAAATAGCAGACATAGAGACAGAAAGACCGATAGATAATCAGAAACGGGGTAATATTGTTTTGAGTTCTGAAAATGTAGATGAGAGACAGTGAGGCACACTGCAATCCTATTGTAGCGATGCATGTTTTAAAGTTTTGATGATTGCCGCAGTGATTGACTAAATTGCTGTATGAGCTACGATGGAAATAGAACTTTCCTTTTCAGTGTGGAGTAGAGAAGCATCAGCAGCCAATTACCGCTGCTGCTGCTGCGATTTGCCTACTATAAATAGGCAATTGCCCACACTGACACTTACCAGTCGGACACCACCACTACCACAACAAATGGCAGCAGCTGAATCAGCGTACTTGATTGCTCTAATTATCGCCATCAGCAGCACACCAGTGCATCCATTCATCCATCTATCACCTCTGTGCAATGATTGTTCTAGTTTAGGAAGGAATTTACTTTTACTTTAGAATTGATAGTTACTTTTACTTTTCCTCATTCTTTTCCTTCACTCTCTTTGTTATAATCTACACACACATTTCTGTCTTCAAATAATGATATCACTTAGTCTGATTATCTCCTTTGCTTTCTTTCTCTCTCTCTCTCTCCCTTACAGACGCCCATTCAAGCGTCACTGTTGATGTTGACACCTGAGCTGAGCAAAGTCGCCGTTGAGTGTTTCTCCGGTAAGTTGTTTTTCTTACTTTCTTTCTCTTTCACTTTGCCCAAACATCGATGTCTTGCCTCAACTTTCAATTGTCACTACTTTTTAGTGTGACTGGCTACTGGCCAATTACTGTCCTGGTGCTACTCACTCTCCTGAAAGCTTTCTATCTTTCAACTGCGCAATTTTTGTGCTCACTCAGCTCACTTTTCTTTTTTCTTTTTTCCGCTTTTTTCAGCCATCATGCGCTACATGGGCGATTTGGCAATGGTGAAGAACCAGAATGAAGTGGACTGCGTCTACACTATTCTTGTGGTAAGTTGAGGAAAAGATGTTTGTACCTCATGCAGATTTACACAAATTTAATCTTCCTTACCAGAACTGCCACAAGTACGGTCAAATTCGTGATGAAATTTACTGTCAGCTGATGAAGCAGACAACGAGCAACAAGAGCCCTAAACCGTGCGTACCATTTTTATCACTAAATCATTAGCTCTTTACAATTCTCTCCTTTTTCTCCGACATCAACAGTGACAGCTGTCAGCGTGGCTGGCGTCTCTTTGGCATCGTCGCCGCTTACTTTGACTGCTCAGAGATTTTGCAGCCGTACCTCTTTAAGTACCTGGAGACGGCGGCCTACGACAAACGACGCGCCTTCCACGTCACCGCCTCCATCGCCCTCACTAATCTGAAGAAAACCTTCAAGTACGGCGGACGGAAGAACGTGCCCAGCATTGAAGAAATTGCCGCCATTTCCGCCGGCCGGACCTCCAAGCGGCAGATGTACCGACTGCCCGGCGGCACGGAGCGAGTCCTCAACACCAGCTGTACGACGGTGGTCGCCGACATCATCGAGGAGATCTGTCTCATGCTCAACGTCAACAATGCCCTCGAGATGGAGGAGTTCTCGCTGTACTGCATCATTGAAGGAGGTAAAAGATAAAAAAGAAACAGGGAAAAGTAGCTTGTTACAAATTAACTCTTCACTTTCTCCAGACCCCTTTACAATGCCGCTGAACCGCGACGAGTACATCCTCGACGTAACCACCGAGCTGCTGAAGAACGGCCAGCTCTTCTACCTGATCTTCTGTCGGTCAGTGTGGTACCACCCGCTGCGCCTGGACAGCCACCTCTACATTGAGGTGGTCTTCAACCAGGTGGCACCCGACTACCTCGAGGGCCTGCTGATCATCCTGCCGCATGAGAAGCTGCCCGATGAGATCTTCCAGGAGATTGCCCGCATCGCCGCGCTGCTGCACCGAGCGGCGGAGATGGAGGCGATGCCGAGCAAGGACGAGATCAAGTACCTCCTTCCGAAGCCGGTGCTGGCGATGCGCACCATCAAGCCGCACCAATGGGTGGAAATGGTGCAAAACCACTGGAACGACGTCTCGGCGCTGTTGATGATCGAGGCGAAGGCACAGTGCCTCGACATTCTCCACAAGTGGCCCCTCTTTGGCTCGTGCTTCTTTGCCGTCAAGGTAATACCTCTCACAACAAAACATTAGACTTTTTAATTAACATGCTTTATCGCATTGATTTCCCCTCACAGAGAATACAAAACGACTCTCACACGCACCCGGACCACATTCTGGCGCTAAACAAAGACGGCGTCCACTTTCTTGACATGGTTACACATGTAAGTAAAGAACTTTGCTAGCGAGTCGACTGCTCTTTTTTACCGCTCATCTGACTGATTGTTTTAAATGTGATTTACAGGAGAAAGTGTGGAAGCATCCGTACTCTGAAGTGATCTCCACGAGAAAGGTGCGCTCTGAAGACGGCACCCTCTACCTTGACGTGCGGTGCGGCAATCTGTTGGTGCAAAAAATCACTCGCATCCAGACTGACCAGGTATGGCTCTAGATTTGTTAATTTTTGCCCGCAGTTTTGAGCAAACCATTTTTTGTTTTTCTGTTTCAGGCACATGAGATAAGCCGGCTAATACGGCAGTACATCGACATTGAACAGTCACTGAAGAATGGCCGTAGCAGCGCCAGTGACACTCACACTGGCAACGGCAAGCCCCTTCCTATCGACCAACAATAGCCAATAACTCACTACTCATTATTTCTTCATTATTTTTGTCATTATCATCGTCATTATCTATCGTGCCATAACCATTCTTGTATACACGATTCAACTCATCGCCCCTTTTTTGTCATCCAATTCTTCATCATCTCATTTTTTCTGTAGTTATTATTTTTGTGTACCAATATCCTTCTCAATGTTGTTGACAGATTTTTTGTTCTTTACTTTTTTTCACTACTTTAATTTAATAAATTTTTTCCAACAAGTTTTTTGTGCATCCTAACTTTGATGTGTAACAAAAGAGTGATCTGTCACAAAAGTTAAAAATTCACTAAGTAAATTACAACTAGAAAACTGCAAAGTTTGGCAAGTGAACCCTGGAAAAGTAGTAAGTGAGCCTCTGTTTGCCAAAAATTGTTACCCCCTTCCTT
>JAALOO010002325.1_pt1 | contig 10707 bp, 6 predicted proteins | sample 7257641 | NCBI WGS metagenome assembly JAALOO01 (sample SAMN14085613, study PRJNA598686) | mite metagenome | biome: ENVO:01001000; feature: ENVO:01001002; material: ENVO:01001226; isolation source: single female mite from University of Michigan culture on fish food culture... ... | reverse complement strand
CGATACCAAATTTGGCGATGGTACAAAAAATTTTTGCAAATGTGTTCACCGTGTGTAGATTGCATTGTTAATTGTTTCATTGTAGTTGTTGTTGTCATAAAACAAACGATTACTACTTTGTCACCATTTTTATTCAATGAAAACATTTTTTTCAAAAAATTATTATTGCGTGTTTATAAAAAATGTAATAGTTATTAAAAAAAGTAATTAGCAGGTGCAAACAAAAAATTCAAAGTTTCAAAACACGCACGCTATTTGCATTTTGTGTGCTAGTCTTAAGTTCTTGTTTTTTTGTTAATTTTTTACTTCTGTTTTTGCCATATTGAATTAGCCTATGTGACTTAAACACGTAAAAGCTGACGCACTCAAAATTAAAATTAAATTAAACTTTTCAATAACTAAAAAGTTTTTGCAATTAAAATCCAAGCAGACTAGTTGACCTGAGCTTTGCTGAGCATTAGCAGTGTCATTAATGGGTTTAGTTTTTGTATGTTTGCCTCTGTATGTGTGAGTGTGTTGATGTACGCGAATTGCAATTGGGATAATTAAAACTTTTCAACTTGAATTTAAAGTTAAAACGATTAAAGTTTGTATTTTTAAAAAATCATTTTTTACTTTAAAAATGAGCAGCAACTGCATGAATTGGAAGAGAAGGTAGGGAAAAAGGAGAAAGCAGATTTAAAGATTAAAAGTAATGAAGGGCTAGTGCAAGCACTTAAGCACTCAAACACTGCTGATTTACTACTGTTTTAGGCTAATTTTATTTATAAAACTTTAAATTCAAGTAATTTATTTTTTTTGAATTCACAACAAAGCCAACAATTCTGATTGCTTTACTAAATTTACAACAGTAGGGAGCAGTTTTATTTATTTTTTGATTTAAAAAAAAGAATAAATGGTCACCACAATTCTGAAATGCAAACGACAAATATCAATTAAAATAAAAACTAAACATAATTTTTGTGAGTTTTTATCTTTGCAAGGAAATGAGCGATAGGAAAGACATATTTTACATTTTTGTTGTATCACCAAAAGCAGAAGTAGCAGCCGGAGCAGATGTTTGCCAGGCCACAGAGTAACCAAACCGCACTGAGCGTCCAACTGATTAATTGCTAATTATTGCTCGGCTTGTTTGTGCTGGTGGCGGTGGTGGTGCTGGTGCTCGTAATAATTAAACCCCAGTAGCAGCACCAGCAGCACCATTAACTCTTTAGATACAGGAACAGTGTGCAGAGTGGCAACACAGAGGCAATCACCAAAACGAGACAAGACAAGACAAGGGAGGAATGTCCAGACGGGAGGACAAGGAGAGAGAGAGGGAGAAACAAGGCTAATTAACGACAAATGGAAAATGGGAATTTTCTTCTGGTTAAGAGGAAAATTGGTAAAAGAAAAATGTAGGTTAGCAATGCAAAATGGGTCTCAATGGGCAATCACTGAACTGGTGGCGGCAAGGCAAAAAAACTAGATTCTCCCACAATTATACAGGAAATTGGGAGTCTGGTGTTCAGTTCTAGTCTGGTGGTGGTGGTGGTGGTGGTCAATTTTTTGACTTTAAGCATGTCTAATGGCACAGAAAGTTCTACAATAGTTTTAGTCCTTTTTCTTCTTCTTCTTCTGAAATTACCGTACAGCAAAACTCCCATTAAACTTCAATTAATGACTGTTTGGCTAAAGTTTGACTGCTGACCAGACAGAGAAGACCACTACTACCACTGGCGGCCTCATTAACCACTGGAACAACAAAGGAAGGAATGGACTGCATTGGGTCTCATATTTTACTGCCCAAGCCATCATTATCATCATTATCATGCTCATCATCATTACCGCATGATTACCGCCACTGCCACCGTCACCCAACACCACCACCACCACAATCTTTATCATTTTTATCTTTATCACCCACTTCTTCTTCTTCTTTCTCTTCTTCTAGGATCGAGCATAATTTAATCACAATTATGAGTTGACTACTAAGAGTGCACTTGTAGATTATATTTATGATTCTTCTTAATTCCGTCTGCTGGCAGTATGTTATGTCATTGCCATTACACACAGTGGTGGTGCTTTTCAGCGGCAATTAAAGTAATCAAGTAGTAATTTAGTGTGAGATATCTTCAAACAAGCCGATCAGCTTCATTTGATTTTTTGTTTGTTTTTCTCTTTTTTACTTTCAAGTCAAAAAAAAATATTCACTACTGTCAAGCACTCTTTTTTCTCATTCTGTTTGCACTTTTGCAACATCAACAGTCTAATGAAGCAATTGGATTAATCTTGAGTGGAATGAAAAAAAGAAAAAAAGAGCAATATTTTTTCCACTTGAGTAGTTGAGCATCAGACCGACAGCTTGTTTTCATACTTTGGCTGCATTCAAAACCGAGATAGGCAAACGTTGATTGTCGCCCGGTCTAATTACCAAAAACACACATATGATGACGGCAACTTTAATTAGCTGTAACCTCAAATAGGGCCCGTTGATTGGCAATACAACTGCAACCAGCCAGCCAGCCAACCAGCCAGCCAACCAGGCAATATAATCAAATAACGAGTTGGTTTAACTTTTGATGCTGATGCTGATGCTGCTGCTGATGCTCTTCATTAGTCGTAAACTGATTGGCATTTTTTTGTTGGTTGGTTTCTATTTCTGAATCCCTTTTCCCTTTCATTAAATAGGAAAATGGAGTTTTAATTTTAACTTTCTGAATGGTAGTTTCCAGAGTTGCGCAGGAATATCTTGTTGCAAAATTTAATTTAAATTCTAAACTTAAAGTACTTTATATTATACTATTATACGCTGATGTTTGAGCTTGCACAATAAAAGTAATAGTGGTCGTCTCTGCTTTTGTCGTTAAATTCGTTGTGGTTCCTCTTTCTAATTTTTAAATTAAATATATTAACCGTTTTCCCATGCAAATTAAATTTGCTGAACCCTCTTCTTTCTTCTCTTTCACTTCTTTTCTCCGCCCAGGCAATTACCAGGCAGTAAAAACAAGTTGACAGAAATAAAAGTAAAGAGCACAAGCACAGCAAACAAAGTTTGTTCTTTTCATTCTCGTTTTTACTAATTACTGTACAGCATACATTTAAGAAGAAAAAAGTGAATGAAACAAGTCAAACAAACGCTTTTTCTTGTTTTCATTTAGAATTTGCAATTGAGCGTATACACACTTAAAAATTAGGAATAGATTTAAAGAAAACGTTGATGTAAAAGTTTAAATTACCAAATAATTTTAATTGTTTGCAACTTGTCCAATTGTTCCGTGTTGGTTAAAATTTTACTGTTTTTTGTAGCTTGTCCATTCATTGCATAATAAAAAATGTAAAATGGAAGCATAGATAAGTAACAAAAAAGTAGTTTGCCTTTTGCTTTTTTATGAATTTATTACAACAATTTTAAAATATTTAAATTAGACAGTTTTGTGCTTTAGTATGTAAAAGAAAACTTTACTTTTAGTGCCATTTTTTTATCACCAATTTTACTTCAATAAAAACTGTTTGCACAAAACTTGTTAATTTAGTGATTTTACAAAAAGTACAGAGCTGATCAAATTTTGTGCTTTCTAAACCCAAAAAATACTTTTCATTAGAAAGCCAATGTACAGTTTACAATCATATCTATTTTCGCCACACTAATATCATTTCCCTTCTTCTGAATAGAGCGATTATCGCTTTAGTCTTTCTTTTTTGCCGCATAAAGCGCACAGCGCTATTACCGTTTCCGGGAATCTTTTCACGACGAGTGTTCACCGCTTTTTGTGAAAAACTGTGAAAGCTTCACTTTCACATGAAAAAAACTGGGAAAACACAGCATCAAAAGTGGTAATGAGACTGCAGGGTAAAACAAAAACTGTGATGGAAACTAAAGCTGAAAGGACTTGCAGAACTGCTTGACTGTTTTGCAAACTGATTTTGATTTCTCATTTTTTTTGTTTCTGCTGCTGCTGCTGCACCTGACGCAAATGGAGCAGGCAGAAAAAACAGGGGAAAAAAGTGTTCACTGACACACTTTCTTACTCACTCACTCACTCACTTAAGCGGCATCAATCTCTCAAAAACAGAGCAGGCACTTTTCCCTTTTCTTTCCTTTCCTTTTTCTTTTCCCGGTTCCTGCTCACTTTAACTTTGGTTGACTTTCCGGTGAATTGCTGCTGCGATCCAAGTTTGCTCTTTCTCTTTCTTTTTCTCTCTCTCTTTCTCTTGCTAATTCCCCTCCATCTCCTCACATTCCTCAACTTCTTCTTCCACTGTTCTTTTTTTGCTGCTGTTCCTGTTTAACCGACGTCAAACCACCACCACCACCACCGCTGCCGCTAAGTAGGTAATTGATTCGGAATTGTAAAGAAAAATGAGCAGGGGAAAAAATAAATAGGGGGAAAAAGATGAAGAAAAAGTAAAAGAAAGTAGTACTTTAACTGCTACACTGTCTGTCTGCGTGTGTGTGTGTGGGCCTGTTTTATGCTACCTTTTTTATGTTTTTACCGCAAAACATGCGGAAAAGCAATAGAAACCGCAGCAGCAGCAGCAGCAGCAGCAGCTTGTGGTAATGGAGGAGCCAGAAATGCCAATTTAGTTACCTGGTAATAAAAGAGAAAGAGGGGACTGCTTGAAGTTTAATGAGAAAAAGGAGAAAAATGATAGAAGAAAGAACGTTAATATGCAAAGTTCTTTGTGCAAATGAAGATGAAGAAAAAATAATCAGAACATGAAGATTGGAAATGTATTCTTCTGGTTGTAATGAGTTTAAATGAATATTTTAAAAATTTTAATGATTGCTTAGACTGCAAGACGTTTTTGCTCTACAACTTTTTAATAACTAGAACAAGTTTACAACACAGCAGTAGACAGTAGACAACAGTACATACAAAAACTGTTGAATCAATGGGAAAATTGTGAAAGCAGACAAAGTGTGAAAAAAAGTGCAAAAAATCACAAAACAAACAATTTTTCAACGTTAAAATGCTGTAGTTGTTGTTGTAGTTCATCTTCCCCTCCTTTCTTCACTCTTGCAGTTTTTTGCCTGTAAAATTTTGCCAAGATCAGCAGAAAAAATTTTAGTAGTAGTAGTTTCAACTGTTTAGTGCAAAGTTAATGTGTTTCAGTTCGTTGAGAAGAGTTCTACTACTGTCAATTAAGTTAGCGAACAGTGGTGTGCACTGCTGCTGCTGCTGAAAAAAAACAACAACAGCAGTAAAACTAAAAAAGTGAGTTTTGTTTCACTTTTTATCTTTTTTGCTATTTGGTCAAAAAGAAAACAGTTGTGTGGTCCAATTGTGTTGAGTGTTAGAGTTTGTGTCTGTGTGTGTCCAAGAGACACTTGTGATGACTTTTTGTTTTTCTCTGGTTGACTCTACTTTTTTCTTGATGACTCTGCTGGTTTCAAGAAAAAGTTTTGCTGTCCAGTGAATTGAACTTCCGCTCAGTAACTGTGCTGTGTGGCGCACTTCTGGTGTTAACAAACAAACAGTGTTTTCTTTTTAACGCCAAAAATAAAGTTTAGAAGTGCAATTGATAAAAATAATTTTTTTGTTTGAATGAAGTTTAACTTTTAGTTAAAAATAGCGCTTTATTAATTTAATTCAGTTTATTGTGGCATAAAAACGGTACTATTTTTTATTTATCGTTTGCAACATTGTAAAAGCGTATTGATTAAATTGTTTTTTGTTTGCGCATTTAAATTTTTTAAGCAATAAAAAAAGGTTCTAAATGTTCTCTCGACTGTTGCAGCCACCTCTGCTAATTTGCATGTTATTTGTCAGTTTTCTTCTTTTTTTTATTCGCCAATTGACTTGTCAATTGAGTGCGAGTGTGTGCGTGTGCCAGTGAATAAAACACTTTCATACTTGTACGATTTCAGTACACTGCTGCTGTACGGCAGTAATTTAAACAATTTAAGAATTATAATATTATATCGGTTCTGTTGTGCCCGGATGGCTGCTAAAACTGGAGACAGTTTGCCAATTGCAAGTTGTATGTGTGTGTGTAAAAAGTACTCAAGCACTGCTTTACTGTTCAGTATGGTAATTCTGAACGGCGTATTTCCTTTCTCCAGTAAATACTCACTCACTCACATTGAAAATGCTAAACAGCGCCAAGAGGGTAACTCAATACTAGGACTCTTTCCGGGCACTGCCACTGCCACTGCCAACAACAAAAGACAACTTCAATTCAATTTTGAACTTTGCAATTGCTTTGCTTAGCTTAGCTGCCTTTGCTGCTGTTGTTGCAGTTCTTAAGTTCTTGTTTTTTCAAATTTGCTACGTTTTCTGTTTATACTAGAGCAGCAGTAGCAGTTGAATTTTTATTATTTCACTTTTTGTGTCCCAAGCTGCACAGAGGCTTCTAGGCGGCTGCTAAAGCTGTATTGCTGTAATTAAATTTGAATTTTCATTTTTCACTTTTCTTTCCAGTGCATTTTTTGCATTTCAATTTTGCTATTCTAGGCTTTCTGCTACTCCATTATACGGAAATAAATAAATAAAAATGACAATTGTTCTGATAACAATAGATTTCAAATGGCAAAAGTTTTCAAGTGATCAGTAGTTTTAGATTTATGTTTAAACATTTCAAAACATTGGTTTCTCAACTTTAGTTTTTTACTTTCACTCAATCAGCTCCTAAATTACCTCATCAATTGGTGCTTATTATTCAACTACTCTTAAAGCTACTTTTAACACACCAGACAGATACACACACACACACACACACACCAAAAGTGTGCGTTTAATAGTTTTAGTAGTCCGTGAGTGCTCTCCAGTACCTTTCAACCTTCATTAGCATCACCTTCCTTTTCTTGCCTTTTCGGCTGAGTTATCTGCTTTTCTCTTTCTTTGCCAAACAGCTTTTATTATCTTATCTTTTCTCGTTCTTTTTTCTGCCAATTAATTTAATTGCACACATCAGTGTGTTGTCGATTGCCGACCTGAATTGGCAATTGGCGGCGGCGGCGGCGATGGTGTCAGTTTGGTGGCTGCTTCTGCTGTTTGCTCATTGTTTTTTCTTTATTTTCTCCTTTTTTTCCACTTGGTTGTTTGTTGTGTGTCGTCGGCAGCAGCAGTCAATTTTTCTTACTTTTTTACGTTTTCTGCCATCTATCATTCTGATGCCTCATTCTTCCTCCCTTTTCTCTCTTTCTTTTTTTTCTGTAGCCAATTAATGAATTGGTCCGGAATAAAAAAATGCTGTTTTTTAGTTGCTAATTTGAAGTGTCTGCTTCTATGTGCGTTTTGCTAATTTTTCCGTTTTCTTGTTTGTCTTTTTTCCTTTTTGTTTTTTTCCTTTCCGTTCTTTTTTTATTTTTGCATTCCAATCAGTTTAAACATTTTTTAACAATGATTGCGACAATGTTTATGAATTTAGTGAAAGCATTAAAAAAATAATTGTTCAATTTTGAAAGATTGTAAAAAATTGTAGAAAGCTGCAAGTTAAAAAATTTAGTTTAAAAACAAAAAACAATTTTTAAGTTATTATCATCATCAACCATAACACCTGCTTTATCGACTTTTAGTAACAACATCTTTTTTTAAAAGCAGCTCTCTCATTACAAAAAACATGATTTTTTTAAACTCGTTAACTTAGTCTCGTGTGTGTAGCGGGTAAGTGTCTAGTGCCTTCCTAATTAGCAACTGAACAGAAAAAGAAACAGCAATAGCAGTTTTTTTGGGCAATTGCAGAAAAACATGAAAAAGTTTCAAAGTTTTGATTGTTACATTTTTTACTTTAGCTCTCCTTTCCCGTCTACCATTCACGTACTGAATGGTAAATAGCATATACGTTCCCTCGTTTTCATTGTTATCTATTTTTTAAAAAAACATCACTGTTCTGTGTGCTGGATAGCTCATGAAAACGTGTCTGATCGTCAGATTAAAAAAGACTGGGCGCTAACGTTTGCATGGCAGGCAAAGAAGTAGTGTCATTATTAATGTACAGGCTGTTGGCTTTCCTGCACAGCCTTTTTCTTTCTGGCCAGGTTTTCTTTACACACACACAATTTTCCATTGTTCATGTTTAATATGTTTGCCTCTTCCTCCTTTTTTTCTATTTTGCTTGCATCGTGATCTCATAAAAAGTTGATGGATAGACGACGATAGCAGCAGCAACAACAGCAAGGCCTCGATTTCCGTGCCCTCGCCACATTTACCAGCAGCTTTTTGATTGTATGGTGTGTGTTTGGTGCTGATGTGTGATGATGATCATCATTTGAGAGGTTCAGCTAAGCAAGCAGTGCACACTAGCATAAATGTTGCAACACATGTATTGATGCTCCTTTTTGGGGGGGTTGCCTTTGTTTGTTTGTTTTGATTTATGATTGCCTGAAAGTTGCTACAAAAAGAAATTTGCTCTAAAACAGGTATTGAAAAGAGTATCAATAAAAAAATATGGCAGGGCTGCAAAGTCAGGACAAAGCCAGCAACACGATCACAAAAAAATTTAAGTTTTAATAAAAACAGTTTCCTTTTTTTAAAAGGACAATTGTGTCTTTTCTACAATTGGAAATGACAGAAAAAATAGTTTAACCAATGTAGAAACACTGCATTGTCTGGCCTTTTTAAGGTTTGTCACACAAAGGTTTAGAGTGCACTGTCAAGGTGAAAGAGAGAGAGAGAGAGAAAGAGAAAAAGAAAAAGTGTAAAAAGAGTAGAAAACTGACAAAAAGAAGAAAATCTACTCAATCTACTGACCAACTCTTGCTGACACTGAAAAGAAGAGAGAGGCAGAGAGATAGGGGAATGAATGAATGAATGAATAGACAGTCTCGAGTGCCAATAAATAATGCATTGGGGCAACGGGAGGCAAAAGGAATTTGCCTGTGTGAAGTGTGCCTGATTGAGTGGACCAACACTGCACACACACTCTCTCTCTCTCTCTCGTCGACAATGCCAAGAATATTCCGTGATGACCGCCAACCAGCCAACACTGCCATTGCCAACACTTGGCACTGCTCATTTAGCAAAGAGATTCTTTCTTCTCTCTCTCTCTCTCTCTCTCTCTCTCTCGAACCTTTCCGCCTCGTCGATTACAAACACACACACACACACAACTACACACAGAAATATATTTTGCCCAGTCCAGCCCAGTCAATTGCCCAAATGGCGGTAATTGTGATGAGGAGGAAGAAGAAAGGAGAAAGAGAGAATCCACTTTTCCCTCTCCTATTTTTGGCCGCCTGGCAAACTGAAGCACAGTCAGTCAGTCAAGCACCTCTTCTGTTGTTATTGGCGGCGGCGTCGGCAATTGCGGTTATTTGTATCACAATTTTTTTGTTTGTTTGCTTTGTTTGAGTACTGCCAAGTGTGTGAAAGTGTGGGGCGACCCTGGGAATGAGTATGCTAACCCTGAATGAGGTGATGGTGGTTTTTGAGGTGGTCGTGGTAGTTGTGGTTGGGCAAGTTTTATGGCAAGGTTGCTCTGTGGCTGTTTTGTTTGACGGCCATTGTCTGTTTGTTTACCCCATTCACCCACTTTTTTGCCCACTCAAGGGTTTGTTTTGGCTGGTGGGTGGTCACAAATCATTGCCGAGAAGTGTTGGCTTGCTAAAAGAGCGAAGACAGAAATCAATGTAGCAAAAGAGTGTTTGAGCCATAAAAGTTTTTTCCCATTGCCGCTGCCTTGTTAATTGAGACCTCTAGTATCACTTTTTACTTTCCCTTGGCAAGAGTAACTTATTATTTAATGGCAATTTTTAGGCAGTTTAGTTTTTAGCAGCAGGCTACAAAATAAATCTTTGAGGACAGGTGTGTGGATGCTGCACATTAGTGCGCCGATTTACACTCAAATGACGGTAATTGAAGAAAATGTTACCGATTTATTTTACCACTTCTGCCTTTTGCCTGCAAGGCGCAAAGTTCTTAGTAATGCTAATAAAAACTTAAAAGACATTTGTTATAGATGATGACTCAAAGTGGCAATACACAAAAGTTTTATACCGTTTTTTATCAGTAGTTTTTTCAAAATATTTAATTTAACAGTTATTTCAAATATTTAATTTTAAAATTTTTTGTATAATTAAAATATTTTTTAACTATTACCCGCATAAAAAACAGTTAGGTGCACAAATTCAAGTTAATGTTTTAGAACATAAAAATAATATGTTATAGAAAATTCACATGTTTGCGTTTTCATCATTTTTACCAAGCAATTTTATAAAATTGATGCGGGTTAAACATTGATCAGAGGTTGGTTATTAAAATATACTAGTTAAACTTTTTAATGTTTTTATTGAATCTCAATCAATAAACCATCTTAGTTTATCTAGTAATGATCATTTATTTGAAATTTAAAACATTTTCAGTTATATTTCTCATGTCAAACTGCTTTGCATTTGCAATCAACTATTTAAATTATTGATCCACCACTTTTTCCTGTTTTTACACGCAAAAAAAAGTTAACACATGCGTCAGAAAAGTTAATTAAAACAGGCCATTTTAAACAAATTTTAATTGCTGCAAAAAATGACACATTTTAAATTACACGTTTGTAAAACAAGGCGCAAACTTTTCTGTTGTGGCTGAGCGCGCGCTTTTAGTGCCAGTGCTAATTTTTGGTTGTACCAGTTTTTGTTATTTTTTTCAAAAAATGGTAATGACCACCAGCACACACACATTATCTTCCGCCAAATAATAATAGCGGTAATGATGATGATGACCATGATAATAACAGTCCCTCTCTCTCTCTCTCTCTCTCTCTCTCTCTCTCTCTCTCTCTCTCTCTCTC
>JAALOO010002324.1_pt1 | contig 10707 bp, 8 predicted proteins | sample 7257641 | NCBI WGS metagenome assembly JAALOO01 (sample SAMN14085613, study PRJNA598686) | mite metagenome | biome: ENVO:01001000; feature: ENVO:01001002; material: ENVO:01001226; isolation source: single female mite from University of Michigan culture on fish food culture... ... | reverse complement strand
AGAGAGAGAGAGAGAGAGAGAGAGAGAGAGAGAGAGAGAGAGAGAGCGTGTGAGTACCCCCAGCGAGTGAGCGATGGCATTTGGGTAATGTGCCTGCAGCACGAGAGGGAAAGAGAGGAAAAAGGAAAGAAGAAGAAATCAGACGGCAATAAAAAGTGTGAAAAGCGAAACATCATGAGCGACGCCAAATGAATTGGGCAAGCAAAGGTTGGCAAGGTTAGTAGTGGATAGTGGCTAGGATAGGGGGTCTCAATCGCCTTCTTTCTTTCTTTCTTTCTTTCCGTGCCTGTGAAGGTTAAAGAGCAAGTGCAGTTGCAGGAGCTCCCGACGATGGTGGTGGCGGTGGTGGTGGTGCCCGGTTGGTGGTGGCCATCATCTGAGGAACAAGCAGTGGATATGCTGTTGATGCCGCCGCCGCCATGACTGCACTCCTGAGCACTACTGCATGCTGCGCTCAGTTGGCATCAATTCAGAAAGAGAGAGGAAGACAGAAGAAGTCGTGGCGGCTGTATCAATTGGCCACCTCTCAACGTTTTGCCTCTCAATGATCACCCTCCTCTCACTGACACTGAACAGTTCACCTCGGTCAGTTTGTAGTTGCAGCTCCTTACATTTAACCGGCGATAGGTAGGTAGGCGAACTGCTGCAGCAAAGTTGACATCCTCAGCATCACTCTCTCTAGGAAGGCGATAAAATGCCCGGCATGTGGTCAGTGGTTGGTTGGTCAGTGAGAGCCCGCCACTCACTCTGACACCCCTCTGACACTTCTTTGTGCATTTGCACTGTGCACTGTCGGTGCTATTAATTGAAAGTTATCAGTGTCTACTGTCCATTCTATTTCTCATTTTGCCACTGACTGGTAGGAAAGAGAGGATTTGCAAATCAACTCCTCCTCTACTAGGATTACTCAGCAAATGAAAGATTAGACAAACGGATTAGTGAACAGAAAAAGTTTGTTTGAATTACCAGGCAAAATATAAAGTTTTTTAATCAAATACTGATTTTGTATAACTTCAAAACATCCTCTCAACTGCGCAAAAATGATGTCGATGCTAGAGTAATTAGAAAAAAAACTTGCTCTATTTGCTGCAATGTAATAGTCATTATCACTCTTTTTGTTGCTGCTGCTGGTGGTGGTGGTGATGGTGCAATGCTTCGGTAGCTGTGAAGAAGGCAATGAAGCAAGCTTCTTTTCTTTACTGTGCAGAACTCACAACATTGATCGTAAATCTCGCTGGACAATCTCTTCGTTCCTGTTTATGGTGTGTCTTCTTACTGGAACTGGGCGCACCGCGTCAACTGAGAGTTGCTGCACTGGGAACCAACCAGTGATGAGCAGTCCCAGTGAATAAGAGAGAGAGAGAGGGCACCCACTCAGCAGTGGTCATCAATGGACCCAATGGAGCATGACCTCGTTCACGGAACTACAGCAAATAGTCTGTCTGTGTGCCTGTGATCACCAGTAAAAGTGGTCTTCTCATGGAGCACCATTTAGTGCCACTGTTTCATTCTCTCTTTCTTTCTTCTCATTTCATTTCCCAATGTCAATTAATTGTTAATTGTGCAGTGAGCAGTGTTCAATGGCAATGTGATCAGCTATCAGTTAGTTGAGCGGCGGTACGCCAGAGCACTACCAGTCACTCTGCCGTACAGCAGTGTTGTTGCTGCTGCTGCTGCTGTTCTAATTGACAGGCAGTCAAACCAAAGTCAGGCAGTCAACAGTGCCCAGGCACACAAAGGTGATGACCATGAATTGAATGCGCCCTGCCTGAGTTAAAAGTGAGTGAGTGAGTGAGTGAGTGGGCAGTGTGATATTTGGTCCAATACAAACACACACACACTCACACTCACACTCACACTCACACAATTGGCTGCTGACTGGGTAAATAAATCAACGGTGCCTAAAAGAACGACGTTCACTGAGTACCCCACAGACGCTCTCACATTATTCTCTCTGGCCCTTGCTCCTAAAGAGAATGGATAAACAGCCGAAGCCGCTGCAGCAGAGCCGTCGGTCACACGTACCAAATAGGTGCACGTGACCAATTTAGATGGGTCCTGATGAGGAAAAGCCGACAACATCAGCAGCAACAGCAGCAGTAAAAGAAGAAGAAAGAAGGAGGAAGAAGAAGAATACCCGCATAGTAAATGCGTGTGTGTATTCGATCTGCTCACCAGCGGACCTATTAAGAGTCCGAAAGGTCACTGCCTGGACCTGAATCAAAACAATGGCAGTGTTGAGTGAAACACCGAGAGGCTGGCAGACCGGGCCCAAGTGACTGAGTGAATGAATGAAAGAGAGTGGCCCCTATCAGTGATGCAGTGTAGCATGGAGAGGGTGTGCAAAGTGCTGTGACAGTGAGCAAGAGGACCTGCCGTGCCAGCACGTGCCAGCCCGCATGATAAGACCCAGAAAAGAAGAGGAAAGAAAGAAAGACTGCTGGCACCGGACAAAGAGTCAGTCGGGCAATAATGGGACTTGTTTACCTTTCAGACGACCAGACTTGCCCGTCCAGGCTGCTGACCATCGTGAGAGCGAGGAGGCTGCTGGTAATTACAGCGGCTAAATGAATTGCCCGTTGTGCAACAAATTTTTTTTTCGTTTGCTTTCAGAGATGGTAATTTTTTTATCAATTTTTGTTTTTACGCAAGCATAATGTGTACATTGATATAAATGTTTATTGTAGAAATTAGAGTTAGTTTTTGCAAAATCATTTTTTAATTTTTTAAAATAAAGTTTAGTCGTCTTGGTTTAATTAAATAAATTCAATAGAGTGAAAACACAATAAGTTTGGGTTGAAAACAAAACATTGCGTTAAATATATTCACTAACCGTTAGGAGCAATTGTGTGTGTGTTTGAATAAGTAAACAAATGAATACCGGGAACTATGACCTTCAGTGCCAAGCTGGAGTCCTTAATCTGAATTGAGCGGAAAATTGAAATTGTCACAACAGTGAACAGAACAAAAGTAGTGGGGACACACTGGTGGTAGTTGGTCTAGTGGCTACTTTTGGCAACGCGGACAAAACCCATACGATAGTTAGTAAAAAAGCGAGAAAAGTGTGTTTCATGATTGAAAAATTGCCTTTCATTTAAAGATTGAGGCAACCTAGTGTTGAGTGATTGTTTTAAACCTATTGCTAAACTAAGCTTTTTAAAAAACCGTTGAACAGCTGTGTACATATTGTGCTAATATGATATATTTTGATAAAATTTTATATTTATTCTGGTTGGCAAAAGCATTTTTTAATGTAACGTTTTGGTAATTTTTCAAGTGCTTTACTAAGAAAATAAATTGTTTGCTTAGTACTTAAATTAATTTAAATTATATTAATATGCAACAAAATTTATTTGATATTAAACCATTTGCTTTGCATGGCCTTTGCTAAATGACTCGGAACAAAAGTTTTCTTAAACATTTTCTTAGTGTTGTAAAGATGACAGACATTAAGGTTACTGCAAACGATTACTAAGTGTAGCGCCATCCAAATGAGCAATCAGTTAAACTATTGCAAAATATATTAACTTGCCAATCAGTGTTAGACTGTTAAAATGGATAACTTTAATTCAACAATAAAAATATTAAAATTAAAAAAGCATTGATTTCTAACAACCAAAGAAACTAAAACACAATTAGAATTATATTGAAATTTTTGAAATTAATAATACTTGCTAAATTTAAAACCGCTAATTCAAAATAAAAATTTTTCAAAAAGTAAATGCCAATTTAATTAAAAATAAAAAATTTGTTTTTTGAGTTAAATTTAAATCAGATATATAAACTGTCAAAAAATTTAATTTAACTAGGTTTTAACTAAAAACATTTTTAATTTTAAGAAATAAAGCAATAAAGAAAGATTAAAATGGCAAACAAATCGCAAATTCATCTCGTGATCAATTGTAAACGTGCCTTCCGGGAAACATGGTGCAAAAATAGGGTAACAAAAAAGAGCAAAATTTGCCTCATTCACTGCAGTAGAATGAGGCAAACACAAGTCATTGAGCAAATAGCTAAAGAAAAACTTCATATCGACCAAATATTTGGAGTTCATTAAATATTTCCAAGCGACATCACTAATTACTGATGGTACTGTTTTTGTGTGATTTAGAGAGGAAGTTGCAGCAAACAATGAGCAAATGAAAAAAAGTTCTGTTTGTTTGCAAATGAACTTATTAGAAACTCATTAATTTCTAACAAAGTCATAACAGTAGTTGCATCTTTGTGTGTTAGTTTTTGTACAGCGCTCTGCCTCAAACTAGACTGCACTGCACCGGGACACTAATCTTGTCAAATGTGTCCGTCAGCTGTCATTCAGCGGACTGAACTGAACGGAAATTATATTCTTGTGCCAAGTCAATAGGGAAAAAAAGTACCGTGTGCTTGTAATGATTTTCAGCAGTGTTGTGCTGTGACTGTGGAACAGGAAAGGCCTATTCATCGCCAGCTAGCATGACTCAAAGCTACGGCGCGTAAATTTCATTTGAGCTGTCTGCCGGTTTGATGATGGTAGTAGTACCCGAGGTGCATTGCGGCATATTTTTTGCGCGCAGCTTCATAATTAATCATAGTAGAATAGCGAGAAATGAATAGATGTGAGCAAGTTTAAAAAAGAAAGAAAGTTAGACAAAGAAAGTAAAATGAAGGACTTTAAAACTAATGAAATTGAAGTGCTCTTGGGCCCAAATGGTCAAACAAAAGGGGCTCTAGCACCAGGCACTAAGTCAACACCGTTTGTGCAATAATGATGAGAGGCAATGTGGTGGATGTGTGCAGTGCCGATTCCGTCTACTAGTCAGCCATTAATTACGGCTGATGTGAATTCAGACAGATCCATCACCGAAAAACTGACGCCATACTGACGGCTGTGTCGTTAAAACTACGCAAAAAGAGCTAAAATACATTTTGCTAACAACTCTATCATCGGTTCAAGAGAGGCAGATTTTAATCCTGACACAACAGTACTACTCATTTTAGCATGTTTATGCGTCTTTGGAGTGAGCTCTATCATCATTGTAGATTCCCTTTTCTAAACATACAGCATTTGCAAACATACGCACAAACAGAAATTTCTAATTATTCATCACATTCTAATGAGATAGTGGTAGTTGTTCACATTTGTAACCGGCGGTCACCAGCATGGCAAATACTTTTTTTTATCTAAAGTTGAAAACAAACACACACACACGCTCACACAATTGGATGTCATTCACTTTAAGGCTGAAACCGTTTTTTTCTGCCATTGCATAAGGAAGCTGTTGTTCTGCTCGGCAAACAAGCGCAAATGAAAAGCTGCTTGGAGGCAATTAAAAATGCAGTCAACTTGTCATCCGACATTCACTGGCCGATGGATGTTCAACAAATTCTACGGTGATTAAAGTGCACTTTCAGCTGTGCACTGGCTGTGAAAGTTTTTTTCAGCAGTCAGGCAAAGGCAGAAAGTTGCACCGTTGCACCGGGCACAACTGTGTACAACTGTCAAATTCAACAGTATGCTGGTGGCTGTGTGTGTTTGTGTCTCTCTCTCTCTGTTTGTCTACCAAACTTTGCCTCAGCGCATCTACTGGGTGACATTTGCATAATTAATGGCACATTAATTTGACTGATTGATAAATCGGGTTTGTTTCTCTGCCTGACAGCAGCAGCAGCCTAGTGGATGAATTCTCTAAATGAAAGATGCGGCTTTGTGCAACTTTCTCTTTCTCGTTCTTTTCCTTTCACTTCTTTTTGCCCCTTTAAGACAGAATACTTAACGGTTCATTCAAGAGCAATTCATTTGGCTGCGAACAAACGAGCAAAAGTAAGTGACACTGTGTCGTGTTTTTCAGTGGCAAGGATGACACAGCTGCCACTGGAAATGCCGTAATGAACGTTACACTCAATTCTCGTTTATGTCAAGCAAGTTTAAGAGCAAAATTGTTTTTTGTCTAAACAAAAAAATAGTTTTGATTGTAAATTTAATTTTGTTCAATTGCAATTAATATCAGGTTTAAAAATTAAATGCAACAAAAATGGTAACATTTTCAAACATTTGAAACAAATTGTAAATAACAAAGTTTTTGTGTATTCACATTACTCAGTATAAACTTCCGAATCCTCTTAACCACTCTTTTAATAGCCACTTTTTTTCCTCCTATTGGCCGCTGGATGTTGTTGAGCTGAACACGTCTACAAGTGATTAGTCGATTTCACTTTAGACGCCATAGATCAAGTTAGTCAGTCAAGTGTTTTGAATGACTGCTAATTCACTTACTGTGTGATGCACTATTATTGCACACAGTAAGTAAGTCGGCTGCAACAACAGCAGCAGTAGTAACTAATAATGGAAACCCTTCTGTCAATTGACTGCCCATGACCGTAACTGTTTTCTTTGTCTATAACTTGTTAGGGTGAAGGGAAAAGGAAGGCAAATGTTTGGTGGTATAAATAAACAGACATTGGCAGAGACTACTGGCAGACACTGAAGGCAAGTCATTCAGAGGACAAAGGCAGCCATTTACCATGCACCACAATGCAGGCAAATTAGAGAAAGAGGGGGTTTGACAGCTGACTACTGAGCGAGCAGATCTCTCTGGGTATGCTAAGTAGTCACTAGCGCTGAAGACGGCATTCTCATTCAGACTTTCACTTGATGCAGCGAAATTGGGCAAAGCATTTGCAGCAAGTTCCTCAATAGTTTGCAGGGCAGCTGCGTTTGGGCACCAGCACCAGCAACACCACCACAAGTCGGGTGACATTGACACCGAATTACACTGCACTGAACTTGTTGTTGTGGTGGCGGTGGTGGTGGTGGTGCTGGTGGTTTTGCCTGTGACTACTTGCCTTGTGAGCACTGGACTGCTATTCCGGTGAAGAATACAGCACAGTGGAGAAGAAAAGAGGGAGAGAAAATCCATCGGAAGGAAATGAGCTGCAGCTTAGCGATGCCAGAAACTAATGGCCAACCAGCACTGCACAGCAATCTTCATGCACATGTGTGCTGGCAAAGCTGAGAAAGGAGGGAAAACGACCCACTGTGCTGAGACACAAGTGCTGCATTCTGCTCGGCAGACGAATAGTAGTCAGTGACTTGATAGACTTGACCAAATGACACAACACACAGTCAGTCAGACAGTCAGTGAGACTCACATTCAAACACACACACTCTTTGACTGCCTTTTCTCAGCTCCCTTCCTAAGCGGTGGCCGTTAGTTTCGCTTGCTGCCATTCAGGCGATGGTTCGTGCAGCAGAAACAGCATCAGCATCAGCATCCCCCACACTGTGACACTGCTTTTTTTTCAAACTGCGTGGACCCTCACAATGTTGGCGGGTCAGATGATGAATGCCTCTCTCTGCCCCAGCCGAGCAGATGCATGTCGGGTGGTGGAGGGCAGCAGCAGCAGCAGCAGAATACAGCCCCAAATTAGCTAATTTCACAGTGCCTCACAGTGTATCACAGGCAGCAAGAACAACATGAGGGGCATTCACTGACTGACTGACTGACTGACGCACAGTGACACTGGGCACGAGAGGATGAGCAGTGCATTGGATGAACTAATGCGTGCAGGAGACAATTTGTTTGCGTTCTGCCTGTTCGGTTCCAAGCAAAAGGAGGCACAGTACAGGCAGTCACTGAAAGTGGGCTGAAAGTCATGTCTGGTAATGAAAGTTGCAATGTCGCGCTTAGAAGTTCTCCGAGTTTGCAAACAAACAAAGAAAGGAAGGAGATGATGAAGATGAGGGTAATGAGTGCGATGGAAAAAAGTGAAGTAGACACACTTTGCTTTTTTTCTGCTTTTTCAGGCTGAAAAGCGGCTAAAAGTTTAGCTGCCTGAACCCTACGGTTAAAGGAGAAAGTTTGAAGTGAAAATGGTTTGCCGTTATACTACTTGGTAGATAATGAAAAGCAAAGCAAACAGATAAATGACTTTAAAACGTTGAACCGCCATAATGGCGTATTAGATGTACAAACTTTTTAACAAACTAAAAAATTATTTTTTTTGTTTAAAACTTTCAACTTTTTGATTTAAAAATTAAAGGGTAAGTTTGTTAAAGCTGAAAAGCTATAAACTTAGCCAAAGTTGAGCTTTAATTCGCCTAGCTTTTCATATACAAACTTTTCCAGTTACACCAAGTGACAATTGAATTCGCGTGCCAGTGACATTCCGCGTCGTGTGCAATTTGGTTTTCAACACACTTGAAGAGGAAAAAGATTGTATTAAGCTGAGTCAGCTGCATCACTCGAATCTCAATGGTTTCACGTTACAGTGCAATACCAGTGCACGCACGCCTTCTTAAAACACTTTGTCTGTGTTTGCAGTGCAGCTCTATCTAATTACAGGAACGCAATTGAACGATATCCAATGCAAGCGGCAATTTCTGCAATATTCTCATTTGTGACATTTCGGCAACTGTGTTTATCATGGCAAAATTTTTAATACATTTTTATGAAACAATTTGTAAAATGTTGTACAAAGTGTTTAATTTTTATTTTTAAACTTAAATCAGTTTAGATAAAACATTTAATATTAAACTGTATTTTAAAGTTTTTATACATTTTCAAATTGTAAAAAAGTAATTCTCTGTTTTCGGCAGTGGGCGCGATAACACTCGGTTGATAGCCAGAATTGCAGTCATAGCTGTCATTTTTTTAGCGATTGTTGAGCCAACTTGAGAATTGGTCGTCAAGGGAGGTGACGCGCTGAAGAAAGAAGTTGAGATTGACACGACAGTTTAGGGAAGTGAATCCACTGAAGAGGAAAAAAGGCAACAAAAACTTTATAACTGACAGTGAAAACGGAAACAGACAAAGCTTTGCAAAGCTTGACTGACGTGAAGGGTTGAAAAAACAAGAAGATAAAGATAAATAATAGATTAGTGGAAAAAGAAAGGCAAGTCAAAACAGATAAACTCAAAAGTGCTTGTCAATCAAAAAAAATTGGTCTGTTTACTAAATAAAAAAATTAGTTTAAAACTCAAAAATTTTAAATTAACTGTTGATATTTTTTTGTAATGAATTGTTGTTAAAATAAGTTTTCGTTTTTTAAACTTCATTTAACTGTACATTTATTTTTTAACTTTGCAATTTTAACAGTTGGCACTTACCAATCCTACATTGTTAGTTTCATTTATAAATTATGACTTATTGTACTTGTGGTCTTGCGACTTAATGTTAGCAAAATTGGGTTTTTAAAATCAAAATTTTATGTTTTGTTAAAGCAAAAAAACTTTGCAAAATTTAAAATTTATAAACCATTTGATAAACTTTTTGAGTTTAAGTTTTAACTTCAAATGTCTATTTGGCAGTTAGAATTTTGTGTTTTGTTTTATTTCGGCTGACAAAATGAAACTGAGATTTGATTTTTCTTTATTGTTGCTTTGTCGTTTCTCAATTCAACTGACAGATTTTGTGCGCGCGTAAATCATAGGATCAACATTGAAAACAGTAAAGAAAAATCCGCCACACTCGCAATGGCACATGAAGGCAATTTAGTGATATCGCAAATTGCAGAAGAAGGAAAAAGAAAATAAAAAATCAAATTTTTCAATTTGTTTGCGTGCCAAGTGGAAAGTTTTGTTCATTTGATTCGAGAATTGATCGAGAAAAAGAGAGAGAACGAGCCAAAATCAGTCCAGTGAATCCTAGTTTTGTTACCAGCCAACTAAAAACTGAGCCATTCTTGAAAGATGAAAAATGGCCCCACCATCACTGCCGATCACTATGGATGGCTATATTTGAGGGAACGGACGGCAGGGCAGTGCAGCGCACAGACACACACACACACACACAGGGAATCTCGTTACCGGTTATTGGATTAATGATGATGAGACATGAGAGTGGCTAGTGTGCAGCACTGCCACTGGCCACTGCTGAACAGTAGTTCTCGCTTTTCTTTTCCGATGCTCTTCGATGATGAATCCTCGCAGAACTACTGGGGACTACTAATTCGATAACGACTCACACCAGCATCGGCACCAGCACCAGCACTCGGTCGATTGGCATGACTGCCCAGTCACCAGTCATTTGGATCGACCGACCGACCGAATGACTGGCTCGCTGACTGGCTCACTCGCTGTGTGTCGCGGTGCATGTGGCCAATTGATGATAACGAGTGTCCAACCATGCTATCATGAGTAGCATCGGCTAATAGAGCACACATAGTCAGACAGTGTTGGACAAATTTTGACTGTCTATTGTGTCCAGCTTTTAGAGTATTACAGCAAAGTTTTAAAAGGCATCAGTCAGCTAGGAAGAAGGCTCTACAAATGACATTAGTCTTGCTTTCAACGCCGACAATGTGTGGTCGCACAATAAAGTGCCACCAGTGGCAGGCCCAAACAACAATCAACTGAACCAACAACCAACATTTGGGGGGCAATTTGGGGTGTATTGATAAAAAGACAAATTTAAAATTGATTATCTTGAATTTTAGTTTTTTTCCAGCAAAAAAGGCAGCCGATTTAAATATTGGTAACAGCACAATTGTGGCCGCGTGCCCACTGTTGACCGCTTTAGCTGAAATCAGTGGCAGTAGATGAATGGTCAGAAACAGAGAAGGAAAGTCGAGTTTGACAGTAAGAAAAATGAATAGAGCTAGAGAGAGAGAGAGAGACTGCAATTTGGCTGATGATTCAGCAAAGAGCCAAATGCTAGAGTAAAGAGAGAGAGAAAAAAAGAGAGAAAGAGAGAGAGAGAGAGAGAGAGAGAGAGAGAGAGAGAGAGAGAG
>JAALOO010000488.1_pt1 | contig 10719 bp, 14 predicted proteins | sample 7257641 | NCBI WGS metagenome assembly JAALOO01 (sample SAMN14085613, study PRJNA598686) | mite metagenome | biome: ENVO:01001000; feature: ENVO:01001002; material: ENVO:01001226; isolation source: single female mite from University of Michigan culture on fish food culture... ... | reverse complement strand
GGAAAACGGCAATTACGCATCCAATGACAACTGCCAAGTGACAATATCATCCAATCACAGTACAATCATCAACACTAATGAGAGCGCCGCGGAGGAAGAGGACAAGTCGAATATTTCTATTGTCACTATTGAGAATGGAACCAACATTTCCATCAAATCGTCGGACATTAACAAAGTCAAGTCGACTGATTTGGATGATGTTGCTAGTTTTAACAGCAATGATAGCTCAATGGGTCTTGCGGTTTCAGAAAGTAAACGGGGACCCAACAAAGAGAAGATTGTTCTCAACAACGAATATGTGCCACAAAAGGAGAGAAATTTAGAACATTCCGGAAAGGAGAACTTCACTGGAGATCAGGAAAAGTTGTCAAGGACAAGCTCAAATACTGATCAAAATATTAAAACCACCATCAAGGTGAACTTGAACTTGGTCTCAGAGAAGGACAACGACAGTGGTTCTAAGCATGTAAAGCAGCAAGCTGAAACCAGCAAAGAGACCACTAATAATAATAACAGCAAATTGCTCACTCGAATCGATCAAGTCAACTCTCGAAATTACGAACGCAAAAGAGTCACTCCGGAGGTGATTTCACACAACCTACCGAGTGCAGTCAGCAATGACCTCGACATCCCCTCCAATCATGCCAATTTAGCAAGCCATGACCAGGCGATCATTCTGAGAAAGAAGCGCGAAATGGTTTGTGCCTAGCACTGTCATCTTGACGGTAAAATAATGACAATTTTCCTTTTTTCACTTGCAGGAGCTTAAGAATCAGAAAAAGTCCAGTCCTTCAAGCTTTAATTCGCAAAAGAAGACGTTGACAAAAACGAGAAAGTTTATTGTTGATGGCGTTATGGTGACAACAACCACTAGCAAGGTGATTTATGGAGAAGCTGACAAACTTCACGAAGATCACATTTTGAGGTAGAGTGGCTTTATTGTTTTGTGAGAGACCAAATGTAATTTACATGATTAATTATTTTTGCAAACAGAAAACAAGAGCTACGTGAGCTGAAGATGCTTCAAAAGCAGGAGAATAAGCAAGTGCAAGATTTGGCTTACAAGTCAATACTGTCTTATGAAGCACTGCAGAAGAAGTTTGAAGTGGAAATGTCTACATTGAAACGAACTTATGACAATGATTTGGATTCACTGATCCGCCAGCAGAAGCAGTATGTTGAGAAGGCCGAACAGCAACAGGAACTGGATTTGAAAGTAGCAACAAAGCGAATCAAACAGGAGCAAGAGCGGGAGATAAAGCAGTTTCGGGAAAGTTTGAAAAATGAACAAAAATGGCTAAAGCAGGAGATTGACGTCTTACCGAAAGAAAAACGCAAGGACGAGTATAGAGCAAAAAAGGAAAACCTGGAAATTCTTCAGACAGATCGAGAGCGCAAGTTTTTAGAATCGCTCAACAAAAATTTCGAAGCCACCATTGCACGGCTGAATCAAAGTCACAGAGAAAAGCTGGCTCTGATGGAGAGACAGTTTTTGCAGCAAAAGCAACAGCTCTTGCGTGCTCGTGAGGCTGCCATTTGGGAGCTCGAGGAGAGGCACCTTTACGATAAGAATAATATACTAAAGAAGCAACTGAATGATTCCTTCTTCTTGCAGCGACACCAAATGGTGGTCAGACATGAAAAGGTATGTTTTTGAATAATATTAGTACTGCTTGTGGTCCTAATCAACAAGCATCATTTGCTCACAGGAACTGGATCATGTAAAACGAATGAACATTATACAGGAAGAGGAGCTGCAAAAGCGGCACGCCATTGAGAAGCGATCTCTGCCAAAGAGGATCCGCTCGGAGATGAAAACACGAGAGTTGATGTACCGCGAAAGTCTTCGCATCAGTATTGCCAATTTGGTCAATGCCTACAATGTGGAAGAGGAGAGGGACAAAATGAAGCGCTTCCAGGAGAGCGAAAAGCAGCGGTACAAATTGGAACATCAGCGACAGGAGCAGAAGCACAGGAAGCAACTTGAAGAGCTTAAAATCTACTGTACCCAGCTTATTCATGAGCTTGAAGAAATTCACAAGGACAAAAGGAAGGCCTTGACTGAACATGAAACGGTCAAGTTGAAGCTGCTCGAGGATGAAGCTAAAGAAGAGCTCGCCGAGTGGCGGGCACAGCTCAAACCACGCAAACAGGTAAGGCTCGTTTTGTTGTGATAAAAAAAACTGAAAAATGACTAAATATCACTTTTCGTTGACAGAAATTGGAGGAGGAGTTTGCACGCCAAATAGAAGAACAGGAAAGATTCTACGCTGCCTCGACCAATACTTGAGTCATTATGGCATCAAAGGAAAAAGTAAAACCCCTCAAAATTGCATTCACAAAATCGCACACCTCAACGCCATGTTTTTAGTGGTCAATGAAGACCTTCATGGGCCACTTGCAAATATTATTTTCGGAAACAACAAACTAGTCGCGCTTTTATCTTTATCTTTATTACCCCCGTATTGCTTTTCTAACTGTATTTTATTTATTATATATTATTTCCACCTTTTGATTCCATAGAGACAGAGACACAATCACATATTTTTATAATTGCAATTTATTAATCATTATTTAATATCACGTAATCGTCGAGTATAAAAATAAAACAATTTTTTGAAAATAAGACACCGAGGAAAGTGCAAAGGAAGAATCAGTTCAGTTCAGTGATTAGTGTATCACCTTCCGCCGCGCTCCCATCGACTTAGTTGAGATTTGATTTGCCCTTGAAGTGAGCGGGCAAGAAACATTGCAAAGAGCTGAACAACAATTTCAGGTTAATGCTGAAAAAGTGAAATATTTAAAAGGAATAGTTTTTACCTGAACGATTGCAAACACAAAACACCCAATTGAAACCATGTTCATGTTTGGCTCCAGAGTTTCAGTGATGGCCTCAATGCAACCTCGCGTGTAGATATCTTTGTTTACCTCAACCACTGAGCTAATGTTTTGCATGTTGAAGCCACACTCGATATTAATGAGACCCGACTGTAAAAAAGATAATTAGAAAAAAACATAGATTCTGGTATTGCGAAAGTAATTACATCAAAGTTTCGGGGATTTCGGCAACATGAATACGGTACGGCACATCGCTCTCTGCTTGGATTTACATCATTGCATTCAAAGTAAATGTTCTTTGACCTTGGGAGATGAAAAAATGAGTTTAAAGTTGAAATTATTATTTAAAAACGAACCAATCTTTGTATCCTTTATCAGAAATTCCACAACAGCGGAATTCGGTCTGAATAACGTCAATTATATTCTGCAAGTTTGGATCGTCACGATACTTGATGATAGGATCACGAGAAAGTCCTTCTTTGATGTGGTATAAAAACGAATTGGGAAACATAAAAGCCATTGCTGAGATTACAACTTCTCCGATGAATAGAAATAAAAGCATGGTTGAGTACTGAAAGGAAAACAGGCAAACTCCCGTTAGTGAATTATTTTTTTACAAGCTAACAGTACTTACAAGGTTTAGTAAAAAGAGATTCTCTCTGAGCGCTCCGATACATCCGGCAAAGCTCATTAAAAAGACAATGGATCCAAGGACAATTATTGCAAGGGATATGTGCAGAATAACGTCAAAAACAGTGCGCACACTTATCAAAGTGTCATTGTATTCCTCCAAAAAAGACCACGCGCCAAGGGTGATGAGTAAACAGCCGGCAAGCTGATTCATGTATGAATAAAATATAGTGAAACAACAGTAGAACAACTATAATAGGCTGACTTACCCAGACGATTAGGTTGAAGAAAAAGAGGAAATATTTAACATAAGGTGAGATAAAGCTAAAGTTTTCATCAAACTGCTCAAAATGGAGAAATTGTGCAAATCGTGAGTTGGGATTGAGTGGGCGTGATGAAGGTCGCCTCTGGCGACGGCCATTGGCTGGTTGCGTTGATGAGTGACTGCGCGACATGGTGGAAGCCTCAAAACCCACTGGAGATCATCAAATGAAGGCGCCAAAGTGCAGGGCAGGAAGGTGAAGGCTGGCTCACACTGGCTAACAACGGGCAGTGGCCACCACCGAAACGCATCAGCTTCCTCGAGCTGGTTCGCAGATTGCTGTACACTTGGGCTCAAAGGTGATGCTCAATGTGTGGTCTGGGGGACATGCTGGCGGACCTGATCTGATGACCTGACCTGACTGGGCCTTACTGTGAGGTATACTGTGGTAGCTCGTGCCAGGTGATGCCCACTTGCCAGCAGTCTGCCCAGTGACTCGAGCAGATGAGCACAACAAACGGAGTGACGTCACAATGGGCAGACTGACAGACTGGCGACGGCGGAACACTGCTGCACACTGCCACTGCTTCCAGACGCACTGAACGGTGCATGCTCTTCTGCGCGCACTCCGCTGATCGGCAGCTTTGATGATGATGATGCTGATAGAGTGGTGAAGCCACTGAAGTAATCGCCGCTCCACTTTGACGTTTCAACTAGTCACTGACTACTGGACAGCAGTAGCCACAATTGAGAACAATGGTAGTAGGCAAACAAATGAAAGAGAGAAAGGACTGGGAGGCAATTTAATTTATTGTTGAAAGATCCAAATGGCAAGGAAAATTACACACAGACATTACTGAAGGAAACTGTATTGCTCTTGGCCGCCGCCGCCTGTCTACATACTTGCAGGCCAATGGGATATGTCAGCAATCATAGTGCAGAGGAATATTTAAAAAATCTGGACAACTACAGAGGACTGATGTTTGGTTTTTGTTGTTTGTTGACTTGGATAAAATAAATTAAAAATATTGGAAAAGGCAGAAGGGTAGGTGATTTGCGTGAACCAGTGTGTTGTTGAAAAATAGGACGTCGCGTGCTCTTGGTGTTTGTACTCAGGAAAGGGCGCTCTTTAAGAAGTGCTGGCGACTATAAAAAAGAAAAGTTAGCATTTTGGACAGTTGGAAAAGCTCGCTCAAACACGTAGAGTTAGTTGAAAAAAGAAGTTATATAGAGATGGAGGATAGAAAAGTTGAATAAAAGATAGTCAAGCTGATTCGAAAGAGGACAAGCTGAGAATCAATCAGAAAAGGAAGCTAGTGGACAAAGAGTTAATTGAGTTAATATCATGAGAAAACGTTAGTAGCAAAAAGAAAGTGGAGCTAGCTACTTGAGTTGAAAACAAAAACAAGCAAAGAACAGCAAAGTGGCTTAAAATAAAAAGGGATACTTTACCAATGATGATTATAATAATGACGATCAAGATAATGGCAAGGATCAACATCAACTACGATGGGATTGAAAATTGTCCATGCAAATAAGTAATTTAAGTTGAGAACAAAATAAACCATGTGCAAAAAATAAAAAGGATAGTTAGAAAACGTAAAAACAAACTCAAATTACAAGAATAACCAAAATCTAACTAATAAAGCTCTTCTTCATCAACTCTCTGCTATAATTGTCTAGAATTGTAAAATATACCTTGATATTCTTCCACCAGTATTTGCGCTTCAGCTTTCCGGCTTGTTGCTCAAACTGACTAGCTCCCTGTTGCAGAGCATCGGCTCGGTCGTCCAGTTCCGAAAGTTTCTGATCACGCTCGAGAACCTTTTCAACATTGGTTCTCATAATACCTAAAAGAAATATTATTGTTATGTTTAGAATGCATTGGAGTGTCAAATGGATCGTGTAGAAAGCACGCTTTCACTGCAATTTCCAAAAGTGCGCTTACCAACAACTTCATCAACCTGCAAAGAGAAAGATAAGCAGTTAATACGCGGCAACAGATAAACAGCTTAGTTTTATGAGTAAGCAAGTACAAAGACTGAGCTTTCTTACTTGAGCCTGGGTTTGCTGCAATCGCTTAGACGATCCTGAATGTTGGTTCGACATTTCGTCTGGTGGTTGTTGTTGTGCTGAAGGCTAAAAAGAAAACCTGGTCAAAGTGGATTGTTTTGAGCAAACAGTGACAAGCCTACTGAGGAGGAAGCAACTGGGTGGTGATTGGAAGTAGTAGTGGTGGTGGGGTAGAAGAGCTTTGACAGGGAGAGGGCGGACAACGGCTGAAAGAGATGTCACCAAAGAGAGGTTAAATGCTGAATGCCGAAATGTGACCGGTGTGCTTGTGTGTGTTGTGGGAAGAGCAGGTGAGCGGGTGACGGTGGAAAGGTGACAGGCACAGTGGGAGAGTGGCCAAGGAAGACAACAAGTACGAGAGGGAGAGGGAGAGGGAGAGAGACGACTAACAAGTGATTGCGCTCAGCGCCGACCATCAACTGCGTTCATAGCTGCGGCAGCAGCAGCGACGGATGCGCCAGCACCACACAGCAATGACTCACTTATTACGCCCTGGAGGCGGCGATTCAGACGGCCTCTGGTTTGGGTTAGCTTGTTCCTGGACGGTCGTACCACGCCACCGCCACCACCACCACCACCAGTCTCTCTCTTTCTCTCACTCTCCGCTTCTCTGGCAGCTTGTAACCTGTCGCCAGGTTTCACCGCGCACCAAACACTGCCCGAGTGACGTCAACAGGCGCACAGCAGGTAGCGGTACCGTTGTGACACCGTTGACGACGATCAATTAGGCGCCGGCGAGCGCAAGGGCGACATTGGCGACTAAAACAGGGAACAAAAACTTGAAAATAAACTCACCTGAGTGGCTGCTCCATTTGTATCAGCTTTGTCTGGTTGCGACTCCATTCGGTGTTAGACTGGCTGAGGTTGATGCTGCTGGCCGACACGCAAAAAGTGCCGTGTTCAGCTCGTCTCTTTTACTTTCTACCGTGCAATGGGCCATTGTGTATCTCCTACAAAGGTGTGCAATAATTAGTCAAATGATTGGCAAAAAGACTAGAAGAGCGCTTTTTGTCAGCGAAAGGATGAATTTACAAAATAGATTTGACTTTATTTTATACGTCATTTGCGAGAGAAACTGTGTTTTGTTTGCTTAGTTTTTTTGGTTGTTGTACAGCTGACAACACCGCCCGTCAGTCACCGGTTTGTTCCACCAGTTCTTGGTTTGTAATTCTTCAAGCACCGAATCCGGCATCATGACGTTTGCCGAGTTTATCGGTTGCACTCTGATCTCCTTTGGGCCGGCCTTTGCCATCTTTTGCCTGGTCGTGACAAAAGACCCGATTCGAATCATCATCATGATCTCAGGGTATGATAACATGGGTTTTGCCACTTTTGATATAAATTTTGATGTCTTTTTCAGATCATTCTTTTGGCTTCTTTCACTGCTTCTCTCATCGATCTTATGGGCCGCTGTGGTGCCCTTGAAAGAATACCTGATTTTTGCTGTTACATTTTCAGTCATTTTTCAAGAGGGTTTCAGATACTTGTTCTACCGCATTTTACGGTAATTGTTCATTCATGTGTAAACCAATTCATCATATTTAATTGCAGAAAAGCTGAATACGGCCTTCAAAAGGTGTCCGATGTTGGAACAAAAGGCGGCTCTCACCAATCTCGGAGCCAGCTTGCCTTAGGTAGCAGTGGCTCTTGGCTTATCAAAGCTGTCTTGATAATGACGGTTCACTTTCTCTCTAGTTTCTGGCCTAGGATTCGGGGTGATGAGCGGCGCCTTTTCCATTACCAACATTCTCGCAGATGCTGCCGGCCCCGGGACAGTGGGCATCAACGACGACTCGCAGTTCTTTTACCTCTTTTCAGCTTTGACCACACTTTGCTTTATACTTTTCCACATTTGCTGGACGGTAATTCTCTTTCATTCCTGTGACCACAAGAAGCATGTGATGACTTTATATGTCCTATTATCTCACCTTGCAGCGTCCTACATTGTAAGATCACTTTATTTTATATCCATAACTAATCTCCCACTCAATTTTGCAGACTTTTTTGAACCCCAAGCCAAAGCAGCTGTACGCCGTATCCATTCCACTAGAGTTTGTTTTGCTTTTTGTTACTGGAGTTTTTGCGTTGAAATGTGCTGGTTTTAATTTTCAACGAGCACAAGCCCAAAGAGCTGACGCTTTGTAAAAAGCATCTCCATGACAATTTTGTACATAGTTTACCAAAATAAGATAACATGTTGTTTTTGTGCTATAAAATAAATACTTTTTACTTTTTTTGCAGTTTGAAGCGTACAATTTCATTTCCATAGCAACGGCTTGCAGACTGTTGTAGTTTGCTACTTGAAACACTGGATCTGCTTGGCACCAGAAAGTTTGTGATTCACAATAAACATTCATCTCGTCGAGTATCACCGTCACAGAAAGATGCCATCGGACCAAAGTGATCTGAAGCCAATAATCCCCAGTCAGCACTTGGTGGTGGTGGAGGAAAAGCCGTACTTTGTGCTGTGTAAGCCGAAGCTGCTGCCGCTGAAATCGATTGCCCTGCTCAAAGTGGAAAGCATCCAACGTGATGCCGAAGAGAAGATACGAAAGTTCTCGAAAACACCCGGTAGTAGATAGAAACAATTTATTAATTTGCATATAAGTGTGCTACAAGAAGGGTAGGAAGAGAGTATATGCAAAACACCGGTCTAAAACACACCCCCGTCGGTTGAATAGTGAAAAGAGTAGGCAACAATTGAACATTTGATTTGACGTGGCTGAACATGGTGGCGCCCATTGGCGCCAGTACAAAATGGCTTTTGTATCGACAATAAAATAAAATCCGTATTGCTAAAAGGCGTTGAGTAAAAAGGATGACAGTCGGCTTGATTGCAATATAACAAAACAGAGTGAGAGAAGCAGGAGGGAGGGTCGTGAATACGAGAGAGAGAGAGAGGTGTATCACAATGAACCAACAGAATGAAGGGCCAACTTGTAGGGATGTCGTGGAATGTGTGTAATGTGTTTTCTTTGCACTGGTCAGCACTTGTTGCGCTCAAAGGCACTATATCAAACTATTGTTCTGATTGACCCAGCTCGAATCGGCAGAGTTTGGTGGATTGTTGTTGATGGGAGATGTGGGATTGGCTAACAAAGTATGCACTATTAGGGGTGGAAAGCACAGACTACAGTCAACTGGCAAAGTACTCACACTTGGGGGCCAGACTACCAAACTGATCAAACAGATTGCTTGAAGCAGCTACCTTGGGGGAGGGAACCAGTCCTGGAGGGCTCGAGTTGGCCAGCTGGTTGATCGTGGGCACGGACGGCTTTGCACTTTTCGTGTCTAGTATATTGTCAAAGTTCATGTTGATCTTTAGATTGCTCCAGGTATCACCTGCGAAAGAAAGGATGCGCTGTGTAATGGTAACGACTGCTGTAACCGACTCGAGACTGACCTATTTTATGCGGGGCAAAAGTGGCGGGAGTACACTCGTCGGCAGTGTTGTTCTTTGGCAAGTTGCCGATCGAGGAAACGGGTACCAGAGGAGTTGGAGACAACAGTTGAGGCATTATTAGTTGAGAGGCCGTATTATTAGGGGCCTGTGGCTGCGACATGAAGGGATTCATAGCTGCAAAGGAGTTGGCGTTGGAGCTGAAAGGGTGACTCGAGTCACTGTTTAGCAGACTGCTCGCTCCAGAAGCAGAGGCAGGCGAAGCGAATGCACTCTGAAAGTCAGTAAAGTCGTCTGCATTACTGTTTGCACTGTCAAACTGCGAAAAGTCGGCAAAGTTGTCGGCATGATTTCCATTGCTAGTTGCAGTTGATGCAGTTGGTCCACCAAAAATGTCCGCAGTTGGTTTGACAGTCAGCTCACCAAAGAGGTCAGTCAACAGATTGCCACTAGCTGAAAGGCCATTTGTTGAGCTCGCCGAAGCGTCGATTCCAATAAGGTCGGTATTATGATCTTTATTGCTTGAACTTGGGGCCGCTCGAGAGTTCTCTGGCTGGTGTTGCTTGGCGTACAGCGCAGCCGCTCCGAGGTCAATCTTCTTCGGTTCGGCTCGCACTTTTGGCCGGAGAGCATTGTTCGATGCTTGTGGGGGCGGAGGCGGAGGTACCTTTCTTTGCTCCACTGTATTTTCGGCGGCATTCGACTCAAAATCGGCTCTTTTCTCAAACTCATCCGCCTTGCGAGACTTTTCTTCATAATCACTCTTTACATCGTCGTTAAAAGAGCTATCATAGCTCTCACTCTTTCTGTTTGGATGGTCAGACCAGGTGTCTCGAAAGCTAAAAACAATAGACAAAATTAGTTTTTGGTTAGGCATGCTCTGGAATATTTGCTAGACAAACCTGCTTGTATCATTGGAAACGCCTATAAACTTGTCCTTGTACTGCTTTGCCTTTTTGCGCTCCATGCGAATTTTTTCGTCATTTTGAATTAAATCAATGAGAAGCTTGGCTTTGTGCCGCACGTTGACGCCCTGATCCTTGCCAAACTCATCGACGTGGGTGTAATTTTCCAGCCTTCTCAAATCGTAAATGTGCTCTCGAGCACTGGTCACCACTCTTTCCGAGCCGTTGGTCACGAGGTAGTTGAGAAGGAGCAGCGACTTGTACACTCGTCGCCAGTTGTATGTGCCCTCCTGCAGCATTCGCTTCCACAGCATTCCCATCACTTCGGGAAAGTGCTCATAGGTGAAGGTGTGCTGAGCCAGCTCGGTCATTTGCTTTCCGGTTGGGCCCCACTGTTCATCGTTGGTAGCCTCTCTCACTTTGGCCTAAACATGGTAAAGGAGTCGGATAAGTTTTACTTTTATCGCATCACAAGTTGTAATACAATCTAACCTCCACCTCGGTGTAGTTCATGACGATATTGGTCCTGTTGGGGTTGTTTAGTTGCCGGGGTAAACAAGATTTTAGAAAAAGACTTACGCCTTGTCGTATATTTCGCGTACTTTCCACAT
>JAALOO010002321.1_pt1 | contig 10721 bp, 10 predicted proteins | sample 7257641 | NCBI WGS metagenome assembly JAALOO01 (sample SAMN14085613, study PRJNA598686) | mite metagenome | biome: ENVO:01001000; feature: ENVO:01001002; material: ENVO:01001226; isolation source: single female mite from University of Michigan culture on fish food culture... ... | reverse complement strand
TTTAACGTAATTTTGACACAAAGTTAGATAAAGATGAGTAAAAGTTAATTTCCATTAAAAGGTCGATCTGTTCTCAACCTCTTATCTGTGGTTTATTGTTGTAATTTTTAACACAGTGACTCTTTTTATTACTATAGTTGAGGAAAAATAGGTTACAAGTGTTACTTTTAAACTACAAAATTTTATTTTATCCGGTTGCAAGTTTTATTAAAACCATTTTTTCCAATTAATAAAAAATTTTAAAACAAGCTTTAAAGCAAGAATAATTGATTATGCAAAGTAAAGGTTCAAAATTTTCCAAATACTTGTAATTAGGGTAATTTTCATATTTGTATGCCACCACAACAAGTGGGCTAGTTTACATATTTTGACATTTATCAAGTGGTCCTTAGCTAGTAGATCACTAGTGAAGGGATTAATGAGACAATTAGAGAAAACTCAGTCATTGGAGCCACCCTGGTGGGCAAAGTGATGTTCATGTTTTAGTAGCCCAGGACAGGTTGAGAACGCGCCAGTCATGCTGATTATAGCAATCACAGCATCAATACTGCTGCTGTTTTTACTTTTTTTCTCAACAATATTCAAAACTCTGTCACACTTAGATTAGAAAAGGTGGTGATTTCAAGTGCTGATAAATGCGACATCAACAGGGGATGCAGGTGGTGCAGTACGTTTTGCCATCCACTGACCTTACTGACTTGGCCTGCAACTGTACACACTTATCGAGCAGTACTATCGATGCAATTGAGCCACTCTGAACACCGCACACAGACTCTCTATGACGATACAGTGATCCAGTTATACTCCTTCTCTGGCGCATTACTTTTGCAGGCACCTAGGTAAGCAACAAGAGCAGCAATGGCTGTTGTTGCATAATTATCAGGTCTGTCTTCATTAGATGCTAAATGGGAAAACAAAAAAACACAACAAAAAATATGGCAAGGTCTTTGAGCGGGCATCGCCGTAGTGGTAGTCTGAACGTGTGTATGTGTTTTATGTCGATAGATTGAATGGTGGTGACACATCTGTTGAGAGGCGAGAGGAGTTGGGCACGCAGAGATGGACAGAGTCTATGCATCATCACCTGTCAAACTGATTTAAACTAATTTAAAAACAGAAAAGATACGTTACAGTTTCTCCGTTGTTGAAAGAAGAGTAAGGCATCAGTAAGGCTTTGTCAACGGGCTGCCCCTAATGGCAAAGCCTGTGATAGATAGTGTATGTGTGTGTGGGGGCAGGTGAACAGCAGTTGACGAGTGACCTTCGCCTGAGACTCCACTGGACAGTAGTAGTCAGCAGAAGGAGGAGGAGGATGAGGAGAAGGTGCTGATGCTGTGAACTTGAGAGCTGCCCAGGAGTGTTCTGCTCTAAACCATCGCGCACAGGGAGAAAATGGGATGCCGCTGATTTCTTTCAGTGAGAATCCTTTCGAGTATATAAGGCAATGCTCATGGCACTAGTAGATCATCAGCACTCCAACAAATCATCTTCTCAGCTACTTCAAGCAAACACTCCACAACAAACCACTTCAAAATGTACAAGGTAAACATTGAGTGAACTTATACAGAAGACAACTTTGTTTCTCATCAAAGCATCATCGTGTTTCAACTAACCCAAAATCTGTGCCCTTTTAGATTGCCCTTCTTTCGGCCCTCTTTGCCGTTACCGTCAACGCCTATGGTTATGGAGGCGGTATGGGTGGTGGATTCGGTAAGTGTTGACTTACACGTTTGGGCTCAGCAGTTCAACTGAACACTTTTTTGAAGGTGGTGGTGGCCTAGGAGGTGGTTTTGGTGGCGGTCTGGGTGGTGGTCTGGGCGGTGGTCTGGGCGGTGGCCAGTCCGGTACTCTGGCAGTCCGCACCAGCCAGCGAGTCAACTTTGTCGACACCCCAAGGTAAGAGCTGAAGCAGGTTTAAATCCGAAAATAGTTAAATAACCTATATAACCTTCAATTTTCTCAAATATCAGCCAAGGATACTCTCAGCCCACCAATGTCTTTGTGGACAGCCAGTCAAGCCCCGTTGTGCTTCACTTCCGCTCCAACTCTGCCCCGGTCCAGATCCAGCACCACCACCAGTCGCAGCCAGGTAGCTTCCGTCAGACTCAGAGCACCGATGAGCCTCATGTATGTGTTTTTGGAAAGCAACTGCTTTGCGCATTATTAACTAACTTTTTCCTACTGTAAAATAGGTCCGAGTGCACACCGTTATCAAGCCAATCGAACAGCGCGTGATTGAACAAATTGTGTATGTTTTCTGTAATTAACACTAATTAAGAACAATTAACTAATTAACGAATTTTTATAATTATTTAGGCCCCGCCGCATCATTACCCAGCAGGTGCAGCCCGTTCAAGAGGACGTTCAAACCATCGTCGCCCGACAGGTTCAGGGTGGATCCATTGGCGGCGGAGCTGGTGGCCTGAGCGGTTTGGGGGGCGGATGTAAGAAAAAATATGCAACTTTACTAACAATTCATACTAAAAACCTTTTCTCATTTTAGCTGGCCTCGGCAATCTTGGAGGTGGTTTCGGTGGAAACGGTCTTGGAGGAGGCCTCAGTGGAGGCCTCGGTGGAGGCCTCGGAGGTGGTCTCGGTGGTGGATTTGGTGGTGGTCGTGGCGGTTTCGGTGGTGGTCTGGGCGGAAGCGGCGGCTACTAAACTCAGTAAACGCTCGTCTTCTTTCATCGGTTGACCTATTTTCATTTATTATTTATTATTCCTCTTTTGAGTGATCATCTTGTTCACACTGGCAAATTAGTTTGTCAATCTATTTATTTATTATGTACAATAAAATCAACTTGTTTTAGACGAACAGTTTGTAACGAACTTTGCAAAAGAAAAAAACACTGCTGTAAGAAACGCTAGTTTTGCTTGTATTTTAGAGTCATGTTGCTTTTCTCTGCTAATTATTTAAAAAGGCATTTTCCTTAACGGGGGGACTGCACGCACATTGAAATTTTTTTTGAATTTTTAGTTTCCTTTACTAGTCAATTACATTTTTTACTAATATCTTTACACCGAACGGTACACTTTCCGGTAAGATGGAAGCTGGCATGGCATGATCAGAAATGCCAAAGGAAAGGCAACAACTAAATCTATATTTTGTTCGTCTTCGATTTGCTGATTTAGCTTTACTTGTTTTTTAAATTCATTTTAAAGTTAAACTTTTTTTCATGTTTTTCAAGTTTTCATGCATTTTTCATTCAAAATCTTAAGCAAAAAAGTTGCGAAAAACACATTTAATCAATTAAAATGCTTGGTTCTTGTACTACAAAATTTTTTAAATTATTAATTTTTATATTTTTATATTTTAAAAAATTTACATTGTATTTAAAAAATAATAAAAAATTAACTTTTTACAACATGTTAGCTTAAAAATAGTAAAACAAATGAGAACATGAAAATTAAGTGTTCCCTCTTGTTTCTCTTAGAGACGGTGAGAAGATAATTCTAAGGCAGGCAACAAGTTTTTCTCCACAGGGGTCATGCTTGGGTCTGCGCGGTAGCGGCAGGAAATGCTCGAGCTATCATTCCAGCGTGGACACTTCTCGCGACTAGATCATCAACGTCTCTCTTCCATTTTCTCCGACTTTTGCAGTTTTCCCGATTTTTTACTTACGTCAGCCTCATCATGAACTTTTTCAAGGTATGTTTTTATTATTTTTCTAGTGTTCTAGTTTACTAAATTTAGGTTTAGATCAGTTTGTGACAAACTAAACTGTTTATATCATATTAATCTGTAAAAACAATGCATTTTAAAAGGTTTTTACATTACATTTAGCTATGACCATTAAAGTTAGCACAAACACTTTTTATCACTTTTAACAAACAACAGTAATATTGTAAAAGTTAGTTTTAGTAAATGATATTTAAATCGGAATTTGTATGCGTTTATTTAACTCATTTTTAATTTTTTGTCAATAAAATCGTTTTTTGTTTTATTTTTAAATAAACGCATACAATTTTTTTGATTTAAATACCATTTACTAAAACTAATTTTTATTTTTAAAGTACTTTAAAAAAGTTTTGCATGCTGTCAGCATTACTGCTGCTTGTTAAAAGTGCTTAAAAGTGTCTGTGCTAACTTTAATGGGCATAGCTAAAAGTAATGTAAAAACTTTTTAAAACGTTTAGACTTTTTTTAATCTGCTTATTGATACCATTATAAAACAAAAAATAAAACGGAAGTAACTAGCAAATGTTGAGTACTGTCGAAAAGCATAAAGTTGACTAGCACAAGCAATTATCAAAACATTGAGCACAGTGAAACAAACATTCAGTGATGTATAGGACAGTAGATGATCGAGGCTGTTTCTTTGCATAACTTATATTTTTGTCTGATGCTTATGGTACCTTTTGTACTAAAATCGTTTGTTTTTAAATGTTATTTTGTTTTATTGTAAAAAGTTTAATATTTGTGTAAAGTTGAGCATAAATGTGCAAATTAAAACACAAATTTAAGTGAATTGTTGTTGTGCTCTCAGCTAGTTGACATAATTTACCATAGTGTTAAAAAAAGATTAGCTAAAATAAATGAATAATTGAATAAATTCACAATTGTATTTGTGGAAGTGATGCTTGTTTTTCAATTAGCATAAAAACTGTCATGTCGTCTTTATCTAAGAAACTACCGGTTGCAATCTTTCTCATCAAACCTGTTCAGTTTGTCAGTTGTACTGATGTCATGATATTTGATAAAAAGTAGCACGATGAAACAATCCTTTGAGATAAACTCAAAAAATTTTGGAGATGACTAACCAAAATGTAGACTTAATAAGATATTGGTTTATAAAAAAGATATTTTGTAAAAATAATTGCAATGCAAATTAAAAAAGATTTAGTAGTTTAAGTAAAAGCAAATGCCTGCGTTTTTTTGCTAAAACTTTGATATGTTTTCAGTTTATATTTTATTGTAGTCAATTAGAAAAGTCCTTTGAAGTGGCGATTTGCGTGAAAATGTTAAAACATGTCCAGATCTATGATTTTTTATTGAGTTACTAGTTTGCTAAGTCTATTTTTGTTTTGCTGTTTCACCCAATACAGAAAGCTGACAATGAAGTTTTATTATTTAAATATGAGAGAAAGAAAAATACACAAAGTGTTTAACAAAATTTGCTTAGTACTAAATATCAATTTAAAAGTGTTAGATAATTTAGCACAATGCAGTAACAATATGCATAAGTAAAAAAAGATAAACAAAATTTAATTAATTTTTTAATTTTTTGTTTAATTAACATTTACTAATTTAAACTGTTTTATTAAATAGAAACAAACCACCAACCCTGCTCCTACTGCCAACAATGGAGAAAAAGGTTTTGGTGTTACCTGGGGGAAAGGATGCAAAAATGCTGCTGCTAGTAAGGCTGATAAATGGATACACTGTAACCCAAAATCCGAAGAGGACAAGATTGAGGCCCGGCAAATGGTATACAATCTATACATTGCAAAAGAAGCATCTGGAGTCAAAACAAACACGATCATTGGTGACATTAGCAGAGAGCTGGGATTGTCTCGTGGTACAACTCAAAGTTGTTATGATCATGAAAAGGCTCGTCTTGATCCCCAGGTAAATTAAATCCAGATGATATTTTTGCAATACATTTACTTTTTATTATTTTTAGGCGTCGACCAGCACTGTTCCAGCAAATTCGCCCTACAGTGAGCTTTTTGATGGAAAAGGCCGACTTAAAGCGAAAAACCATCTTAAACCAGATCAACTTACAAAGATGGAGGAGTTTAAGAAAGAAGTTATGAAGACGTACCAAGATACCTTGAAAATAAAACGATCTCGTGGAAATCCTGTTTGTGACGCTGTTGCTGAAAAGATGAAAATTCCAAAAAGTGTAGTGAGGTGTGTGTGTGAGGAAAATAGAAAAAAATCTAATGTGAAAAACCAGAATGATGATCAGAAGAATGTTTACGACGCTGTGTGTAAACTTCAAGATGAGAAGTGTAAAGAGGAGAAGATTTTTGAAAAAGTGAGCAAAAGTTTAAGTCTAACTGGCTTTAAAACCAGAGATTTTTATTCGTCTGCATTGCATGATCTGGCTAAAGAGGTGTGTAACATGATAATGATTGCTGAAATATTTTTTTATTGATTTGGTTTTTAATTATAATTTTTCAGGACCCAAGATCTTTCTTTTACAAACATTTTGACGCTTCTATCGAAACTGTTGAACAGAACATGAACCTCAACATGCAGCTGACAGTTCAAAACCAAATAACTTTAAGTTATTTAGAAGTCGGAGACAATTATTCTTTCACATGCATGTCTAATGATCACAAAACAACAAAGTTGAGTTTTGTTTTGACACCATTTATGAGAGACAAAAACGGAATTCTTGCAAACATGCACAAGCATATGAAGAATGCTCATAACGTTGACATTGAAGAAATCAGAAGTAGACTTACTCTTGCGCAAATTAGAGAGCAGTATAAAGTTGTAAGTTGATTGAAAAATATTTTTTAGTTTAAATAATAACTTTTGTTTTGTATTTTTAGGATGATAAAGTACGAAGTCGACTGGCGTTTTTATTGTGGGCTTTCGATAACTCACCCAAAGCGCTATGTCACATCATCGCCGTTCTTCGATGCTCCTCTGCAATTGCATCGTCTCAGTCTTCATCATCTCCTCTAAATGACAATCAGACGTCAACTCGACTGTTTCCTGAGTTTCCCGGAATTTTAGAAGAACATGCTTGGGTGTTTTGTTTCTTTACCCCGGGCACTGTTGATGGTACTTTTAAATGCAGGTTACCTCACCAAAAGCAGCATAATGTCAGCGTATTGTTTTGTGACGGTGGATATCGGCTGCATGATGGGCTGAAACATCATCTTAGTGGTGGGCATGAAATTACTGGAAACTACGGCAAATTTAATACGGAGTTTACTGATAAGTCTGGTGTGACGATTAAATTGAGTGCAGTAGTAAGTGTTTAAATTATATTAATTTATGTTTTATCTACTAACTTTATACTTATTTTAGCCTGACGAAACTCGGAAACTGATCAAACAACTGCTTGAACCAACACTGCCTGACGTTTCATCCACTTCGTCAACTATCTCAGATCATGATCTTCAAGAGATGAAAATGTTGACTGATTCACTACACCGGAGACATTATGCAGGTCTTTGCTGTTTTAAACCTGTCCACTCAGATCTTCGGTGTCTTCTTCCACATGCAAAAAGTAAAAGTTCTCAATTTTTGACTTTTAACTTTAAACAGGATGAGCACGACGTTGAATTATTATGCCAGCACATCAAAACTCATCTTGAAACTGCGCATAGCCTTTCTGATAATTGTCTTGCTGAAAAAGAGTGGATTAGTGATGGTATTAATTACATTTCTCTAAAGCAAATGGTAACGTAAACGACAAAATGCCTAAAACAACTACTTACCCTTTTTTTTCGTTACAGACTATTGAAATGCAGAAGTACTACTACGACTTGAATCGACATTGCCTTTCAGTTCAGCCGACTTCAGCTCAGATTGCACCTTCAGTCCCTTTGACACCCGCTCTTGCTGCTCAGCTTAAGCCATCATTGCCAGACAAAACTTCTGCCCTAGTGGAAATGGCTGTGGTAATGTCTGTTCCTTCTGCGTTTTTTGAGATGTACAATTCTGAAAAGGAGCTTCAGAAAAACTTCCTTGTGCTGGATTCAATCGAAGAGTTGATTTTAGGCAAAGACGCAAACTCATTCATTTTTCCAGCTGAAGTCTATCACATTTTTTTAGCAGTCCCATCAACCTCCAAACATGATTACCTCGATCGGATTCTTTATGGTGGTGTCACAACTAGTTTTTCGCGTTTTCAAGTACATGCAAACAATGCAACTCTTGCATATACAAATCGTGTGCCACATGAAAACCCAGAATTGTACAAACACATAGCTGACTGCTGGAACAATGACATCGAAGTGTTTTTTGGTCAATTAAGAAAAAATATGACCAATAAGCAAGGGTCGTTTTCGGAGTATGCAGTGATATCTTTTTTGCAAAGTTTAGTTCAGAATCATAATCGCATGCATGGAAATAGAACGCCTTTTATTGATGTTCTTGACAAGTACAAGATAACTTACGAGCAGACAGTGAAGATTGGAGCTGCATTGCTCATTGACTACCATCAAAAGCAGAAACGAAAATTCCATCTTTTGCAACCTATCCCATTTGATCATTCTATCATGAAGCCAAATCCTGATGCACATTTGACGTATGAGTATTTTGTTAATTTTTATTATCATTTTTAACTTTATTTTTTAGATTGACTACCATACTCGAGGACATTACCATACCCGATTTCCGGCTAAGTGACACAGCTGTTGACATCAAAATGCATCGCAGTTACGCTCTCCACCTGTTTGTATCACTTTTTACCATCAGAGCCCGCCTTGCCTGCTACTATTTGCGCGACCCGACATTTCTCAGTCGATTGCAAACTGAAAACGAACACTCCTTCAACGAAGCATATGATCTGATTGAATCAGTGCTTTCACAGGTTCAGTGCACCATCGATGAATGCGTTGATTGGGCTTACGGAATCTGGAAGCGTGTATTCGTTAGTAACGTATTAGCTGCTAATGAGCAACCAGACATTGAGCGGAGATTTCCAGCATCAGCGGAGACTAAAGAAGTCAATGTCAACTTTGTTTTGTCTGCAGCGTTGCTTCTTGCTGAATGTGTTTACGCTCGAGATTTTACAAGTGAAGCAAAAGTTCGAGAAGCAGTGAATGAAATTTTTCGGCGTAACTCAAAAGTAGCGAGAGGACCCCTTCCACCGTTTTATACTGTCTCAAAGTTTTCTGAGTTGGGAAAAATTGGTATGTCTTTAAATTTGAGAGATTTATCAATTTTTCCTATTTTTGATGCTGGAACAGTTAACCCGATTGAGCCCTATCAAGACATGAAAACAACAAAATTATTTCTTGTTGCAGCAGCTCAATTGCGCTCATTCAATTTCAATGCAAAACTTGAAAAACTGTCTTTATGTGAACCAACCCATGAGTTTAAATTTCCAGTGTTTTATGGTTCTTTGAATTTTGTAAATCTTATTTGAATTAATTTTTAATAATAAATTGATTTTAGTTATTTTTAAAAAGTTCCAGATCAAATTTTTGTGTTTTGAGTTTGTTTGTTTCAAGTTTTGACTGGAAAATAAAACTGACCAATTTTTCAGAAAAAAATGTAAATTTTAAATGCTTCAAATCAAATAATAAACTACACAGTAAAGCGTTTCAGTAGCAATTGCCCTTGAATTTATCAATTTATCAATAATCAATTCCTTTGCGTTTGCCCGAATGCAAACTTCCTCAAAGTACTAGCCATTACCCTTCAGTGCTAGACATTCACTATTCGACGCCAATGAGCTTCAGTGCCTCAATGACCGCATCTGATTACCACCACGCTTTTCCGCATCATTTGCATGGCAACGTCCCCTCATTTTTATTACAACTACCTTTTGCCTGTGCACCTGCTAAATGAGATTCACCAAATCATGAAGCATCGATTGAAGATTTTTTTTCAGTGTTGATGTCGGTCAGAGTTTTGCTGTTAAAATTACTATCATTAACATTAGCAACATGCGTCCTACTACATTGAAGTTGGGTCAAAAGTTATTTATCGACATAAAAACCATTAATTAGGCAAAAAACAGGGTTTGTGGCTTGAGTTGGTGGGAATTGCTTGCTTATAGTATTTATATTTCTTTTTAACTTTTTTTATATGACTACACAAGCACCTTTGAGTCCATTTACCCACACTTAATGGCAAGTCACAGTTGGCAGAAATGCAGATGCAGTGAGGAAAAAGAGGAATTGTTGGCTAGCATTAACTTTCCAGAACATGTAAATCTCAACGATGATCAGTCACATTGATACACTGCATAAGAAAAAGTTAATTCTTTGTTGCTGTGTGCAGTTTTACTAAATCATATTTTTTTGCATTCGAATGAACTTGAAGAGATGACCAGTAAAACATTTTGGAAAGAATACAAGCAAAAGGCTGAACCGAAAAGCCGACAATCGAGCAGAAAATTTACAGTACCAATGATGTAAGTTGAAGAAAAGCTGATTAGCAGCGGAGTGCATCAATAAATAAATAATGACACTGATTGTGGGTGTTTGTGTACGCAGTTGCTGGCAATGAAGGCGCATAAGCAGTTTGACAAATTAGAACCATTGAATGATTTGGTAAGTGGACACTTTTAAATTTTGTTTGGGAAAACTAATCTTTTTTTGTGACGTCTACAGCCACTGTACAATCAGGCGACTGATCTGGCCATAGTTCGGGCAAACTACGAACGCTTCAAGTCCTTTCGAAAAGTTCTCGTTGAGCGTATTCGCCGACAGAATGCAGAGCGAGTTTCGCATGTCAAGTGCCTTTGTGAGTCGTACGATAAGAACTGCCGAGAGTGGCTGAAGAAGATGGAGAAGAAAGAGTGCACGACGATTAAAAAGGCAAAGGACCAGAAGCTGCGCGACTACTTTGAGCGGCAGTTTCAGGAGCTTCGAAAGCAACGCGAGGACAAGGAGCGACTGCAGCGAAGTGGGCAGCGAATTCGCTCTGAGGCCGAGCTGGATGAGATCATCGACGGACTGCAGGTGCAGGCGATGGAAGACCAAAAGATGCGCAGCTACGCCGTCATTCCGCCCATCATGTTCGACAGCACGATGAAGCCGCCGGCAAAGTACGACAATCGAAATGGCTTCATTGAGGATCCCTT
>JAALOO010002319.1_pt1 | contig 10726 bp, 13 predicted proteins | sample 7257641 | NCBI WGS metagenome assembly JAALOO01 (sample SAMN14085613, study PRJNA598686) | mite metagenome | biome: ENVO:01001000; feature: ENVO:01001002; material: ENVO:01001226; isolation source: single female mite from University of Michigan culture on fish food culture... ... | reverse complement strand
AAGCCGGTGCTGTTGTTCATGAAGGAGGAGAGGCACTGGACGCAGTCGGCCATCAACTCCGCCACGGCAGACTGCTTTCTGCTGCTAGTTCCGGTGGTGGTGGAATAGCTGTGAGCACCGCCATCTCCGGTTCCGGATGTTCCAGCTCCGCCGACGCTTGCTTCTGCGCCCAACAATCCTGCTCCTCCAAATCCGACGCCACCACCACCAAAACCACTTCCACCGACTTTGTTGCTCTTCGAGCAGAGGCGAATGATGCTGAGAAGCTTAATGTGGCCGTTGTGGCGGCCAAAATCGCGCACCCAGCTGACGGTGTTGCCGCGCAGCTCAATTTTCAGCGATTTGATGCACTCGGCCAGCTCCTTGCTGCCGATGGCGCCCGGCTCCGTGCAGTTGGCGAGGAAGTTGACGTAGTCGAGGACGGTTTTGTACTTTGACTTTGAGCTGGAGCTCTTGTCGTTGCGGTTCTTATCCGCCGAGTTCAGCTTCACCTTCTGCTCAATGAGAAAGAGCTTCTCCTTCTTTGATTTTGCGCGCAGGCCCACCTTCTGCTCCTCCTTCAGGTTCAGCTCGTCGATGATCAGCTCCTCAAAGAGTTTGTTGATCTTCTCCTCGTCCAGATGTTGGAGGTCGATGGTTGCACTCTGAAAGGTAATAAATGTAGATTTGGTATTATTTTCATGTCAGATAAAAACATACCTTTCTGTTGTCCTCACTGGTGTCTTCAGAGCTCGAGTTGCGATATTTCGCAGTTTCACCATTGCCATCTTTATTACCTACTGATCTTCTGCTGACGGTATTCTTGATTTCCCCTGGACTTGCCATAACAGCTCGACACCAATCTTTAATGGTACTTTTATTCATGTGAGTCGTGACGACGAGTTTTTTCAACGTAAACAAAACACCTGGTTCAATTTTTAAGTACTAAAAATCTTCCCTTCAAAGACGACGTATTTAAACGAACAGGTTGATCATTCGACTTATCAACAAGTGCCTGACACTGACGATGATTTTTTCCCCAGCTCATAAACATAATAAGGCTAAAAACTGAACTATCCGATATGCCTTTGTGAACCTGAGTGGCTGAGATCAAAGCAGCTTTCCCCTGGGGTGCGTAGCAAGTTATTTTGGGGTATAACTCAGAGGTCATTGTAACAACAAAACAGCAGTCTGATTACCTGGGCTCGACTCTCGAAGCCTAAGAACTTTTTTTATTGTTCAATTTCTTCCTGGGGAAGATTCACAGAAGATTTACCTGATGTGCTGTTTTCGAATTGAAAAGGGTTGATTTAGAATTTTGAGTTTATCAACAACTTGAAAACGAGATGTACAAAACGAGAATGCATCGATGGCTGAGCTACATTTATTCGGAATATGTCTACGACTGTCCCCACTTCTACCCCCTCGAACAAAAACAACACTACACTGCCGCTTTCCGCCGAGGAGAAGAGTATCCCGGAGAGAACAAGTCATCAGCTCAGTGTCTCAGTGGCTTCCAGCACTTCCTCTTCTCTTCCTGCCTCAACTGACGCAAAGGGAACAGGCCCACTAGAGCGTAGTACTGTTGCCCCAGTTCTGCCAGTTGCTGCAGCTGTTGGCAACCCTTTGCCCGGCAACAGCATCCGAAAGTGCAGTCAGACAAACGGCGGCACTGCTCCGGCGAAGAGTGCCGGCAGTGGTGAGGATGGGACACAGCTGGCCAGGTGCACCGACCCATCGGCCGCCCCCATCTGCGTCCTTGTGATCTTCATCATTGTGCTGCTTGTCTGCCTGCTCACCCTTAAGCTGAATCAGTCAAACAGTGAGAAATGGCACGATCATGGCTTCGAAAAGGACGAGGAGGACGACTACGCCTACCAGACAGTCATCACCAGCTCGCTGAACATCTCCGTCGAGCCTTGTTCTGACTTTTACGCCTACGCTTGCGACGGTTGGATAGCCGACAATCCGATCCCTGCCGACGAGGACATTATGAGCTCATTCACTGTGGCCGGGCTGAACACCGAGCTTTCACTGCATCTCTTGCTCACACAGAACTCATCCGCCGAAAGTCAGTCTGGCCGCGCCAAATCGGTGGTCACTGCTCAGGCTCTCTACCAGGAGTGCATGGATCAAAGTAATAAGGTTGATGGTGACTCTCACTTTTCGAGTAGAACCTAAAAAGGCAACCAATTTTTCTCCCGTTTAACAGAATCAAGAGACGGCCTCGGTCACAAGCCAATAAGTGACAAGCTTAACCAGCTGATCGACAGCAGTTTGGGTACTTGGCCCATCCTCGAAGTGGCGTCCACCACCGCTTTGACGCCTTCTGAACTGGAGGTGGTCATCAGTCGCTTTCTTATCTACACCTCCATCATTGACTTCACCATCATGGACGATGCCAAGGCGCCAGATCGGAAGCTGATTCACCTGCTTCCACCTGACATGGGCATGGGCGAAGTGGAGTACCTCAATCCGGAGGAGAACAAAGAGTCGCTGACTATCTATCTACGATATGTCCGCAAGATAATGGCCCTCTTCAGCAGTCAAAATGTAGGCAAAGTGAAGAAGGCGGCAATGGAGCTGTTGAACTTTGAGTCGAAGCTCGCCCACGCCCGAACGTCCAATGAGATTCTGCGCGATTCCAGTGAGTGGTACCACAAATACACACTGGCCGACTTTAGTAGGGCGTTCATGAAAGACGAGTTCAACTGGACGACTTTCTTCAACCGTTACACCGAGCCAATGCGACTGTCGTACAGGTTTACGCCCAGCGATGAGATTATCGTCCTCGACGTTCGCTACTACCAAAAGCTGCCAGCCATTCTTGCAGCGACCCCCGCAGCCACACTGTACAACTACCTCGGCTGGAGCTTTGTACGAAAAACCATCACTTACGCAGACTCAAGCCTGACAAGGGAGGCCTCACGAATGCAGAAGGAGGCACTCGGTCTGGAGGACGATAAACCTTCTATGAAAAGGTGCCTGGAAGTGGTCAAAACTACGCTCGATATGGCCCTAGCTCGGCTGTACATCGATGAACGCATTCCCACGGATACGAAGGAGAAAGCTGAGCAAATGATTGACCAACTGCAGAAGGCTTTTGGGCAGATGCTCGAGCAGGCCAAATGGCTGGATGCGGACACCAAGATGAAGGCTCGTGAGAAGTTGGCTAAACTCCGGCGGTTTGTCGCGTTTCCAAGCTGGTTGCTCAACAACGAGAAACTAGATGAAATGCTTGGCTTTGGGGAGGGTAAATCGGTAAAGGTGGTTAAAGGACAGTACTTTCAAACTATTTCCGACATTCAACTACTCACTGTTGCCAATTTCTGGGAGGGCTTAAAGAAGACTCGTGTCATTGAGGAAGCGTAAGTGCTGGTCCTCAGAATTTGAATATTTCCTCTAACTCCTCTTTTCACCACTGAGCAGGTGGGCGACAATGACACCCATTGACGTGAACGCTGAATACGGCGCTTTAATCAACGGCATCTACCTTCCGGTAAGCTTACTTTCAATGAAACAGCAGGGTTTCTAATCTGCGACCACATTTTCCTTCTGATCGTCAGGCAGCGATTCTCCAGCCGCCCTTTTTTGACGTCAATCGGCCTGCGTACCTCAATCTGGCGGCCATTGGTACTTTGTTGATTGCTGAGTGAGCAGATATAATTATTTTCTTTTCACCAGGCACAGTCATTGGCCATGAGCTGACGCACGGCTTCGACGACCAGGGCAGGGAGTTTGACAGCACCGGAAAAATGGTGCCCTGGTGGTCGGAGGCAACGACCACAAGTTTCGACAAGGCCACAAAGTGCTTCGAGGAGCAGTACGGTGCCATCAAGGACTCTCAGACGGGAAAGACGGTATTTAGTGCAACTGCAACGTGTGCACAACAGACACGGTCACCACCATAATCTTTTCTAGTTAAACGGGCTCGTCACACTGAGCGAGAACACCGCCGACAATGGCGCCATAAGGTATCATTTTTCTACTTCCGCAACATCTTTTCAAAGTTAAACCGTACCTTCAGGTGCGCCCACTCCGCCTTTGAGGATATGGTGAAGAAGAAGGAGGTCCCGCCAGCCTTTGACAACTTCACCAGTGAGCAGCTGTTCTTCATTGCCTTCGCCCAGGTACGTTGATCTCAAGCGTCCATTTCATCTCTTCATAAAAACCACCCCACCAGGTTTGGTGCAACAATCGCCGCCTGGCGTCTCGGCGCGAGCAGGTGGACTACGACGTACACGTGCCCGAGCAGTACCGTGTCAATGTGCCGCTGGCAAACTTTGAGGCATTTTCGGCGGCATTCAACTGTCCGCCAGGTTCGCCCATGAACGGTGAGAAGAAGTGCCGCCTGTGGTAGCCGCTAACCCTGGTAAGATGGTCATTTATTATGTTTGCTTGTATTGTAATACATTATACATTGTACATGAAACGGACTTGAAGAACCAGTTGTTGTTGTTATTGCAACTATGAGAGAAGATGATGAGGAAGTGAAACACTTCTAAAAGCAGTCGATGTGTATGTGTTGGTGATTTGATTATAATGAAAAACTGTGTACTATAGGTAAATTTCTCTTCCCTTACCTGCTCAGCGATTCACCTCAATGAACTCCAGCGGATCGCGTGTGTCTTCAATATTCATCTCTTGCTGTAGTTTGAAGGTACGCGGAAGGTGCCAGTGCTTAACTCGAACATGCCGAATTGCATCAGAACGCTGAATGGCGACAAAGTTGCAGCTATCCCACTTGCAGCGGTACGGGCGAACGTTGGTGTGGATGCACTCGTGTCGGCGAAGGTGATTCGGTGACTGAAAGACCTTGCCGCAGTCTCGGTGGCGGCAGGCAAAGGATTTAGAAGAGGGGTCATCAGAAGTCATGCCACTATGGGACGTCAGTCGGTGGTCTCGCAGCTGATGACGCCGGTGGAAGACCAGGCTACAGGAGGCCACCGGACAGGGGAAGATCAGTGCCGACGGATTGCCACTACCACTAGCATTCTCGGTCTTGATTTTCTTTGGACGGCTAGTTCCGGGCACTTTGTCGCCATTAGTGGAAGTGGATTCCTGTTGTCCAGCTGAGGAGGACTGTTGATCTTCGCACTCGCTGCACTCGCACTCAGATTCGAGGTCGGCCCAGTTGACGGTTTCCTGCGGAGCATCAGAGGTAGACGGTTGATCGGTCTCAGTGGCGGTTGATTGCGGTGCTGGTGGTGGTGGAGGTTGTGCTGAGGAAGGCTGTAGTTGAAGAGGTAGTTGATATGTAACTGCCCCCGGTAGCGTCTGCATCGTCGTCTGCATCTGATGGTGATGGGCGTTGGTGGAGGTGCTGACAACGATGGGGACAAGGGAGATGGTGCCTGTAGGGGAGCAGTCATTTCACAGATTAGATCTACAGGAGGAAAGGAAAGGAGTAGAGACGGATCGATCATACCTGAACTGCCCGCCTGCCCGGGCGCCGATAAGCTGAAAGCCGTCGTCTCCGGAATGACGCGAATGTTCGTCGCCGTCGGCGGTGGCCGTGACTTGGTGGCCACTGTTGAGGTCTTTGTAGCCGTTGGCATATTACTATTCTTTCTCTTGCCTCCGGACTGCTTTGGGGGAGGTTGCGATGATTGAGGTGGCGCCTGGGACTGCTCAGCCGAGGCGTTAGCATTGCTGGTGGCCAGCAGCTGACTACCGTCAGCAGTTTGAATGGTCTCCCAGGTAGTGGCGTTCCCGGTGCCAAAGTGATTAATGGTGATGGTTTGAGGGGTGTTGGCAGAGGCGCCGCTTCCTCCCACCGGCATCAGGTGATGGAGAAGGTCAGAGTCAGCACCGCCGGCGATGATGTCCGCCAGGGTTTGATCGGCAGAGGCGGCACTGGTGAGGAGGATCTGCTGACCGCCCACAGTGAACGTCTGGTGGGGAGCCTGTGGCTGATGGAGCTGTGACTGATGTGGCTGGCCCATCGTCACCAGCTGAAGTCCGCTTGGCTGTATTTGCTCGAGGAACGTGGCAAAGAGGGCGTCCACCTGCCGGCACATCGACACCTTGAAGTCCTCCTTGGCTTCGGTGAAGCGGGCGATCAGATGCGGCGAGACCAGAGTGTTCATGGTGGATTCGAGGTGCTGAGGGGTGTGGTGAGGTGACGCGGATGCTCAGGCTTGGGGGCAAACTCAATCGACGCTCACTGCGCTGATGCTGGCTTGCAGGGAGGACACCGAGCGGAGACCGAGTGTGCTGGCTCAACTTTGACCTTTGCAGTCTTTGACTTCTTCGGCCTCCACTTCTTCTTCTTCTTGATCAGGTACTCACTCTTCAGCAGGTAGGAGAAGCACCTTCCAGGCACATGTGCTGCTGAAAGTGCCCACACACACAGGGATACACACAGCGAGAAAGTAACTCACAACAGTGAACGCGGCGCTGGTAATGGCGAAAAGAAGGCTGGTCGACGGCTCAAACCAAAACAAGCAATGAGCTCAATAATAGTGCCCTCACACTTGTAGATGGCGACGCTGAGCAATCTCGCAACTTTTGTTTTGCGTTTACCGCTTCCAGTAAATTGGACGTGTCTTCGGTTGAAGGCGAATGATTTTCATCAAACTCAAAGTTCTTTTCAGTCCAGGGAATCTTCTTCAAATTAATGAGATCTAGTCATAGTCACAGTCCTTTTGCCCCTTATTATCCGCCTTCTTTCCTTTTTTGATGAATTCATGAATGAATGAATGAGAGGGAGTGTGATTGTCTTTCTTATTTGCCTATTCAGTTTCCGCCCACACTGTTTACAGTTGGCTTCATTTGCGTGTGACGCTTCCAGAACCGATTCCATTGCAGAACTCTCGCACTCTCTCACTTTCTACAAGCAGACCACATTCGAATTGACATTTGCGCTCACCGAGGCAGTCATTAGTAGTCGAGCAAACAGTCTTCTCCCCCCCCCCCTTCTTCAATTGCAAATGTCAAGTTCACGAGGTCTAATAGTGGTGGTGGAACATATAGAACATCAAGTGATGCGATGAAAACGGTACGGCATACCGATTGATCGATATAGAAAGATACGGAGCGGGGCATCTCCAGAGTGGGCAGAGAGGCCCACACGCTGTCGGCCAGGTGCCCTCAAGGAGTCGGCAAACTTGGCCTCGGCAAGACGAGGACGGACTGTGTGCTATTCGTGGGGGCTTTGCCTTGAGGTGGTCACTCTTCGGGCAGCTGTTCGGTGGCAGGTAAAAACAGACGAGCAGGACACACTGGACTAGGGAATGCCACCCACGATGTCCACACAGTGCGTCGAGGAGCGAGTGCTCAGCACTGGCGGCCAGTCGAGGTGTCGCAGTGCCCAGCCGATCGTTGCTCACGCACCGTCGTTCTCTCTCTTTCTCTCTCTCTCTCTTTTTGTTGTTGTCCCTTTCACTTTTGCACTGCTACCGCTGCTGATGTACGACTGCCGTACAACAGCGAGCACTCGTCTCTGTCCTCGTTGAGCAGAATCCACCGACTCTCTCTCTCTCCTGTCCAGTCTTGGGAGCTCTTTTTCTCTTGCTGAAAGATCTAGAGTCCAGTTGGAGCTTTCCCAAATGAGCACTGTGTAATCCTCGTATCAACTCTGCCAACCTCTACTCGATGAGGCTTTTCAAAGTGTCAGTCGGCTTCTTCGAAAGTAGCAGTAAACAACCCTAGAATTGGGTTCCTCTGCCTGAATTTCATTTTTACGTAATTGTGAAAATTTCTGAAGTTATTTAGTGCTGTCCGTTTGTTTTGAAAACGGCTGTTAACTATCATATTTTATTGTTGTTGTTTTGTTATTGTTGATCTTCACCATCACCTTCACCGACATTTGAGTGGAATCCGTTTCAGTTTCAGCAGTACTTTGCGGAGCGGTAATGAACGGCAAGAAGGGCGGCAAGTCACCATCAGGTGACGCCGAAGGCAGTAACGGTTTTGATCCCAGGTAAGTTTGTGCCAGTCTTTGTTTTGAGCACTTCAGAACTTTAACGCAATCTCCTCAATCTTCTCTCTGCTCTAGCACTGAAACAGTAAGCAAACTTTCAGGCAGAATTGCCACTAGGACCAAAACGAAGCACCCGTCCGAGTCCGGCCTGGACAGTGGTTTCAGCAGTCTCTCAGGCAGCAACGGCGGTCAGAGGCCAATGATCAGGGCCCGGCTTCCCAATGAGCAGCGCACCATGGTGCAGGTGTATCCGGGACAGACGCTCCGCGAGGCACTCGAACGGGCCTGCACCCGTCGGCAGCTGAACATGAACAGCTGCTACGTGGAGATGGTCGACACTGGGTACGGCGAGAGAGAACCCAATAATCCACCACCACCTTCTAACACTGCACTTTTACCTTCCTTCAGGGAGTACCTGGACTGGGATATGGACGCCTCACAGCTGGACGGCACTGACATCGAAGTCAAGTCCATTGACCCGTTTGCCATTCGCTCACGAGTGTCGCATTCCTATGTGAGTTTTTTCTCTGTTTCGTGCTTTTGAGTTCTCTAATAATGTTTTGTCTACTTCTGTTTTCCTAGATCCGCAAAACCTACTTCACCATGACCATCTGCGTCGTCTGTCGGAAGAATATGTTCCAAGGTTTGTACTGTCAGATCTGCAAGATTCGCTTTCACCAGAGGTGCGGCGACCAGGTGAACAACCTGATCGAGTACCGACAGTGTGACCCACTGCGGATGTGCAAGTCGGAGAAGGCGCTGGTGGAGCACATGCTGAGCGCCAACATGGAGCGATACCACATTGGACGAAGTGGCTCCTCAGTGACGCCCACCTCCTGTTCAGCCTCCTCCAGCGGACGGCCAGGCCCCAATGGCCGAATGGTGCCCAAGGTAAGTTCTGCTGTTGGATCTCCCTCTTCTAGTCATCTAACCTGTCCCCCATCCCTCAGCCATCTTTCTTCGGCATTCCCATCCGTCGGCCAGTCCCTCCGCCCTTGCCGCCGATGCCTGCGAAGGGCCAGCCACCAGGCAATTCGAACCACCTCTCCGCCGAGCCGCCCCTCTGTCAGCGAGAGCGCTCCACCTCTGCGCCGAACGTCAGCTTCAACCTAGTCAACCTGTCATCGGTGGCGGCGAGCAATCTGGTGGCGGAGACCATCCTCCAAGAGCAGCTGCTCCTCCAGCACAAGGCAGCACAGATGCAGCCATTCGGCACGGAGACGATGCGTATGCTTTTGGAGACATTTTTGCTTGTTTACCTTTTAATTTGTGCACTTTTCACCCCTCACAGCAACTCACTCTCTGATGTCGCCAAACAGCCTCGAGCCACCACTGCTTGATGAGGGCGAAGACCCGCGCATTCAGTCCGCCTCGGCCGCTATGGGATCTGCAGTGGGTGGAAGTGGACAGGCGCGAAACTGGCGGCCCCGTGCACGGTCTGCCGATGAATCGGCAAAGAAGAAGATTCGCGGCAACCCAGCTCGAGACAGCATGGAGGACTGGGAGATTCCCGCTAATGAGATTCTCACTGGTCGGCAGATTGGCTCCGGCTCCTTTGGTACGGTCTTTTACGGCACCTGGCACGGGCCAGTGGCGCTGAAAAGGCTAAAGGTGGCAAAGCCCACTAAGGAGCAGCTTCTGGTGAGCATTCATTGTGACCACCATCATTCTTCACAGAGGATAATAACTCTTTAATTAACAGGAGTTTAAAAACGAGTTGGCCGTTCTGAGGAAGACTCGCCACGTGAACATAATCCTCTTCATGGGCTGCGTCTCCAAGCCCGACCTGATGATCGTCACTCAGTGGTGCGACGGCAGCAGTCTCTACAAGCACCTGCACGTTATGGAGACCAACTTTGAGGTCTTTCAGCTGGTGGACATTGCCAGGCAGACGGCGCAGGGAATGGACTACCTGCACGCGAAGAAGATCATCCATCGAGACTTGAAGTCAAACAGTAAGTGCATAAATACACAACGGGAAATGCTAACATCCCCCGCCCCTTTCAACAGACATTTTCCTTCACAACGACTTTACGGTGAAGATTGGCGACTTTGGTCTGGCCACGGTAAAGTCCAACTGGAAGGGCACCGAGCAGTGTCAGCAGCCGACGGGGTCTCTCCTTTGGATGGCGCCCGAGGTGATTCGAATGGACGAGAAGAATCCCTTCACCTACCAGTCTGATGTGTACGCCTACGGAATCGTCCTCTACGAGCTCGGCTCCAGTCAACTGCCGTACAACCACATCAGCAACCGAGACAGGATACTGTTCCAAGTGGGTCGTGGCCATTTAAAGCCCGACATGACGGCCATCAAGAGCTACATCCCAAAGGTGTATGTCAAGCTAATTCAGGACACCACTGCGTTTGAGTTTACAGACAGGCCGCTCTTTAAAGAGGTAAGTGTTCGGCGGAAAGAAAGCTTTGACTCCACGGCGAATGACTCACGCGTTCTGTGACACTCCACTAGGTTCTCGTCCGTCTGAATGAGGTAATGCGCGTCCTGCCGAAGATTACCCGTTCAATATCGGAGCCCTTCCTCAACCACAATACAGGCGACTTTATGGAGGGCGCCATGTGTCCCAGTCCGAAAACTCCCAACGCTAGCGGCTATAACGTGTTCTCGTTCCATGTGAACGCCCTTATTTGATTGATATTCAATCGCCTACCGAATGCGCCAACTTCGGTCCCACATCTCTTCTTGTCCTCATCCTACCTGTCCTTTCCGCCCCACTTTCCTTTCTTGCTACATCTTTTTTATTTATCACTTTCTTTTCTCATCCTCCTCCTCCTCAACATTTTCTGTTATCTCAAACCTGTCGTATC